>Ga0116186_1003779_pt1 | contig 12679 bp, 18 predicted proteins | sample AD_JPNNA4_MetaG_FD_89806 | JGI IMG/M metagenome (GOLD analysis project Ga0116186, IMG submission 89806) | Active sludge microbial communities of municipal wastewater-treating anaerobic digesters from Japan - AD_JPNNA4_MetaG | ecosystem: Engineered > Bioreactor > Anaerobic > Digestate | place...
GATGGCCCCCACGGGGATACAGCGAAGGCCTCTGACCGGCGTTTCCGCTGGTCAGAGGCCTTCGGTGCACGTGGTGGCAGGTCAAGGATTCGAACCTTGGAAGCTTTCGCGACGGATTTACAGACGGCCGCTCCCATGTCGTTGACCTCGGCTCGGGCGGCGGCGTCGGCCGTTTCAGCCATTCCTCAGCCACGCGGGTGGAGTTCGGTCGGGCAGGGAGAGGCGCCGGATCCATAGCGGAGCACAAGAGCCTGCCGGAGTGGCTGGGTCAAGGGTGGCCCGCAGGGTCATCGCGTAGCGACGCGTAGCGCCCTTGACGCGGTCCGGAGGCGGGCGGATGCTCAGCGCCGGGTCCGGTGACTCGGGAGAGGGGGCTCGACCCGGCTCCAGATGCAGCAGCACTTGAGCGAGACGCTTGCCGCCAAGTGACGCCATGGACAAGTAGTGTCGTCCTGCTTGCGCGCAGTCCAACCTTGTCCTGGGGCTACGGTGGCAAGCATGAACTTCGGGGGATGAGCTGCACGCTGCTTCGGGTAGGGTTCACCCGTGGCGGACGGGCCGAGCTGGGATTTTGTTGCACCTCGCGAGCTAGGGCGCGTGGAGGGCATAAGTTCGGATGGCCACACCATAAACATTCTCCTCTCTTCGGGCGCGGTGGTTTCGTTCACGGGGGATGATCTTTCGCATTATGTCGTCGGAGACTCAGTAGTGATGGGGTCGATCGACAACCGCTCTGCCCTCCTGAAAACTGACGCCCCCTTCGAGCTTGGGCACTGGATCGGCGTAGTGAAACACGTCGAGGCAGAAGAGGTGATTTGCGAAATAGGCGGCCGGTTCTTCCTTGTTTCCAGAGAGGGTATCGAGTGCGCGGTCGGATATACAGTCCTGGGGGACAATACCAATCGACTTCTGCGGGTCATAACTCGGCGCCCTTTGAAATATATTGATCTCCCCGGCGACGAAGAGATGGATGTGGGCCATTTCCGATCGCAGGACTCAGGTCTAAGCTTCGAAGACTTCGGCGGGTACAGCGACGTTGTCAAGCGCGCTAAAGAATTGATAGAGGTTCCGCTTCTTATGGGCGACACCCTGGAACATATCGGCGCCAAAGCCATACGGGGTGTGATCTTCAGTGGTCCTCCAGGGACGGGAAAGACGCTGCTGGCGAAGATCATCGCCTCGAGATCAAAATCTCGGTACTATGAGATCAGTGGCCCGGAGATCATGAGCAAATGGTACGGAGACGCCGAAGCGACTTTGCGGGAGATCTTCAACGATGCCCGAGAGCACGCACCAGCGTTGATTGTCATCGACGAGATCGATAGCGTGGCGGCTCAACGCGTTGACTCTTCACACGAAGCCTCGAAGCGGGTGGTGGCGCAATTGCTGACCCTGCTGGATGGTCTCCGCCAAAGCAGCACGGTTGTCGTGGGAACGACTAATCGAATCGATGATTTGGATCGCGCGCTGCGCCGACCCGGGAGGTTTGACTGGGAGGTCGAGTTCCGCCTTCCAAACGCGGCTGACCGTTTTGAAATATTGGTCGCCTCGTCGAAGCATCTATCGACGCGGGGCTTGCTCAAACACTCATCAATAGCCGACGCCACAACTGGCTGGACCCCGGCCGAATTAGCCGCAATTTGGAGCGAAGCGGCAATTCTCGCCGCGACCGATGGTCGCGACAGCATTTCTCAGGAAGACTACTTCGGCGGATATTGTCGCGTTCGATACAACCGCCAAGCCCGAACGGGAAGAAACGGATGACCTGGTTTTCACGGACGAAGTCCCGTGGTCGCGTCCTCCCGCGGGGCACGGTCGGGGCAATACGAGAATTCGTCTACCTGGACGAAGTAGCTGTGACCAGCATGGTGTCATCACTATTGGGCACGGTGATGGAGAGTTCGACGGAGTCGGTGACCCGGGAGATCTTGGCGGAACTTGCGACAAGCCACGACGCCAAGGTTCCCTTCTACTCCGGCTCGGTGTCTGGGAAGGTGGGCGGAAACTTGGGTTCCGGGCGCTCCGTGCACCGCAAGGCGAATATCCAAGCAATTTTCTCCGAGCTGGAGGGCGAGTTGCAGGGTCGCTACTGCCTTAGAGCCAACAAATCCCAGAGTGAACAGGCGACGCACACTGCAAGCTTGTCGCTGGATGAGGCGCTGAGGCGTGGATGGGCTGTGGCCGTGGACGACCTCGCCAGAGGAAAGCCTTTCGAGGTGGATGTCGAACTTGGCCTAGACGAATCGTATAGCATTTTGGCGCTCATTGAAACCTTCAACGATTTCGCATCCGAACAAGAATTGATCGGAGAAGAGGCCGCGGAAGCCTTCCGTCCCGCGCAGTCTCTTGGTCGAGTTTTGCGGATGATGATGGGCGGACTTGTTCCATTAGACTGCACCCTCCCCGACCTGCGGGTTGTTTCACGCAGCGGGTCGGATTTCCTGGTAAACACGGCAATGGTTCCTGGGCTGGGAGTTGGATCAGCGGCTCGCCCCGTCAGACTGGTGGCGATTTGCGAAGAGACCCTTTTTTGGAAGGACATCCGCCGCGTTGCCTTTGAACGCGGCAGATATCGCATTACTGGAAGGATAGCTCGCTCAGGGCTTCAGCGGACTTGGTCGCCAATCAAAATGAGTGAGGTGATTCGCCGGTACGCGCCGGAAGTCGCACGGGAGCTTGACGCCCTCCCTACTACTATGGCTGAGGCGATGCACGCTGGCATCGCGACTGCAAATTCGATATCACCGGGATTGATCAACGCATTGGAGTGCTTCGAATCCTCCTTGGCGGCGAAAAGGGGATTGCATAAGGGAGACTCTTCGATGGATGAGCTAGTTCGAATGATAAATCCCGGTCTGTCCTACGACACCCCGGACGAGTGGCGCCCGCTCTTTGACAAGGCTTCCCGATACCTCGCAGACAAGTGGGTTACAGAATTTTCGCCCGAGGAGCTACTTGAGGCCCGAGCTGGGCTGCTCCCAGAGGGGCCGCGGACGGCGGTACCTGGAGTTCGAAATGAATCAGGGTCCGCGGACGGCTTGTATCTGGAAGCAGACATCATCGCGATTCATTGGTAAGTGCATCCGTTCTCGAAATGCCGGCGGGGTGCGCGCAGGGGCGCAGCGGAGCGAGCACCCGGAGCGCGGGGCCCCGGCGGCTGCCGGCGCGAAGCGCCGGCCCTTGATCTTTTAGAGCCATATGCGGCAGCGTGACCTGGGAGGCGCGGACGGTGGTCGCCGAAGCGTTTGGACTGGCGGGCGTGATCTCGGTCACGCACGAAACAGCGGGACAGCTCATCGGCCCTCATGCTCCCTGGCCGAGGACGCTTCGTTTCTCCAATCAGCTGCCATCCAGACCGGCCCATAGTATCCTCACGTTGGGGGCGCCCCTGAGTGCACTCGCAGAATGCGTTACGGCAAAGAGGAGTGGGTAATGGTAGACGTGAGCAACGCCGGCGGAAGCAACATGCCTCCCCCTGGCAATACCCCCGGGGGGCCGGTACTCAATCCGCCGCCGGCAAAGAAGCCGTTCTACAAGCGGTGGTGGTTTATCGCTCTGGCCGCGCTGGTCCTCCTGGCGATATTCGTCCCGAAGGATGGTACAACCGCACAGAAGGCCTCATCGGGTCAGCAGACCTCGACGAGTTCTACGTCCATGACCTCGACGTCATCGTCCAACTCCATGTCCTCCACAACCTCTCAGACGACTACCTCTGCTCGCCCTACCACCACCTCCCTGCCACCGACTACAACGCAGCCGCCTGCTCCACCGTCCTCGTCCCCACCGGCGGCCCCAGCGCTTACGGTGGCGCAGCAGCAAGCCGTCGGGAAGGCTGAGTCATACCTGGAGTTCACCGCCTTTTCGCGCAAGGGCCTCATTAAGCAACTGGAATTCGAGGGATTCAGCCCTACGGATGCAACGTTCGCGGTGGATCACGTCACTGTCGACTGGAACGACCAGGCGGCGAAGAAGGCAAAGTCATATCTCGAAATGAGTTCTTTCTCGAGGAGTGGATTAATCGCTCAGTTGAAGTTTGAGGGATTCACCGACACGCAGGCAAAGTTCGGGGTTAAGTCCGTCGGCCTGTAGGTTTGAGCGTCGTTGGCTAGAGGCTGGCCCTCATCGAGGAGCACTCCAAACCAACGCAGAACGAAAGCCCCTCGCCGCGCAGGCGTTCCGCTCGGTGACGCACCCACGTGGCTATAGTCCGGGCGCAAGCCCAGCAATGCGACGATGGGGGGCGTGTGGACGATCGATGAGGCGCGCGAGCTGGCGAGTGATCGGCTCACGACGCTGCCGCGGCGGTGGGCTCACGCTGTGGCAGCGGGGCGGCTGGCTGAGTCGTTGGCCGAGTCGAGCGAGCTACCGGAGCGGATCGTGATCGCCGCATGGTTGCATGACGTGGGCTACTCGCCTTCGGCGGTGGCAACGCGGTTGCACGGCCTGGACGGCGCCCGGTTTCTTGTGACGCAGGGCGCGCCGTCTGAGGTTCTACCGCTGGTGGCCTATCACACGGGCGCGCAGTTCGAGGCCGAGGAGCGTGGTCTCGTCCAGGAACTCCGAGTGTTCGACCCGCCGCCCGTGTCTGACTTGGACTTGCTGACCCTGGTTGATCTGGCTGTCGGGCCTGACGGCGGGCTCGTGATCGCACAGGACCGGATCGCCGAGATCCTTCGCCGGTACGCCGACAACGACCCCGTGCATCGTGCGGTGTCGCGTTCCGGGCCGGCTCTGCTCTTGGCTGCGACCCGTGCGCGGCGTGCTTTGGGTCTACCTAATGATTGGCCGGTCTGCGCCTGAGAGTGCGTCCGCGATGCGTTGACGCATAGACGGGTGCAGGTCGAGGGCCTGGAGTTCCTCGACTCCGACCCATTCGACTTCGTCGCTTTCGCTGCTAGTGGCCGTTTCGCCGCCAATCAGCCGGGCTCGAAAGGCCAGTGAGAACTGTTGTCGTACCTCACCATCGTCATAGGCCATGACGTGTCTGGGGTTGGTGTACGTGCCTGTCAGCGTGATCACTTCGACGTCGTACCCGGTCTCTTCTTTGACCTCGCGCACGACCGTGTCGGCGATCGATTCGCCGATCTCGTGACCGCCTCCGGGTAGTGCCCATTTGTTGTTGTCCGTCTTGTGGATCATCAGGATCCGGTCGCGGTCGTCCATCACGATGGCGACGACAGACGGCACAACACTATTCGCTGCTGGTGCGTTCGGGTCATCGATGTAGTCCACGCGGTCCATGCTGACCAGGGTATGCCGTCAGACTGGTTCCGCTACGTCCCAAGCTCGCTCGTAGCTGGTCATGTAGTGGGTGAACAGCCTGCCGCCGGCGACGCGTTGCAGGTGGAGCACCGGTGAGTGGCTCGCAGCCGCGCCGAGGGTGTGGACGTTCACCAACAACGTGTCATCGAACCGGAACATCGAGTTGTACAGGGTGGTGTCGTGCGTGCGGGCCTCGACCCCTGGCACCGCCAACAGGTCGGCGCAATAGCTCCACGTCAGCCGGCATCGTGCAGCGAGTAGCTCGCCGATTCCCTCTTCGGCGCCGCGGCGGGCGATCGCTTCCGAGCCAGGGTCTCCGAAGAGCAGGCGAAGGCGTACGCCGGCTCGGGCTCGTTCGGCGAGAGTTTCGGCGAAGTCTGGAACGGCGTCGTGCAGGAAGCTAGCGGCATACGCCAGCAGGTCGATGGATTCGGTGCTGGTGGTGAGGTAGTGGGTCCACGTGTCCCCGCTGATGGCGCCGCGGTTCGGGTATAGCGTGACGAACTCGGCCGCGCTCGCCGAACTGTTCCGCGGGTCGGATTTCGTTGATGGCCAGAGGAATAGGTCGTCCTGGCCGAGCAAGGTCGAGAGGCGCAGTCGATGGGTGCGATGCGGGACCCGCTCTTGACTAATCCACCGCTCGACGGTCTTCGGATCGACCCCGAGATGGTCGCTGACCGCCTGGTGCGTGAGGCCGGCGCTGGTGATGGCGCTACGTAGCCGTTCATTCGTCATGACCCCTCCTGACGATTAGGGACGTTTCGACGATATCAGAGACGTCCCTAAATGTCCCGGGATGCGGTGTGCTCGTCCCCTGGTGTCGCGGTGTGCTGGTCATGGGCCACCAGGCCCGACACGAGCCAAGGAAGGGAGTCGGCGGTCATGCCGAGCTACGCGGTCGATAGCAAGCGTCAGGGTCTTCGGGCGACGGGGATTGTGAATGAGGTGACGGAGTGGGTGGAGGATCCGGCGACGGGTCGGCGCCGCTCAACGGACGTCCAGTCGCGGGATGCGGATTCGGGGATGCCGTTGTGGGCGGTGGAGATCTTCTACAAGCAGACCGCGTTCGGGCGGGAGGCGCACGCGACGACCACGGTCCGGGTCGGGTCGCCGGTGCGGCCGGTGGTTCGGGAGTTCGGGCCGGTCGAGTTCGTCGGGCTGATGGTCGAGGTCCGCACGTCGAAGGCGGGTGGGGTGGTGGAGATCTGGCATGCCGAGGGCATGACCGGGCAGCCCGCCGGTTCGGGTGAGGGGAAGGCGGCATGACCTCCCGCGCGAGCAGCAGCAGCGACCAGCAGCCGGGGCGTGGGATCGCCCGCCGAGGCCACCGCCGTCAGGTCGGGGAGGTCGTCGCGGGGTTGCGGGCCTGGGCAGCCGGCTCCTACCCGATCGAGGCCGGCGTCGAGCTGCTGGTCCGGTCCTGTCGGGGCCGGTTCACCGATCCGGGGTGGCCGTGGATCCTGCCCGGGACCCGCGCGGGCGCGTGGTTCCTGGACGCCTCGGTGATCCCGGAGTGCTCGATCGGGTTGTCGGGTGGGGAGCGGCGGGTCCTGGCCGTGGTCGCGGCCCTGATCGACAGCGCTCCGCTGCACGATCTGCCGGACGTGCTGGCCGGGGTGGATCGGGAGCATCTGGGGTTGATCGTGGCGGCGTTTGCGCATGCCGGCGGCTCTCACGAGCACAGCGAGACGGTGATCACCGATGACCGGGTCGCGTTCTTCCGGCTGCCCGCGTTGGCGGCGTGGCCTCCGCTGCCTCCTGAGGCGGCCTGACCATGCCCACCACCACGACGACCACCAGCCGCAACCGCCGAGTCTCGCTGGGGGTGAGGGTGGCCCGCTGGGGGCGCACGGCCGGCCGAGTGACCCGGTGGCTGGTCGGGCATGTCCGGTTCCTCGTCCTGATCGCCACGCTCGGACTCGCTGTCCATGTCACCGGGCGTCCTGTGACCGCGCGGGTCGGGGTGGTGGTCGTGGTGGCGATCGCGGCGGGGTGGGCGATCGGGTGGCCGGTGTCGTATGAGGCGCGGGTCGCGGGGCCGTATCGGCGGTGGCGGTGGCGGCGGTGGGCCCGCAGCACCTGGCCCGACCTCACGCAGCGCTGCGGTCTGGCGCGCACGGTGACCTCGACCCGGTCCCGGGTGTGGGACGGCGCCACGATCACCAGCCGGTCCTGGTGGGGTGCCCGGTTGCGGGAGGTGCGGACGCAAGGGTCGGTGCTGTCGTTGACGGTGCGCGCCGACCACGGTCAAACCGTCGACGATCTCGAACGAGCCGCACCGGCCATCCGCGACGCCGCCGGCGCCCACACCGTCCGCGTGGTCCACGACCGCCCCGGGGTCGTGGTCATCGACCTGACCATGACCGACCACCTGGCCCATCCGACCCTCGCCGTCATGCCCACCAGCCTGGTGACCGATCGGGTGCTGCTCGGGATCCGCGAAGACGGCCACCCGTGGGACCTGGTGATCACCGAACGGCATACGTTGATCACCGGCTGCGCCGGCGCCGGGAAAGGCTCGGTGTTCTGGGGGATCGCCGGCTCGTTGGCGCCGGCGGTGCATGCCGGCCTGGTCCGCCTCTACGGGATCGATTTGAAGTACGGCCTGGAAGTGAATACCGGCCGGGCCTTGTTCACCGCGGTCGCCACCGACGAGACCACCGCGATCACCCTGCTCACCCGGGTCGCGGAGGTGATGGCCGAGCGTGGGGCCCGGATGTCCGGCCACGCCCGCGCCCATCACCCCACCACCGCGGAGCCGTTGGTGGTGGTGATGATCGACGAACTGGCCACCTTGACGGCATACGTCACCGACAAGACGCTGCGGAAGCAGGGGGAGGACTTGCTCGCGGCGATCTTGTCGAAAGGCCGCGCCCTCGGTGTCCTCGTCATCGGCGCCCTCCAAGACCCCCGCAAAGAGGTGATCCCGACCCGGGGGCTGTTCACTCAAACCATCGCGCTGCGGTTGCGGTCCCGCGAGGAAGTGACCATGGTCCTCGGTGAGGGGATGGCCGACCGGGCGCCCGCGCACCGGATCGCGCCGACCGCGCCGGGGACCGGGTACGTGATCGCCGAGGACGGCGCCACCGCGAAAGTGCGCGCCGCGTACTGGCCTGACCACCTCATCCGCGCCATCGCCACCTGCTACCCCACCAGCCACCGCGACACCCTGCACACCCCCGGCCCGGCCGGCCCCGGGGCGGGCGAGGAGGACGAGGAAAGGTCAGCGGAGCCGGCGGGGGCTGCTCGGCCGCGGCGTCCCCGCAGTGCGCGCACCTCGCGCGAGCCTCGGGCCGGCATGAGTGCGGGAGGGCGGCCGTGATGGGCCCTGGGCAGGTCTATGAGGTGGTGACGTTGCCAGGACTCGGGCAGCAGCTCCCGGCCCGCCGCGACCTCGACCCGCTCCCGTGGTCGAGCAGGGCCGCGTGCCCACGGTATCCACGGTTGCCGTGGACCGCGGACCCCTGGCACACCACCGCCGGCCAGGAACGCCTCATGCGCCGGGTCTGCACCGAATGCCCGGTCAACACCGCCTGCGCCCAGGCCGCGGCGTCGTGGGACGCGACCGCCGGGTTCTGGGCCGGCCGCTGGCACCAGCCCCCACCCCGCGCCGTCGCCAGGCAACTCCCGCTGCCCGGGCTCACCGCGGACGCGTCATGACACCCCCCACCGCCCGCGCCGTGGCGACCGACCAGGCTTTGACCGAGCTGCTCGACCTGGCCGACACCGTCCACGCCGCTCTCGCCGCGTACGAGCACGGCGTCCTCACTTGGCAGCTCACCGGTGGGGTGGGTCGGCACCCGCGGGAAGCGATGTATGCCGCGTTCGAGGACCTGTACCGGTACGCCCGCACCCTGACCCTGGACAACCGCGACCTGCGCGCCACCCTCGCCCGCGGCCACCACCACCCGCTGCGGAGTCGACCGGCCCGGGCCCCCCGGACGGGGAGCCAAACATGACCGCACCCTATGCCGGGGTCGACGCCGACGCCGCCCGGACGGTGGCCGACGCCCACCGGGTGTGCATCCGGCCGCTGCTGCGTACCGTCACCGACACCCTGACCGGTGATGAGGCCACCATCCCGATCGCGTGCGGCTCCACCCGCGACCACGTCTGTGGCCCGTGCGCGGACAAAGCCCGCCGGCTACGGATGCAGCAATGCCGCGACGGCTGGCACCGCACCACCGAACCCGACCCACCCACCCCCGCCGAAGACGAGGCCGACCCGGACTCGCCAGCGGACCAGGACGCCGAGGACGCTCACGACGCGGGTGACGAGGACGACGGGTCGGGAACGGGGTCGGGGCGTCGGGTGCGCTCCACCCGCCGGGTCGAGGGATTCCCGGACCTGCCGGCCGTCCCGATGCGCCCCGACACCATCGGCCGCGTCTTCGAAGACCCGACCACCGGGCGGCCGTACCGGCCCTCGATGTTCCTCACGTTGACCCTGCCCTCGTATGGGCGGGTCATCCCCGGCACCGGGATCCCGGCCGACCCCACCCGGTACGACTACCACCGGGCTGCCCTGGACGCCTTGACGTTCCCGCGGCTGTTGGATCGGTTCTGGCAGAACCTGCGTCGGTGCGCCGGGTACAAGGTCCAATACTTCTCCGCGATCGAAGCCCAACGCCGCCTCGCCCCCCACCTACACGCCGCGCTCCGTGGTGCGATCCCCCGCGCCACGTTGAAAGCCGTCGCTCGCGCCACCTACTACGCCGCCTGGTGGCCCGCCCTCGACCGGCCCCGCTACCAGCGCGACCAGCCCACCAGCTGGCCGGTGTGGGACGCCGCCTTTGAGGCCTACCTTGACCCGAGCACCGGGGAAATCCTCACGCCCTGGGATGACGCGGTCGCCGACCTCGACCAGCCGGCGCACATCGCCGCGTTCGGGACCCAGATCGACATCAAAGGCCTGCTCGGGGACACCCCGGACAGCGACCGCGCCGTGCGGTACCTGTGCAAGTACCTGACCAAAGCGATCGCCACCACCTACACCGGCACCGACCCCACCGTGCCCGCGGATCCGGCATACGCGGCGCACATCGACCGGCTCCACGACCACACTCGGTGGCTGCCGTGCGGGCCGGCGTGCGCGAACTGGCTGCTGCACGCCGTCCAACCCGCCGGCGCCGGCCCCGGCCTCATCCCCGGCCGCTGCGCCTCCCCCGCCCACGACCGGGAGAACCTCGGCCTCGGCGGCCGGCGGGTCCTGGTCTCCCGGCAGTGGTCCGGCAAGACCCTGACCGAGCACCGCGCCGACCGCCGGGCCGTGGTCACCGCCGTCCTGACCGCCGCCGGCCTGGACCCCCTCGACGCCGACCGCCTCGCTGCCGACCACACCCTGCCCGATGGCCGGCCCCGCTACATCTGGACCGACGTCCCGGTCGGGGAACGCGACTACGTCGCCACCATCGCCGCCTCCCTCCGCCAAGCCCGCACCTGGCGCGACCAATACGAACACGCCAAAACCATCGCCGCACAACGCGGCTCACCACCAGACGACCCTGTGGACAGCCATTCGGCAAGCGACCCGGCAGCCTGAGGAGGACGACATGAATGATGCGAAGCCGGCCAGCGTCTCACGCTTTATGACGGTGGCTCAGGTGTGTGAAGAACTTGGGGTTGCTCGCTCGACGTTCTATGACTGGCGGGCCAAGGGAGCGGCTCCGCGCTCGATCAGGCTGCCCAACGGCGAGTTGCGGATCCGGCGGACCGACCTGGACAGCTGGCTGGCTGCGCTCTCGGATGGCGCCGCATGAGCGAGACCTATGACGTGCGCGTGTGGTCGGTGCGGAAGGTCGCGAGCGGTCGCGGGGTTCGGTATCAAGTGCGGTGGCGGACGGCTACTCGTACGCACTATCGAACGCTGGCGACGGCAAAGCTGGCTGACTCGTTCCGCTCGCAGCTGCTGGCGGACAGCCGGCGGGGCATCGCCTTCGATGAGGTCACGGGCCTTCCGGTTTCGGCCGGTGTCCACGTGGCTGGGCCGACGTGGTTGAGTCATGCTCAGGCGTTCATGGACGTGAAGTGGCTGGAGGCTTCGCCCCGCCATCGTCAGAGTACGGCCGAGGGGTTGACGACGATCACGCTTGCCCTGGTCGATGACGGGCTGCCGTTCGACGGCGAGCTTGTCAGGAGGGCTTTGCGGACGTATGCCTTCAATACGGCGGCTCGGGAGTCGGGGCCTCCGCCGGCGGAGTTCGTGGAACCGCTTCGGTGGGTGGGGGATCATTCCCGGAGCCTTGCGGACCTGATGGACCCTGGCATTCTTCGGGCCGTGCTCGGTGCGATCGCCCGGAACCTGGATGGTTCGCCGGCTGCGGCGTCGACGACGAACCGCAAACGTGCCGCGCTCTCCGGCGCCATTGGGTATGCCATCGAGACCGGGGGGCTCTCCTCGAATCCCCTGCCGACGGTGAAGGCCATTCGGCGCCGTGCGTCTGCGGTCGTCGACCCGCGCGTCGTTGTGAGTCCGGGCCAAGCGCGAGCCCTGCTGGCGGCGGTGAAGGAGACGACGCCGGCTCTCTACGCTTACTTCGCGTCGCTCTACTTCGCCGGCCTGCGTCCGGGCGAGGCGGCGAACCTGCGCAGCCGGGACCTGACGCTCCCGGAGGCCGGCTGGGGAGAAGCGCTCCTGGCCGGCTCATATCAGGCCAGCAGGGCCGAGTGGACGGACAACGGCCTGCCCGGTGAGGAACGCTCTCTGAAGCATCGTGCTCCCGGTTCGACTCGGCGGGTCCCGTTGGCTCCTGATCTTGTCGACGCGCTGCGGTGGCACCTTGACGAGTTCGGGACCGGTGCCGAGGGCCGGCTGTTCGTGACCCGCTCGGGCAAGCTCGGTCGGCCGGTGGCGCAGCCGTTCGTCCGGCCGGTCGGCTCGGCGATGGCGGGGCGTGCGCTGGACAAGGCGCGGGCCGTCGCCTTCACGGCGCAGGAGTACGACTCGGAGCTGGCGGCGACCCCTTACGACCTGCGGCACGCCTGCGTGTCGGCGTGGTTGGCGGCCGGTGTCGATCCGGCACAGGTGGCCGCGTGGGCCGGCCACGGGCTGGGGGTGTTGCTCACCGTGTATGCGCACGCCATCGAGGGCCGAGAGGACATTGCTCGGCGTCGAATCACGGCCTTCTTGGAGGGCTGAGGCGTGAAACTCAACCACTCCTCAACCACAAACACCCGTAGCCGGCTGGTTTCCGCCGGTGATGGCCGGACATACGGAAACAGCCCCGGACCGGCATACGTGCTGGTCAGGGGCTGTTTTGGCTGGTGGTGGCAGGTGAAGGATTCGAACCTTCGTAGCTTTCGCGACGGATTTACAGTCCGCTCCCATTGGCCGCTCGGGCAACCTGCCGTGGTGCGCATGCGAGGATAGCAGCCAGCCCGGCGGCATACGAAACTTGCCTGCCAGCCACCCACCAAC
>Ga0116186_1003784_pt1 | contig 12671 bp, 7 predicted proteins | sample AD_JPNNA4_MetaG_FD_89806 | JGI IMG/M metagenome (GOLD analysis project Ga0116186, IMG submission 89806) | Active sludge microbial communities of municipal wastewater-treating anaerobic digesters from Japan - AD_JPNNA4_MetaG | ecosystem: Engineered > Bioreactor > Anaerobic > Digestate | place...
GATGAGGCAAAGAGGAAATCGGCAGTTGAAATTCGCAGAATGTGCAGAGAATTTGCACTGAAGTTCGTTGATACGCAGAGGGAACAATTTAAGAGACTTGGTGTAAAGGGAGATTGGGATGATCCATACATAACTCTTAAACCAGAATACGAATATCATATACTAGACATCTTCAAAACACTTGTAGAAAATGGCAATGTCTACAGGGGTAATAAACCAGTTTATTGGTGTCCAAATTGTAAGACCGCATTAGCTGAAGCCGAGATAGAATATCACGATGATGAATCACCTTCGATATACGTAAAATTCCAGACGGTGGAAGATCCAAATACTTATGTGGTCATATGGACAACAACGCCGTGGACGATACCAGCAAACGTAGCTATCGCACTCCACCCAGAATACACGTACGTTAAAATCAAAGTGGATGGTGAATATTGGATAGTTGCAGAAGGTTTACTGCAGAAATTTGCTGCAGAGACTGGCATATCCTTTGAAGTACTCCAAAAATTCTTGGGAAAAGAATTGGAAGGTAAACTCACAAAGCATCCACTCTACGATAGAACTTCTGTGATAGTCTTGGCAGATTACGTTACGTTGGAAGATGGTACCGGTGCAGTCCACACGGCACCAGGTCACGGTGAGGAGGACTATCAAACTGGTCTGAAATACAATTTGCCCATCTTATCACCCGTTGATGATGAAGGAAAATTCACAAAAGAAGCTGGAAAATACGAGGGGCTGAAAATTTGGGATGCAAATAAAGTTGTCATAGATGATTTAAACAAAGTTGGAGCACTCATAAAATCTGGAAAGTTGCTGCATAGTTATCCACATTGCTGGCGTTGCAAAGGTCCTGTCATGTACAGGGCAACTCCGCAGTGGTTCATCTCTGTCGACAAAAATAACTTACGAGGAAAAGTGTTGCAGCAGATAAAGAAGGTTAAATGGTACCCTGCGTGGGGAGAAACAAGAATGACCGCAATGGTTCAAGAACGACCAGACTGGACGATTTCAAGGCAAAGAGTTTGGGGAGTTCCAATTCCAGCAGTTCGATGCGAGTCTTGCGGAGAGGTCACATTAGCACCACAAGTGATCGAACATTTTGCAAATATTGTGAAAGAAAGAGGAACGGACGCATGGTTTGAGATGGATGTTAATGAACTCGTACCATCGGATTTTACGTGTCCAAAATGCGGAAATAAGAAATTCGATAAGACATATGACACATTGGATGTGTGGATCGATTCCGGCTGTTCTTGGGAAGCGGTGATTCGCTCAAAGGGTGAGAAATTCCCAGTTGACCTGTATTTGGAAGGTGATGATCAACATAGAGGTTGGTTCCAAAGCTCTATCTTCCTTTCAACTGCGAAAACTGGCCAAGCACCATTTAAGAACGTTGTAACGCATGGTTTCATAAAAGATGAACAAGGCAGGAAGATGAGTAAGTCGCTTGGTAACGTCGTTGATCCGGTTGAAATTGTGAATAAATACGGTGCAGATATACTAAGACTTTGGGTCGCAAGTACAGATTTCTTTGATAATATAAGGGCTGGAAAGAACATCATAGAACAACAAGTTGAAGTGTACAGAAAATTGAGAAATACATTGAGATATTTGTTAAGTAATTTGAGCGACTTTACGGAAGATGATTTATTATCGCAAGATCAGTTGTTACCGCTTGATAAATGGGCACTTGGAAGGTTGCAGAAGTACATTGCACAAGTGACCGAATACTACGAAGGTTTTGAGTACTCGAAAGTCTACAGTGCAACGGTAAAGTATTGCACAACGGAACTGAGCTCCACATACTTGGACATACTCAAAGACAGGTTGTACGTTGAGGCAAAAGATTCTGTATACCGAAGATCCGCTCAAACTACCTTGTACTACATACTTGAAGCATTGGTTAAAATACTTGCACCAATCATGCCATTTACTGCCGAGGAGGCATACTTGGAAAGTCCGCTCAAAAAGTATGAAAGTGTGCATCTGGAATACTGGCCAGAAATAAGGAATGAATTAGTTGACGAGAAATTACTCGAAGAATTCGAACAACTATTATTGGTCAGAGACGATGTTTTAAAGGCATTGGAAAATGCTCGTGCATCTGGTGTAATTGGTCATCCATTAGATTCACACGTTATGATTGAAGCAAAGAATTCAGAGATCGCAGAACTATTGAGAAAATACGAAAACAGTTTGGAAGAGTTTTTCATCGTTTCGAAGGTCACTTTGGTAGATGAGATAGAAGATCCAACTGTAGGTCAATTTGTAAACGTTCTCGTAAAGCATGCGGAAGGTGAAAAATGCCAAAGATGCTGGAAGTACGACAAGGAAACTGGGAAAGACAAAGAGCATCCAGATACGTGTCCAAGGTGCAGTGCTGTTTTGAGAGGGGAGAGAAAGTGATTTCTCGCCTTGTTTGGAAATTTGACAAGCGATTTTTCATATTGGCATTGCTTTTTCTAGTTACATTCAATCTAATATCAGTCAGCACGGTAGCATTTGCTACCGATGCTGCTACTACGACAACGCAAACTGATGCAATCAAAATACCTGCAAATATTGGAATTGGCAAAATAGAAATCGGCAAAGCTATAAAAGTAGATGGAGTCACTTTCCCATTCACGTTCATAGATGGCATGCTCTTAAACGATGGCACACGAAAGGTAGCAGTCGATGGAAAGACGTACAATGTAACTGTAAGTACAAAACCGCTTGATCAAAGGCTAAATTCATCATTGGAATCTTACACATTCGTACTAGATAGTACGGCAACTTTTTACAACCCAATAAATCGTAATATGAAAAGTATCGGTACAGGTACAGAGATAAAATTACCGGAGCTGCCACAAATTGCAATCTTATCTGACACATTCGGAAACGTTTCAGATGTGTTGTGTGTTCCACCATCGTTAGAAAAGGTTGACATCTTAGATTCCCAAACACCTATAAACAACATATCTGGTAAGAAATTTTTGCTTTCTTCCAAATCGCCATACAGAATCATGGGAAAGGTATTACTGCCTTCAAGCAATGCACTCATTCTTGAAGATGGTGTAACTGTAATCAACGCACTTAATTCTGACTTAAATGTTAAAGGTGTCTTCTTTTCAACTGGACCAGTTAACATATTTGGCCCAGGTTCGATAACCGTTTCGGAAAATGGGATTGCTTATCTGGAAGGAAACGCCGTAGAAACAGATGTAAATGGTAGCGGTGGCGCATTGGTATTTTTGAATGATGCTACAGTAGATGATGTAAGTGTCTCACGGACGAATTTCGTCGTTATCAGGAATACACGTGCCAAGAACGTAAAGGTCTCGTCTGTATATGCTGCTTACATCATAGACTCGCAGATCGAAAATCTCGATATTCAGAATTGTAGGCAGGTAATTATCAACAACGTTAATACAGCGAAATTCAATGCAAGTATCATGTCGAAGGTTATCACATACAACTCTGAATTAACTGAAGCAACAGCTTCCGATTTTTCAGAAGTGAATTTTGTTTCATCGACGATTAGCAACTTAGGTGCTACGAGAGGCACGGTTGCAAAGATCAAAGACTCACATATTTCCTCCGTTTCCGTTGAAGACTATTCCATACTCTATACATTCAAGTCGAGCATAGAAAAGTTGAAGTCGAGCAATTCGAAGTATTACACGCTAAGCTCACAAGTGTCCAGGATAGAAAAATAGTATTCCAGCACAATGAAATGGCTCTATACTTCAATGACGCAATGATAAAGGGGTGATTCACATGTCAGAAGCTACAAATTGCGTATTTTGCAAGATAATAGCTGGTCAAATTCCATCGCAGAAGGTGTACGAAGACGAAGATTTCATAGTCATAAAAGACATAAACCCAGTTGCACCGGTACACTTACTTGCAGTCTACAAGAAGCACGTACCTACCGTTGGAGATTTGAGCGTCGAAGATTCAAAAAATATGTGGAAATTGTTTGAGATTGTCAAGAAGATAACAAAGGAACAAGGCATAGAGAGTTACAGAATCGTTCAGAACAATGGCAAAGATGCAGGTCAAGAGGTGGATCACATCCACTTCCACATCATTGCTGGCAGGAAGTTGGGGCACCTTGGATAGACATCAATAAATCCTGAAATAGTGTAATAACGTAATACTGTAATGAAAAAAACCGGAGGTGAACAAGATAAAAGCAATTGTATACCTTCCACTGAAACCAGAAGTGGCAAAAAGGCTGAATCTACCGTTAAAACTACCGATACTTGCGGAAGATTTAGTGTTGATCACGGACCAAAATAACATTCCTTTGGATGTTATACTGCGAGGTTTAGAAGAACAATATTCCTTGGAAAAAGATAACTATTGGCTCTCCTATTTGGTGTATTTTTACTACGAAAGATTCAAACAGCTTTTGAATGCAAGAAAATACGACGATGCAAGTACCTATTTGGAGAAAGCGAAGACACTTTCATACGACTACAGATACCACTTCTACAATGCACTGCTTCAAACGCGTCTTGAGAACTATGATATTGCTGAAATAGAGTTCAAGCAAGCCTTAGCGTTGAACCCAGATTTTCCACTCGCACACTACGAACTTGGTAATTTGCTATTTTCAAAACAAGATTACGATGAAGCACTTGAAGAATATACCAAAGCATACCAACTCGAGCCTGATTTTCTCCTTCCGCTAATGAGAGTGGGAGATATTTACGTTGAACTTTCACAGCTCGATGATGCAGAATTGGTTTACAAGACTGTCATTCAACGATTTACCACGGCATCGAAGGAAGGATTCCAAATTGAACCACTTCCAGAAGCGTATCTAAGACTCGGCGTCGTTTACAATCTGAGAAATCAATACGAAAAAGCTGAAGCAACCTTTAAAGAAGGTCTGAAGATAGAAAAAAGGTCTGAAATATTGTACAACCTCGCGCATACTCTTACAAGATTGGGAAAACACTTTGAGGCGTACAATGTACTTTACGAATTATCGAAAGATGTACCAACACCAGAAGTACTCAACGAGATGGGCATAATGCAACGCCGATTGGGCCTTTACGATGAGGCCTATGAAACTTTTGAAAGAGTGAAAGATGATTTTCCAGAAAATTTCGAGAGGATACAATTCTACGTTGGGAAGAAGAATTTGGAAGATGAGTATCCAAACGAAATGAAGAGGGCTGAAGGAATACTCGAAGGTATAGATTTTCCATTTGCGGATGAACTTGATACAATCATTGAATCGACGGATGACGATGGGAATGTGTTGATAGACAAATTCGTCGAAAAAACCGGTATATTCGTAGATCCGTTCGACAATCTTTCTCCAGACTCAGAATACGTACCATTCATATTTTCTGGTATGTACATAGCTGGAGTGGACCCAATCACGATGGAAAAGAATGCAACACTGATAACTATCGCAACAATGGGCGCAGGTTTATCCTTGGCTTGCACAACAACGTTTTTGAGATTTTACCAATATATACTCTCTGGAGAATACGATGTTGACCACTTTTTAGAAGAAGTGAGTGGAGAGATCGAAGAACTACACTTCGATTTTTCCAAAGAACTGCTCTCACTTTTGGAAAAACCAATGGATGACTTTTTTGATGCTAACTGTGAAAAATATGATGATTTGGTGATAAATTTGATAAAGGCATTCGCTTACCAGCCATCCAATGATGAAATTGAACAGATAGAAGACAAATACTTAGTAGGGCTTGTGAAATTTTTTATGGACGTGCAAAATGACCTGATTTAGTAGTGAAATAAACAAATAAAACTAAAAACACCCTCGTATTAATATACCGAGGGTGTTTTCTATTTATATTATGAAAATCTATATCGTGGTTCTTACAGTTACAAATTACAAAGCTATGTATCCTCCATCGATAACCATCTCTGAGCCTGTCATGAACGAAGATTCATCTGAAGCCGAGTACAATACTCCCGTTGTAACTTCATTAAGGCTTTGAATATCATAAATTACTGTTCTGAGCCCTGTGTGCCCGTACCTTCTTGAGCCTGTTGCTTGTACAAGAATTCTCCGAGCTTCATACTTTCTCTCTGCAAATCGTCGAAGAGCATCTTTATTCTTGCAACATCGTCTTTGTTTATAGCGTCTCTCAAATCTCTTATGATTTCTTCTAGTCTATCCTTAACATCAGCTGGTATCTTGTCACCGTTTTCCTTCAATATCTTTTCAACATGGTACGCAGTGTCGTCTGCTCTGTTCTTGAGTTCAATTTCTTCTCGTTTCCTCTTATCTTGCTCTTCGTACATCTGCGCTTCCCTAATCATCTTTTCTATCTGGTCACTGCTGAGTTGCTGTCTTCCGGTAACAACCATCGATTGTTCTTTTCCCGTACCCAAGTCTTTTGCTGATACGTGCACGATACCATCGCTATCTATATCAAATGTAACTTCGATCTGTGGTACTCCCCTTGGTGCCGGTGCAATGCCAACGAGTTGGAAGCTACCAAGGAATATGTTATCTTTTGCCATTGTTCTCTCACCTTGGTAAACCCTGACTTCTACACTCGTCTGACCATCTTCAGCAGTCGTGAAGATTTTACTCTTCTTCGTAGGAATCGTAGTGTTTCTTTGAATGACCGGTTCAAGTAGCCCACCTTTTACCTCAACACCGAGTGTTAGTGGCGTAACATCCACTAGTACGACGTCCTTATCCTTTGCACCTTCTGTACCACCAAGTATTGCTGCCTGAATTGCCGCACCAATTGCAACTGCCTCATCCGGGTTGACACTCTTGTTAGGATCTTTACCAAATATATCCTTTATGAATTTCTGCACCATCGGTACTCTCGTCATTCCACCAACGAGTATGATCTCATCTATGTCTTGCGGCATGAGCTTTGCATCGTTTAGTGCCCTTTCCACTGGTTCCCTTGTCTTTTCGACTAGATCTCTCGTAAGTGACTCAAACATAGCTCTCGTGAGTTTCATTTCAAGGTGCAGTGGGCCTCCAGCAGTTGCCGTTATATAGGGCAGACTGATGTCCGTTTCAAACTTCGATGAGAGCTCTATCTTTGCCTTTTCAGCAGCATCGCTTAATCTTTGAAGTGCCTGCTTATCGTTTCTTAAGTCAACACCATATTGTTTTTTGAATTCATCTGCCAAGTAGTCTATAATCCTCTGATCAAAATCGTCTCCACCAAGATGGTTGTTACCACTCGTTGAAATAACTTGTATGACTCCTCCACCTATTTCAAGTATCGACACATCGAACGTACCACCACCGAGGTCGTAGACTAGTACTTTCTTCTCGCCTTCCATCTTGTCTAGTCCATAAGCAAGCGCCGCAGCAGTTGGTTCATTTATTACTCTTAAAACCTCAAGGCCAGCTATGATACCTGCTTCCTTTGTGGCTTGTCGTTGAGCATCGTTAAAATAAGCTGGGCAAGTGATGACTGCCTTCTTAATATCACCGTTGAGGTATTCTTCTGCATCTTTCTTGAGCTTCTTGAGTACGAGTGCACTGATTTCTTGCGGAGTGTATTCTTTGTCATCAATCCTCACCTTGTAGTCTGAACCCATTTTCCTCTTTATAGACTTTATCGTTCTATCTGAGTTCAATATAAGTTGCCGTTTTGCTGGCTCACCGACGATGATCTCACCGGACTTTGTAAATGAAACTATCGATGGTGTCGTTCTTGCACCTTCAGCATTTGGTATAACCTCAACTGATCCATCTGGTTTAATCCATGCTATAACTGAGTTTGTTGTACCAAGATCTATTCCTACAACGTACTCGTTCTTTGCCATACTAACTCACCTCCACTTTTCGATCTCATCGCATTTCTTACTCTGTCGTTCATATTTTATATCATTAGCACTCTTTTGTCAAGAGTGATAATTAAAAAGTTGATTAAGATTAGTTTAAAAAAGAAGATGGTCTCGATATGAACTGGAATCATAGTCGAGACCATCGATAATTTAAAAACAAATTCAAGAATTACACAATTGCACCAACTAACGTGCCCTTATGAGAGTTTCTTATAAGAATTTGAATATGGTTGAATGTTTGTATAACTCACCGGGACGTAGAACAACGTTTGGAAAGTTGGTATGGTTTGGTGAGTTTGGAAAATGCTGTGTCTCAAGGCAAAATCCCGTGTGGGGGTCGTATATCTTGCCCTTTTTTCCTTTTACACCTGTTAGATTGTTGCCTGTGTAAAATTGTACGCCGGGTTGTGTTGTGTAAACTTCCATTGTAATACCTTTATCTGGTTCGTGGACTTTCGCAACAAAGTCTGAATTTAACACAAAATTGTTGTCGTAACCTTTCGTCATACTGTCTTTCAGTTTCTCAATACCCTCACCCATTTTTGTCTCTTTTCTTAAATCAAATGGTGTGTTCTCAACTGGTAATACCTCACCTGTCGGAATGAGGTTTTCGTTTACTGGGGTATATTTATCGGCGTTTAGGATTATCGTGTGGTCGTATATCTTTCCATCACCACGAAGATTGAAGTATGTATGCTGGGTCAAGTTTACTATCGTCGGTTTGTCGGTTGTGGCTGTGTAATCGATTCTGAGTTCATTGTCGTTGGTGAGTGTGTAAACAACGGTGGTATCCAGAGTTCCTGGGTAGCCTTCATCACCATCGTGGCTTGTGTATTTTAGAGTTAGTTGAGGACCTTGTGGAGTGATTGAAGCACTACCTTTCCAAACCTTTTTGAAAAAACCTCTGTGTCCACCATGTAATGCGTTATGTTTTGCTTTTTCGTTCATCGCTAACTGGTACCTAATGCCATCGATCTCAAATTGTCCGTTTGCAATTCTGTTTGCGTACCTACCAATGATCATACCCAAGTATCCTGAATTATGCTCATATTCGTTTAGTGTATCGTATCCCAATACCACATCGATGAAGTCACCGTCTTTGCTTGGCACCCAGAGTTCCCTGATTATACCACCGTACGTAAGCACTTTCATCATCAGCCCGTTAGCATTTACGAGTGTGAATTGATGAACCACCGTACCTTCTTCAGTCATATCGAATACTTCTTTTTCTATGTAGCCGTATGGATTGTCCATTTTGTTCTCCTTCCTCCACATCTGTTATATTTTCTTGTTTTGTTCATAGATTTATGAACTGATCTACAGCCTTCTCGACAACACTGAGGGATGATTTCCAAAAATCTTTTTTTGTGATATCGATACCAACGCTCATAGCTACTTCTTCTGCTGTTCCTTTTCCAGTAGAAGAGAGGAGTTTTTTGTACCTCTCGTAAAATCCTGGTTCATCTTTCAATGCGTAGACCCCAAGTCCAAAGAGCATGCCAAATGTGTATGGGAAGTTGTAGAAATGGAATGTAGGTGAGTAGTAGTGAGGTTTGACAACCCACATGTATGGGTGAAGGTAATTTTCATCTAAACCATCACCATAGGTTTCTTTTTGTGCATTTAGCATTATTCCCTTCAGTTCTTCAACGCTCAATGGACCAGATTGTCTGTTTTCAAACACTTTACTTTCAAACAAGAATCTGCTGTATATGTCGATCGTCAGTTGTACGTAATCAGAAAGTTGTTTGTCGAGTAGTGCCAATTTCTCATCTTCTGTCGTAACTTCGGATTTTATCAGGTTAAGCAATAGTGTTTCATTGAAGATTGAAGCAGTCTCAGCTAGTGTAGCAGGTGTTGAGCTGTTCAACGGCGTTTCGTCTTTCAAACAGTAGTTGTGAAACGCATGGCCAAGTTCATGTGCGATGGTGAGTACATTGTCAAGTGTACCATCGAAGCTCATCAGAACCCTCGATTCTTTGATCGCTTTTATAGATTCGCAGAATGCTCCACCACGTTTCCCTTGTCTTACTTCGGCATCTATCCAATTCTTATCAAAGGCATTGTTTATGAACTGCCCCAGTTCTTTTGAGAAAATCGACAACTTTTCTACTACGAATGACCTTGCTTCATCGAAGGTCCACTGTCGATCGTATCCACCGATCGGTGCAAACATGTCATACCAAGGAAGCCCTCCAGTATATCCCAATAATTTAGCCTTCTTTTTCATGTACATCCGCAATTTTGGCATGCTCTCTTTGACAGCATCCATCATTGCATGAAACGTCTCCTCACTGATGCGATTTTCAAAAAGCATCGGTTCGAGTGGAGTATTGTATCCGCGGAGGTTTACTTCTGTTAGGAACTCACCTTTTATGCTATTTAGAGATTGTGCAATGACTTCTGCTACACTGTCGCATGCCTTCAATTCTGCGTCGTAGGCTGCTTTTCTTACCTCTTTGTCTTTGTCGTATGCCATGTTTCTAACTCTCATAAGTGGTAACTTTTTTACATCACCATGGATTTCAACATCACAAAGTAGATTTGAAGTTGTTTTTTCGTACAGGTCATTCCACGCATTCCCGCCGGTGAGTCTCATCAAGCTGATTAGCCTTTCTTCTTTCTCAGAAAGCATGTGTTTGGCTAATGTCTTGATTTCTTTCAACGGGAAGCTATGGAGACGAACAATTTGCGAGTCTACTTTATCGAAATCCACGTTGACTTCCTTCAAAAACTTCATGAATTTAGCCTGAACCATCGAAAAAGCGACAAACTTGCTCCTGATAATATCAAGATATTTCGCAGCGACTGTATCGTTTGCGTTGGCACTGAGTGTCAAACTTGCATATGCATACAATCTGTCTGCAAGTAAAGATAACTCGTTCGATTTGTTCACAGAGTATTCAATCTTTTCGATGGCCTCGCTCGTATCTTTGAAATTCGCATCCATCCAGTTCAACAAAAGAGCTAATTCTGACTCTAACCTCTGTAAATCGTTTTTGAAATCGTCAGAATCAAAAGAAGCATAGATGTTACTGAGATCCCATTTCATCACTATCCCTCCTGTCATTGATTATCTCATAAGTTTGTATCGATAGTTTGTATCGATTATGAAACGCTATCTAGTTCTCGTTTTATGAATTCATTCCACAATGTCACAAAGAATATAGCAACTGGAACGGCAAAGAACGTTCCCACCATCCCATATATGAGACCAATGAGGAATATGAAAATCAGCATCAACACAGGATTTATATTTGCCCTTGCCTTCATTATGAATATGAAAAACAAAAACGCACCAAGATGAATAGACATAACTATTGCATTTACAATCAAGAAATTTTGCAGGCCAAGACCAAGTGTGACGATACATATCGGAATCCATTCTATGACTACACCAACGATTGGTATGAAGTTCGTCACAAATCCCCAGAAAGCCAATAGTATTGCATAATCTGGCAAATACACACTGAACAGAAAGTAAAAAGACACACCTACTATGATCGCACCTAGTAGCATAACGTCAACGTAGCTTGATAAAGCGACACCTAATTTTGTAAGAAAATCTTGTATCAGGGGTCTTATCTTCTTTGGAAAGAGGCCAGGCATAGAACCTGTCGTCCATTTTGTGTATATCGTTATATAAATGGTAAATAAAACACTGTAGAATATGACTACTAATGCGTCTGGTAGACCTTTTGCAAATGAAACAACCAAGTTGTTGAAAACCTCACCTATCTTCGGTTTTATCCAATCTATGATGCCACTTATCGTATTCGATAAGGATGGATTGCTCGATAGATAGTCTTCCCAATATTTGGAATCCAATATATGTTGCATGAATCCATAAAAAGAGGTTAACTGATTAGTGACCGCCGGAATGATGTTGATAATGGCATAGATGAGTACTCCAAAATAAATCACCAAAGATAATATGATGGAAAGTGTATAAGGCACTTTGAGCTTTACAAGATTTCTAAGGATGAAATTGACAACGAGGATTGAAACGAGTGAGAAAACAAAGACGTACAAGAGTGTCTTGTAGATCATGAACGCTATTAACATTATCAATGCATATACAGATACCGTTAAAAGTGCCTGTTGTCTAGTGCTCAACTTCATTTACCAAGCCTCCAATGTGCTTTTCAAAGTATTTTCTTACTTCTTCTAGATCATTTGTCAATCCCAACACTACCATTAACTTCAATCTTGCTTTTTGCGCCAATGGATGTTCGCTCAGTATTGCACCTCTTTTTCTCAGGTCAGCTCCACCACCGAGATAACCGTATATGGGATAGACTCGCCCCTTGAAGCAACGAGACGTTACAACGACTGGAATACCGCTGTTGATTATCTCTTCAACAACTTGTGCAAGTTGTGGTGGTACGTTACCTCTTCCGAATCCTTCAAGCACAATTCCTTTGTATCCCATCTTATATACGGCCTTCAGTATGCTACCATCATCTCCACTGAATGTCTTGACGATGGCAACTCTTTCTTCTATTCTATCTGTCACTATTTTTTCTCGCGTTAGCGATTTTCTAAAGTATATGACACTATTTTCATCAACTATACCAAGTGGACCATAGCCGGGAGAATCAAATGTTGCAACGTTACTGGTGTAAGTTTTCGTAACCTCTCTTGCCGCATGAATTTCATCGTTTAAACAGACGAGAACACCCATTCCGTAAGAACTGTCGGCAGCTGCAGTCATAACGGAAGAAAGGACATTTCTCGGACCGTCGGTACTTAACTCACTTATATTTCTCATCGATGCAGTTATAACCACCGGCTTTTCTGTCCTCAGTACCAGATCTAAAAAATAAGCAGTTTCTTCCAATGTGTCCGTACCATGTGTGACAACCGCACCA
>Ga0116186_1003803_pt1 | contig 12623 bp, 8 predicted proteins | sample AD_JPNNA4_MetaG_FD_89806 | JGI IMG/M metagenome (GOLD analysis project Ga0116186, IMG submission 89806) | Active sludge microbial communities of municipal wastewater-treating anaerobic digesters from Japan - AD_JPNNA4_MetaG | ecosystem: Engineered > Bioreactor > Anaerobic > Digestate | place...
CGCGGAGACGAAGCGCTCGACTCCCGAGAGGGGCAAAACCTCGTCAGCCGACCCATGGATGATGAGCACGGGCAGGCCGAGCGGCCGCACGTTATCGATGGGCGAACAGTCGATCGCTCGGGCCGCGCCGCTCAATCGTTCCTTGAAGTACCCGTCCCTGCCGACGTCCACCGCGGGCGCGAGGGCGACTACCGCGTTCGGCACGGAGCTGACGGCAGAGTCCTCTCCCGGCTCCCGCAAGGCGGGGAACATCGCCGTCGCGAGGGCAAGATGACCTCCGGCGGAATGGCCGATCGCGATCACGCGGGCGGGATCGGCATTGAGTTCACGCGCGTTCAGCCTGACCCATCGAACCGCGGAGTTCGCGTCCTTGATGCAATCGAGCGCGGTCGCGCCGTCTGAAAGCGCGAGTCGGTACCCAACCGCGACTCCTATGAACCCAAGGCTCGCCATGAACTGCGCGTCCCCGTGTCCCCACTCGATCGGACCTTCGCTCCATCCGCCGCCGTGGAAGTTCAGCGCGACTGGGTATCGGGCACCCGAGTCGGCAGCGTACCCTTTCGGATAGAAAATGTGCAGTTCTATTTCCCGACCGCCCGCGGTCTTATACACGCGCGCGTCCAAATCGTCCCGAGAAAGCTTTCGGTTCTCGAGCCGCGCGGGCTTGGTCGCGCACGCGGCGAGACCGCTAATCGCGATCAAGCAGGCCACGACGGCCGCAGCGCTTCTCCTTCTCATGTTCATCTACTTCTCTCCTCGTTTCAGCATACCATGCGTGACGAATTTGCGCGGGTAACCTTAGTTACCGGATAGATGTGCGACAGGGGTAAAGTCCCGAACCGGTTTTTACGAGAAATGGACACCATAGACATGTCAAATTCAACCAAAACAAGCATGAAAATAGCAATTGATATAGTCATTCAAGAAAATCAGCCATATTTTTATTATTTATTTGCACAAAAATCAAGTTTAATTATCGGATTATAAATAAAAAACATGGCCAAGTAAATCGAATTTTATAAACACTTGTTTTTTGTCTGCCTTTTTTTCATTTTTACTATTTTACCCTTGTATATGATAAAAAAAGCTGGTAGCTTCAAGTCAGTGGTTTTTCCGGCGTTTTTCCAAAAAATCCGGTACTGGGGCGACGATGAACGGATACTTAATACTCGAAGACGGCACGGTCTATTCCGGGACCTATCACGGAGCGGAAAAAGAAATCCTTTGCGAAGTTGTCTTCACGACGACGATGACCGGCTACCAAGAGACGGTCACCGACCCATCCTTCGAGGGTCAGGCGGTCGTGATGACCTACCCGATGATCGGGAACTACGGCGCAAACTCCGTCGACGTCGAGTCGGGCCGCCCCTGGCTTTCCGCCCTGATCGTCCGCGAGCTCGCCCCATTCCCGAGCAACTACCGTAGTGAGGAGGGCTTCGGCTCCTTCCTCGACCGCCACGGGATTACCGTGCTCTCCGGCATCGATACCCGCGCCCTTACCCGCAAGCTCCGCGACTCGGGCACGATGAACGGGCTCATCACCTTCCGAAAACCCGTCGACGCGGGAAGCCGCCTCGCCGAGATCAAGGACTATCGCGTCCGACACAGCGTGATCCGTGTCAGCCGCGCCCATCCCGAGCGCTTCGGCGAGGGAGAGCGAAAGATATCCCTGATCGACTTCGGGGCGAAGCGGAACATCGTCGAGTCACTCGTCGCGCGCGGATGCGCGGTGACGGTGTGGCCCTGGGACACCCCGGCCTACGTCATCCTCGACTCCGAGCCGGACGGTATCATGCTATCGAACGGGCCGGGCGACCCGAAGGACTGCGCGAGCGTCCTCCGCCACGTACGCGAGCTCGTCGATTCGGGAGTCCCCGTCTTCTCCATCTGCCTCGGGCACCAGCTGCTCGCCCTCGCCGCCGGCTTCGACACCGAGCGGCTTAAGTTCGGGCATCGGGGGGCGAACCACCCGGTCAAGGACCTCAAGACCGGGCGCGTGTACATGTCGAGCCAAAACCACGGCTACTGCGTCAGGCCAGACTCGGTTGACCCGGCGGTCGCCGAGATCAGCCACATCAACGTCAACGACGGCTCCGTCGAGGGGCTCCGCTTCGTCGGCAAGAGCGTATTCTCCGTCCAGTTCCACCCCGAGGCGAGCCCCGGCCCGCGCGAGACGGGCTACCTCTTCGACGAGTTCATCTCGATGGTCGACGCGCGCAAGGAGGCCCTCTGATGCCGAGGCGGGAAAGCATACGAAAGGTATTGGTCATCGGGTCGGGTCCCATCATCATCGGGCAGGCGGCCGAGTTCGACTACGCGGGCACCCAGGCGTGCCGCGCGCTCAAGGAGGAAGGCCTCGAGGTCGTCCTCGTCAACTCCAACCCCGCGACGATCATGACCGACGCGGGGATCGCGGACAAGGTGTACATCGAGCCGCTGACCGTCGATACCGTAAGGCGGATCATCGAGATCGAGCGGCCCGACTCCATCCTGCCGACCCTCGGCGGGCAGACGGGGCTCAACCTCGCGATGGAGCTCGCGGACTCGGGATGGCTCGACGAGCGCGGGGTCGTCCTCCTCGGCACCACGTCAGAGACGATCAAGAAGGCCGAGGACCGGCAGGCGTTCAAGGACACGATGGAGTCGATCGGCGAGCCCTGCATCGTCTCGAAAGTCGTGACTACCTACGTCGACGCGCGCGACTTCGCGCGCGAGATCGGCTTCCCCGTCATCGTTCGTCCCGCGTACACCCTCGGCGGCACGGGAGGCGGCATCGCGATGAACGAGGGCGAACTCGAGGAGATCGCCCCGAACGGCCTCTCGCTCTCGCGCGTCGGGCAGGTCCTGATCGAGAAGTGTATCTCCGGCTGGAAGGAGATCGAGTATGAGGTGATCCGGGACGGCGCGGGCAACTGCATCATCGTCTGCAACATGGAGAACTTCGACCCCGTCGGCGTCCACACCGGCGACTCCATCGTCGTCGCCCCGAGCCAAACGCTCTCGGACAAGGACCACCAGATGCTCCGCTCGAGCGCGCTCAACATCATCGGCGCGCTTGGGATCGAGGGCGGGTGTAACGTGCAGTACGCCCTCCACCCCGACTCGGCCGAATACGCCGTGATCGAGGTGAACCCGCGCGTCAGCCGCTCATCCGCGCTCGCGTCGAAGGCGACCGGCTATCCCATCGCGAAGGTCGCGGCGAAGATCGCCCTCGGCTATACCCTCGACGAGATCAAGAACTCGGTGACGGGAAAGACCTACGCCTGCTTCGAGCCCGCGCTCGACTACTGCGTCGTCAAGATACCGCGCTGGCCCTTCGATAAGTTCGTCAACGCGAAGCGGAAGCTCGGCACTCAGATGCAGGCGACCGGCGAGGTCATGGCGATCGGCTGGTCCTTCGAGGGCGCGCTGATGAAGGCCGTCAGGTCGCTCGAGCAGAACGTCCATTCCCTTTGGCACCGCAAGTTCGCCGAGATGCCGACCGAGGAGATCCGAAAGCGGGTCACCGAGAAGGTCAGCGACGAGCGGCTTTGGGAGATCGCCGAGCTGATGCGGCGCGGGGTCAAGGCCGCCGAGATCCACGCGATCACCAAGATCGACCTCTGGTTCCTCGACCGCATCGCGCGAATCCTCGACATAGAGAAGCGGCTCTCCTTCGGCGAGAAGGACTACGATACCCTGCTCGCCGCGAAGGTCGCCGGATTCCCGGACCGCGAGATCGCGCGCCTCCTCGGCGCGCCCGAGCGCGAGGTGAAGTACCTCCGCGGCCGGCTCGGCATCAAGCCCGCCTTCAACATGGTCGACACCTGCGCGGCCGAGTTCGAGGCGCTGACGCCCTACTTCTACTCGAACTACGCCGCGACGAACGAGGCCGTCGACGCGACGCAGGCCGAAGGGGCGGCGTCCAAGGGGAAGGTCCTCGTCCTCGGCTCGGGCCCCATCCGGATCGGGCAGGGCATCGAGTTCGACTACTGCTCCGTCCATTCCGTCTGGGCGCTCAAGGCACTTGGCTACGAAACGATCATCGTGAACAACAACCCCGAGACGGTGAGCACCGACTTCGATGTCTCCGACCGGCTCTACTTCGAGCCGCTTACCCCGGAGGACGTCGAGAACATCGTGGAGAACGAGCGCCCGATCGGCGCGGTGGTGCAGTTCGGCGGGCAGACGGCGATCAAGCTAGCGAAGGCCGTCGCCGCGATGGGCGTGCCCATCCTGGGAACCTCGGCAGTCGACGTCGACCGCGCCGAGGACCGCGAGCTCTTCGACCAAGTGCTCGAGACGACCGAGATCCCGCGCGCCGCGGGAAAGACGGTGTACACGACGGAGGAAGCCATCGAGGTCGCGCGCGATCTTGGTTACCCCGTCCTCGTGCGCCCCTCATACGTCCTCGGCGGGCAGGGAATGGAGATCGCCTACTCCGACGCGGACGTCAAGGAGTTCATGGCGATCATCAATCTCGTGCACCAGGAGAATCCCATCCTCGTCGACAAGTACATTGAAGGAACAGAGACAGAGGTCGACGCGGTGTGCGACGGGACCGACATCCTGATTCCGGGGATCATGGAGCACGTCGAGCGAACGGGCATCCACTCGGGCGACAGCATCTCGGTATACCCCGCCCCTAACCTCACCAAGGCGCAGAAGGCGAAGATCGCCGACTACTCGGCGCGCCTCGCGAAGGAGCTCAACGTCATCGGGCTCATCAACATCCAGTTCATCGCGAAGGGCGACGATGTCTTCGTGATCGAGGTTAACCCGAGGTCGAGCCGCACCGTCCCCTACATCAGCAAGGTGACCGGCGTCCCGATCGTCGACCTCGCGACGAGATGCATGCTCGGGGAACGGCTCGCCGACATGGGCTTCGGCACCGGGCTGTACCCTGAGAGCGAGTACAGCGCGGTGAAGATGCCGGTCTTCTCGTTCGAGAAGCTCCACGGGGTCGAGACCGCCCTCGGCCCGGAGATGAAGTCGACGGGCGAGGCGCTCGGCATCGCCAGGTCCTGGGAGGACGCCCTCTACAAAGGGTTCCGCGCGTCCGGGATGAAGATACGGGTAGACGAGCGCGGGAAAGGCACGATCGCCGTCAGCCTCCGCGAGCGGGACTATCGCGAGGCGCTCCCGATCGTCCGTCGATACGCGAAGGCGGGCTTCTCAATCGCGGCGACGGAGGGAACCCATCGATTCCTCCTTGAAAACGGGGTCGACGCGCATCGGATCAACCGCCCCTCCGAGCCATCTCCGAACATCATCGACGCGCTGCAGAAAGGGGAACTCACCCTGGTGATCAACACCCCGACGCGGGGACGCGACAAGGCGCGCGATGGGTTTAAGATCAGGCGGGCCGCGGTCGAGCACAACACCGCCTGCCTCACCGCCCTCGACACGGCGGCAGCCCTGGCTGGTTGCCTCGAACGCGGAGTAGGACAGGTACTCGCCCCGGTCGACATCGCCTCGGTCTTCCCGCGCCCTTGACCGGAATGCCCCAGGTATCGTATCGTGGCCGAAAAGCCTGATACATGAATACGACAGCTAGATTTCTCGCCCTTTGCATCCTCATCTCGCCGCTCGCGGCGGTCGCCCTTTCCTCGCAAGAGGTTGAGCTGACTATCGAGGCAGGAAAGCTCGGCGCGGTTGGCCTTCTCGGCGAAACGCATAGCATTGGTTTCGCCGGCAATCTTATCGATCTTACCGCGACCCACCGCAAGACGGGATTCGGCGTCGAGATCACCCCGTTCTTTCTTACCCTCGACACCGATACCCGCGAGAGCGAAATCTCCATCGTCAACCTTACCTTTTTTCACCGAACCTTCGACCCAAACGGCTTTAGCATTGTCGGGCCCTTCGTCTCGTTTAACCTCCTTGAGCCGACACTTGATGGTCTACTTACGCGGGCTGGGTTTCGCGTTACCTGGCGCACTCCCTGGCGCTACAAAAAGCGGGCGCTGGCGCCAGACGCCGCGGCGCGCCCCCTGTTCACGATTTGTAACCTTGAGGCTGGGGCGCAATGGCGAGACGGTCCCGCTTTTTTCGCGGGAGTTTCGATCGATGCATCAATTCCCCTTTTCTCAATCATGAAATTTTTCGTGAACGGCGCACGACGGCAGGCATGGGAAGTGAATCCGGAGTTTAAAAATCCCGCTACTATGCAATAGAAAAATGAATATTTTCACATACTTCACAACGTTTCTTGCATAAATATGCATGGAACCACTTGTCCAAAAGGCTATTTTATCGTATCGTTTGGTTAACGAGAGGCAATGAGGCTTCCGGCGCGCCGTCACGCGCACAACGCGACGGCGAGCAGGAAGTCTCTTTTTTTTGCGCCCGTCGGGCGCGGTGCCAGACCGAATGAAGGAGGAATGAGCGATGTGCGGAATCGTCGGCGCGTTTGACATCAAGAAAAGTACGGAGCCATTCCGTAATCAAGTGCTCAGGATGGCGAAGACCCTGCGCCACCGCGGGCCCGACTGGTCGGGCATCTACTCAGGGGACAAGGCGATATTGGCGCATGAGCGGCTCGCGATCGTCGATCCCTTGTCGGGCGGGCAGCCGCTCTTTAGCGCGGACGGGAAGCTCGCGCTCGCCGTCAACGGCGAGATCTACAACCACCAGGAGATACGCGCCCGGTTCGCGGGAAAATATGATTTCCTCACCCAATCGGACTGCGAAGTCATCCTTCCGCTATATCGCGAGAAGGGCGCCGATTTTCTCGAGGACCTGAACGGTATCTTCGCTTTCGCCCTCTACGACATTGAGAAGGATCGATACCTCGTCGGTCGCGACCACATCGGGATCATCCCCCTGTATCAGGGATGGGATTCCGAGGGACGCTTCTACGTCGCGAGCGAGCTCAAGGCGCTCGAGGGGGTTTGCACGGAAATCCGCGAATTCCTCCCCGGCACGGTATACGACAGCGCGACCGGAAAGACGACGACTTGGTACTCCCGCGATTGGATGGAATTCGGCGCGGTCAAGGACGCGAAGACGAACATCGCGGAGCTTCGCGACGCGCTCGAGAAGGCGGTCAAGCGACAGCTGATGAGCGACGTCCCCTACGGGGTCCTCCTCTCGGGTGGGCTCGACAGTTCCGTCATCGCCGCGATCACGCAGAAGTTCGCCGCGAAGCGCGTCGAGTCGGGTGGAAAGGAAGAGGCCTGGTGGCCGCGCCTCCACTCCTTCGCCGTCGGACTCAAGGGATCGCCTGATCTCGCGGCTGCGCGCACGGCCGCCGACTATATCGGCACCGTTCATCACGAGATCCATTTTACCGTGCAGGAAGGACTCGACGCGATCCGCGACGTCATTTATCACCTCGAGACCTACGACATCACCACGGTGCGCGCCTCGACCCCGATGTATCTCCTCGCGCGCGCGATCAAGTCGATGGGGATCAAGATGGTCCTCTCGGGCGAGGGCTCGGACGAGCTCTTCGGCGGCTACCTCTACTTCCACAAGGCACCGGACGCGAAGGAGCTCCACGAGGAGACGGTACGGAAACTTTCCAAGCTGCATCTTTACGACTGCCTCCGCGCGAACAAGTCGCTCGCGGCCTGGGGCGTCGAGGGCCGCGTGCCCTTCCTCGACAAGGAATTCATCGATGTCGCGATGCGGCAAAACCCGCGCGACAAGCTCTCCGGCCGCGCGAGCGAGCAGGTCTCCCCCGACGGGAAACCCCGCATCGAGAAGTGGATGGTCCGCGAGGCGTTCAAGGACATCCTGCCCCCGGAGATCGTCTGGCGCCAGAAGGAACAGTTCTCCGATGGCGTCGGCTACAGTTGGATCGACTCCCTCAAAAAACTTTGCGAGGAGAAGGTTTCCGACGAGCAGTTCGCGCGCGCCGCTGACCGGTTCCCGATCAACCCGCCGATGACGAAGGAGCAATACTACTATCGGACGATCTTCGAGGAGTTCTTCCCCTCGTCGAGCGCGTCGAAGACCGTAGCCTACGAGGCGAGCGTCGCGTGCTCCACCGCCAAGGCCCTCGAATGGGACGCGGCGTGGAAGGGCATCAACGACCCCTCGGGCCGCGCGGTCGCCGGTGTGCACGATCAGGCGTACGCGAAGCCGTGACCGACGAACTCGTCTCGCGGATGGTCGCGTATAACGCGCCCGACGTCCGCAGGATCAACCACGCCCTGAAGGTGCTCGCCTACGCGCGGCTCATCGCGCTCGGCGAAGGCATCGGAGGCGATGAGCTCGCCGCGCTCGAGGCGGCAGCCGTCCTGCATGACATCGGCATCCACGAGGCGGAGCGACGGCACGGTTCATCCGCCGGTCACTGGCAAGAACGTGAGGGACCACCGATCGCGCGAGCCATCCTCGCCGAAGTGGTCGCCCCGACGTCCATCGCGGACCGCGTTTGCTTCCTCGTCGGACATCACCACAGCTATGCCGCGATCGACGGCGACGACTTTCGTGCCCTCGTCGAGGCTGATTTTGTAGTAAACGCCGACGAGGACCAGATGGGACTTACCGCGATTGCCGCTACGTCGCGAACCGTATTCCGCACGCGAACCGGGAGAACCCTTCTCCAGACGCTCTATCCCGAAGCTTTTATTGAAGAATGAGAAGAAAATCTCTATACCGATCGGTATAGAGATTGACACTATACCTACCGGTAGGTATAGTAACTATATGGATCAGGAAAAGGAATCGACTCGCTTTACAATACTCAAAACAGCCCTCGATCTTTTTGCCCTCAGAGGGTATGACGCAGTCGGCGTTCAGGAGATCGTCGACGAGTCCGGAGTAACGAAGCCGACTCTCTATCATCATTTTGGCAATAAGAGAGGACTTCTTGACGCTATCATCGATCGATACGGCAATCAGATGTACGCAGTTATCGACCGTGGGGCGACATATAGTCACGATATCGTGATGAACCTGACTATCCTTGCGAGAGAATATGTCGCCTTTGCGCTCTCCCACCAGGCATATTTCCGTTTCCATCTCGCCCTGTTATCTACTCCTCCGGAAAATATCAGTAGCGCAGCCTATCAGTCGTTTCGTACTGCATTCAATGAAAGGCTTGAGCGACTTTTTCGTGAGGCCTCAGCCGATCATGGCAACATGAAGGGGCGAGAGCGTTTATATAGCGAGAACTTTCAGGGAATGCTCCGCGCGTGGGCGCTGCTTGTTGTTAACCGCGAGATTGAGCTATCTGATGAAACCCTAAATCGCGTCGTACACTTCTTTATGCACGGAATTTTCTCGTAATCTCGGTTTCAGGAGAAAGAGGAAATATAGGTTTGTTTTTTTTTGATCTACTATTATACCTACCGGTAGGTATAATAGATAAATAAAGGACCAATATGATATCTTCAAACGATCTCTTCTATCACATCTATCCCTTAGGAATGCTTGGCTGTCCAGAACGAAATGAGCGCACGAGCGAAACCAACCATGCCTTGCGACGAATCGCCGACTTCATTCCTCATCTCCAATCCATCGGGGTAACGGCGGTGTATCTCGGTCCCCTATTCGAATCATCGAGTCACGGATACGACACGGTCGACTATCGGCTCGTCGACAGGCGTCTTGGGTCGAACGAGGATCTCGTCTGGCTGGTGTCGAGGTTCCACGAAGGAGGGATCAAGGTAGTGCTCGACGCCGTCCTGAACCATACTGGCCGCGATTTTTTCGCGTTTCAAGACCTCAGGAACCGGGGACCGACCTCGGAGTACCGAGCGTGGTATCGCGGGGTGGATTTCTCAAAACGAAGCCCCGAGGGGGACTCATTCTCGTATGAGGGGTGGAGCGGTCACTTCTCGCTCGCGAAGCTGAACACGGACGCGCCGGCGGTTCGCGAGCACCTCGTCGAGGCGACGATTGGTTGGATCGATGAATTCGGGATCGACGGGCTCCGGCTCGACGCGGCCGACGTCCTTGACCCGGGGTTCATGGATTATCTCGCCGCTCGATGCAGGGCGCGGAAGCCAGGCTTCTGGTTAATGGGCGAGGTCGTGCACGGGGACTATCGGCACTGGGCCCGAACAGGAAGGCTCGACTCGACGACGAACTACGAACTCTACAAGGGCCTGTGGTCGAGCCTGAATGACGGGAATCTCTTCGAGATCGCATGGACCCTCAACCGGCAGTGGGGCCCGACCGGGCTTTATCGCGATATTCCGCTCTATAACTTCGCCGACAACCACGACGTCAACCGCGTCGCCTCGAGCCTCAAGGAAGCCGCCCACCTCTATGTCCTCTACGGCATGCTCTTCACGGCGCCGGGGATTCCGTCCCTCTATTACGGAAGCGAGTGGGGCATCAGGGGGATCAAAGCGAACGGAAGTGACGCGGCGTTGCGCCCGGCGATCGAGTCGCCTTCATCGGCGATCAGGTTCGCGCGGCTGGCCCCGGACTGCATGCCGCCTACTGACCCGGACGCGCTTTTAGGCGCGATCGCGCGATTCGCCCGCCTCAGGCGGGAGGTCGCGGCGCTCCGGTCGTTCGACTACAGGCAGCTTCACGTTTCTTCGCTGCAACTCGCGTATGAACGCGGTTCGGGCACAGAGGCGGTCATCGTCGCCGTCAACGCGAGCAAAAAACCGGCGAGCGTGCGCATCGCGGACGCAAGCACCGGCGACTCGGCGGCGCGATGGGTCGATCTTCTTGAGCCGGGATACGAAGCGCGAAGCGCGGGAGGAGGTCTGACGGTTTCGGTGCCGCCGACCTGGCTCCGCGTCCTCGCGCGACGGTAAGCGGGGTTATCGCGTTATGCTCGCGAAGAAAGACGCTTTGGCCGCCTCTTGGGCGGCGACGACTCGGTCGCAAAAAAGATCGAAGTCGGGATCCGCGACCTGGGCGCGAGGGGTACCAAGCAGGTAGCGCACGCATCGGCGCGCGCCTTCCGCGAAGGGAATCTCGGCGCGATAATCGGGAACGAGGGCCTTTAACTTCGCGTTGTCGAACACGACGGAGTTCGCCTTGTCGCCAAGAAGGGTCCCGACCAACTCGGGATCGCAGGCGGCGAGGAAATCCGACGATACGTGATACTTGTTAGCCGTCTTACCGAGGGCGTCGCCGATACGGTCGTAGATCTGGTCCCAACTCAGCGACTCGTCCGAGGTGATCTGGAAGGTCTCGCCGACGGCCGCGGGGTTTCCCATCAGGGGCACGAAGCCGCGCGCGAAGTCGTCGCTATGCGTGAGGGTCCAAAGCGACGAACCGTCTCCGTGCACGAGGACTGGTTTTCCCTTCAGTATCCGGTCGACGACTTGCCAGGCGCCCCGCTTACCGTGAACGGCGACGGGAAGGTATCGGTCGTCGTAGGTGTGGCTCGGCCGCACGACGGTGCAGGGAAAACCGTTTTTCCGCCGTTCTTCGAGAAGGAATTCCTCGCAGGCTATCTTGTTTCGCGAGTATTCCACAGGGGATTGGCGAGCGGGGTACGTTCGCAAATGCGATAGTGCTCGACGGGCTTTTGGTACGCTGATGCTGAGCTGATGAAGATAAACTGCCCCGTCCGGCCGGAGAAGAGGCGCACGTCGCGCTCAAGCTGGCCCGGCACGAAGGCGATGAAGTCGATGACGACGTCGTAGTCTTTCCCCGCGACGAGCGAGGCGATCGCGCCCTCGTCCATGTTGACGTCGCCGACGAGAACCCGGGCCCCGGGGCAAACGCGTTCCCCGCGGTTTCCCCTGTTAAGCAGGGTAACCTCCCACCCGGATTCGATCGCCCGCCTGACGATGCCCGAGCTGATCGTTCCTGTCCCGCCGATGCATAAGGCCTTCATCATCGTCACCCCTCACCTTGGAGTATACCCTCCCCTGCCCCGCTGTCAACCAACGCTCTTGACGGGTGGGTAATTTGTTGTCATAATAAACAATTATGAAGAAGCAACACGCGATCGTATTACTGCTCGTCATCATTTATTTCGCTTTCATCAGCCTTGGGCTTCCCGACAGCGTTTTCGGGATTACCTGGCCCTCGATGCGGATCGATTTCGGAAAGCCCCTTGAGCTCGCCGGGGTTGTCACGATCCTGCTCACGGTGTGCTCGGCGACCTCGAGCGTGATGAGCGGTCGGGTCCTCGCCCGATTTGGGACGGCCCGCGTGACCTTCGTCAGCTGCCTAATGACGGCGATGGGCCTACTCGGCTATTCGGTGGCCCCGTCGTTCCTCTGGCTCATCCCCCTCGTGCCGCTCCTCGGCTTCGGGGCAGGGGCGATCGACTGCGGTCTCAACTACTACGTCGCCGCGCACTACTCCTCGCGCCACATGAACTGGCTGCACTGCTGTTGGGGAATCGGCGCGACGATCGGCCCGATGATCGTCACTGCCGTGCTCGCGGCCGGCCTCGGCTGGCGGATTGGGTACCGAGTCCTCGGATCGATTCAGCTCGTCCTATCGGCAATCCTATTCCTCTCCCTTGGGCTCTGGGCGAAAACGGGGAACGTGTCCTCGGGCGTCGGCGCCGAGGACGTGCGCGCCGAGGAAGCGAACGAGAACGCGACAGTGGGCGAACGAAGGCGAACGATCGCGGTATGGACGCAGATCGCCGTATACGCGGCGTACGCGGCCGCGGAATTCCTGATGGGAGTATGGGCATTTAGCCTCCTGACGAAGGCGCGCGGGGTCGACAGGACCTCGGCCGGGATTTGGGTTTCCTTCTTTTA
>Ga0116186_1003823_pt1 | contig 12582 bp, 14 predicted proteins | sample AD_JPNNA4_MetaG_FD_89806 | JGI IMG/M metagenome (GOLD analysis project Ga0116186, IMG submission 89806) | Active sludge microbial communities of municipal wastewater-treating anaerobic digesters from Japan - AD_JPNNA4_MetaG | ecosystem: Engineered > Bioreactor > Anaerobic > Digestate | place...
ATCCACTATTACGAAGCTATTGCTTTACTTAGCAGCGGGCACATTCATTATATCTATGGATATACTTCTCTATAAAGCTTATGATCTTTGAGCCGGTATACAATACCTGCTTTTTCTTTGTGGTTCCTAGTACTCAAGCTCCAGGTATCTTCTGTATTTACTGTCATCGGTTTCTTTCTCTCCCGAACAATAGAATTCCAAACTTCCCTTCCTGCCATAATCCATTCCCCTGCCTTCGAGCAATGCCTTTAATCGGTTCACAGTCCCGATATTGCCGTCTATTACTTCAACTCCATGAGGCAGTATCCTTTTAAAGTGATTCCGGTAAAATACAAAATGGGTGCAGCCAAGAACCACCGCGCCATATTCTCTCAAATCATATCCGGAAAGCTCATCCAGCAAATATTGAGTTACAGTCTCTTCATCAAATATGAACTTCTCTGCAAGCTCTACCAGTCCGGGAAGTGCATGCAAATCCACCGTCTGCTCCGAATCCAACCTTATAACCAAGTCGTGCAGCTTCTTCTCCCTGACAGTAATGGGTGTTGCAAGCACAAGCACCCTTCTGTCATCGGCCTTTTCTACCGCGGGCTTTACTGCCGGCTCCATACCGATTATGGGAAAGCTGTACTTCTTTCTCAGGTCATTTATGGCAATGCTTGTGGCTGTATTGCATGCCACAACCAGAGCCTCGACTTTATGCCCCGCAAAGAAATCCGCAGCATCAAAAATATATCCTTTTACCTCATCCTTTGGTTTTGTACCGTAAGGAACATGCCTGGTGTCGGCATAATATAAGAAATCCTCACCGGGCAGCAGCTTCACTGCCTCCTTCAATACTGTCAGGCCTCCTATGCCGGAATCAAAAATACCTATGCTCATATATATCTCCTCGAATCTTGCAAAATTAAACTACAAACTTTATCATCAGTGGGGGGTCATCTCTGCTGATGATATATTATATGCCTTGTGGTAAAATTTACTTCAGACAACATCTATTATTTTTCCAATAAATTCTAATTAATATACAGGCTCCACATACTTCTCAAGAGCAAAGCCGCTCCGCTCACAATAAGAAGATAGATTGTCACCTTCCTCACTGTCTCTTCTTTAAGCCCGGTATCCACCCTTGTACCTATATACATTCCCAAGGCTACTGCCGGGGATATGAAGAAGGTAAACCTCACAACCTCCATAGTCATAATTCCTGTTGTCGAGTACCAGATAAGCCTGAATATGCTGTCAACCAGGAAAAGGCTGCAGAGATTTCCGCGAAACTGGCTCCTGTCCTCACTGGTCCTGCTTATGTATGCAACAAGGAAAGCGCTGATTCCATACATTCCGGCCAATATCCCCGATACCAGCCCCACTGTCACGAGGAACAGCTTGTTAGGTTTCGCTGAACCCAGATGTTCCGACTTTCGATACAGCATTTCAATACCAAGTGCCATAATAACGACTCCCAGTATTGATTTCAGCAGCAGGTCATTCCCTGTTTTCAGAAGCATTATACCGGGAACCACCCCGGCAAGCAGCATGACTGATAGGGGCACCACCGTTCTAAAATTGATGCTTTTCCTGTTTTTCCATACAAGGTATGCATTAGTAGGTATGCAGGTAAGCAAATCAACCGGTGTTGTAAATCTGCTGGATACGACAAAAGAAAACAATGGTGCCAGAACAAGTGTGCTCCCGAAGCCTGTTATGCCTTTTACAAAAAAAGCGGCAAGAACAACTAAGAATAAGTATAGATTCTCAATCAATGGATACTACCTTCACTTTCTTCCGTAGGGACATGCGTATAGGCACATTCCGCACACATAGAGCTTTCCTGCAGCTGTCAGTGAGTTAAAATAAGCTTCACATTTATGGGCATCAAATCGCATTTCCCTGGATTCATCCTCAGAAAAGGCCTTGCCTCTGATTGCATTTACAGGGCATATATCGGCACAAGCCGTACATTTTCCGCACCTGGACTCCATAATTCCTTCCCCCGTAGGCTGAAGAGGCGCATCAGTCAGTATGGATGCCCATCTTACCCTGGGTCCGTTCTGAGGCGTAATCAGCAGGCAGTTCTTCCCTATCCACCCGAAGCCGCAAAGTCTTGCCCCCAGCTTGTGGGAGAATGCACCATATATCCTGTCATGGTCAATAGTCCCGGATGCCGATATGGGAAGTACCCTGTATCCTTTCTCCTGTATAAGGCTGGCAAGCATTGAAGCAGTCAAATCCAATCTCTGGTTTATTACATCATATGCAAAAGTCTTGTAGCTCAGTGCATCATTGTATTGTTCCCTGTACGGCAGTCTGTCTACTATATCTTTCGGTAAAGAGATGCCCAGAGTTACACAGTAAGGATAGTATCCTATACCTGTACCTGCCTGGTCGATGGCCGTATGTTCAACCTTGGACAAATCAGCCACTCCAAAATATGATATCATGCAGCTTCTTGCAAGCTTATACAGTTCCTCATTCAGATTCATGAATCCTCTACCTCCTACTTACGCTCTTCCCTTAATTATATATAACAATACATAATAATATCAAGCTATATGGAATACGGCTGTAACAATATTATTGCTGAATCATAATATGAAATAGCGGGTATTGTAAGGAGGTCCATATATGGTTGAATATCTCTCACAATTCAATCTGATATGGCTGGGAATAATGGCAAGCCTGGGTGCCGGCCTGGCCACAGGTATCGGCTCGTTACCTATTTTTTTAACAAAAAAAATATCCAAGAAGCTGCTTGATTTGCTGTTAGGTACAGCTGCCGGAATAATGCTGGCCGCTACATCCTTCAGTCTGATTATCCCTGCCATTGAGAAAGGCGGAGGAGGAATAAATGGCGCATCAATAGCCCTTGTCGGGATACTATTCGGAGGCGTATTCATAGATTTCATTGATAAATTCTTTCCGGATACCAACCTGCTCCTGAATGCGTTAAACGGCAACGGGAATAATTCTCATGAGGTAAATAGATCTGAAGCAGCAGCAATTAACTCACGACTCCGGAAGGTATGGCTGTTTGTAATTGCGATCACTGTTCATAACTTCCCTGAAGGCCTTGCTGTAGGTGTAGGCTTTGGAGACGGTGATATAATGAATGGGCTGTGTCTTGCAATAGGAATAGGCCTGCAGAACTTACCCGAAGGTCTTGCCGTAGCTCTTCCTTTACTAAGAGAAAACTATCCAAGAGGCAAGGCCTTTCTGGTGGCTTTGTGTACAGGTCTGGTAGAGCCTATCGGCGGGCTGTTAGGGATTATCCTTGTTCAAATATCCAGGCCGCTGCTGCCTTTTGCCCTGGCTTTTGCTGCCGGAGCCATGCTGTTTGTCATAAGCCATGAAATAATACCAGAAACACAGCACCAGAAATGCCATTCAAAGCTGGCAACCCACGCCCTTTTAGTGGGATTTGTGGTAATGATGTTTCTGGATAATACTCTAGGCTGAAAAAACACCTATTATATACGAATGAATAAATGATATAATTGCATTGGATAAGCATCTGAAATAAACAAAAGTATGATAAGCAGGAGGTATGACTTATGGCTGTAATGATTGCCGCTGCACAAATGAATCCTCTGATAGGAAATCTTGAAGCTAATCTTAAAAATACTCTTAGGCTGATAGATGAAGCGGCAGACCACGGCGCAAACCTCATAGTATTTCCGGAGCTATGTAATACCGGCTATGCTTTTGAATCACCGCAGGAGCTTGCGGCTGCAGCGGAACCTGTGCCCGGAGGACGTACAACGGAAGCCTGGCTGGAAAAAGCAAAACAGAAAAATATATACATAGCAGCAGGTATTGCAGAAAAGGAAGGACCCCATATATATAATTCAGCAGCAATTATCGGACCCGAAGGTTTTATTGGCACTTACAGAAAAAACCATCTCTGGTATAACGAAAAACTGATTTTCCAACCGGGGAATCTGGGATTCCCAATATTTGACCTGCCCTTTGGAAGACTTGGAATACAGATATGCTACGACTTTTTCTTTATGGAGGGTACCAGGATACTTGCCCTTAAAGGCGCTGATATAATAGCCGTTCTGACAAACTGGTCTGCAGACAGTAATAAATGGGATGAAAGAGGTTACTGCATGGGAGACTACAGGGCTATGGTGAATTCAAATGCCAACAAGGTTTATATCGCCTGCAGCAATCGTATCGGCGAGGAACGGGGTTTAGACTTCATAGGCGGAAGCATTATCACGGGGCCAAACGGATGGCCTTTGGCAGGGCCGGCCCCACAAGACAGCGAAGTAATACTATATGCAGATATTGATATAATGGAAGGCCGTAAATTAAGGCTCCTTAACCTGGATGAATGCATAAAGGACAGAAGGGAAGACCTTTATGACAAGCTGCTGGGTTATAACAAGATTTAAAAATTGCTTCAGGGAGCTCTGTAAAGAGCTCCCTGAAATATTAATTATGCATTCAATTGTCTGACCGGTCTTGCTTCAATATATCCCCTGTAACCCATCGGTGCAAGCTGGAACCTCGGTCCGTCCTCATCAGCCCACTTAAATCCGTAAAGCTCCGGGTTATACTTCTTCATAACTTCCCATAGGTCTCCTATTGCTTCCTCGAATTTCTCCTCATCGTAGGGCTGCCCCTGGAATACCATAATCTTGCACGGAGGAAGGTCCATCAACTCATAGCCCTCCGGTACCTTGCCCGCATAATCTGCCGGAACCTCAACCCCCTGTGCGTAGACTGACGTACCGGGTCTGCGCAGATTATCAGGCAGCCACATTCCTATAGGTTCATAAATAGCCTCTTTGATTCCGGACAGCACATCCCATACATCGCAGCCCACTTCCTCGCAGTATTCATAATAATGAGTCGCCTTGACTCCGGGCTTGAATATAAGCTTTCTTGCCGGTCGGTCCACCACTTGAATGAAAACAGTATTGGTATTTGGATTTTTGCACATATTATCCTCTCCTTTTTGTAATCTGAGGTAATAATCACGGATGCGCTCAGGCATAAAAAGTTTAATAGCCGGCGTATTCTTACTGTAATATTTCGGAGTCACGCCAAATTGCTTTGAAAAAGCTCTGGTAAAACCTTCGTGGGAGTCAAATACAAAATCAAAAGCCACATCAATTACCCGCGTATTTCCATCCGTCAGCTTAACAGCCGCTCGAGACAACCTCAGCGCACGGATGTACTCAAAGGGTGTCTTGCCGGTCAGTTCCTTAAAGACCCTTTCTGAATGCCAGGGTGAATATCCTGCGGCTTTTCCCAGCATATTCAGTGTAATTGTCTCCGTCAGATGCTCTTCTATATAACTTTGCATGCGCTGAACCGCTTTTATCTTTTCCCAGCTTTCCATGATCTCACCTCCATTTAGAGGATATCAATTATAATCAGTTATTTCTTGACTTGTTTTGCTGTCATACATCTATTTCCTTCGCTTTTGCATCCTTTTTCTTAAAGTCCACCTCTGCAATTAAGACGCTGAGCAAAAGAATCGCCGCACCGAAATATCCTCTCGGAGACAGTATCTCCCCAAGGAAAGCGAAGCCTAAAATTGCGGAAAAAACCGGCTCCAGGGATAGAATAAGCCCTGTATGGGTTGCACTGGTGTACTGCTGTGCTGTGGCCTGCACTATATATCCGAATGCAGTACACAGAATGCTGAGGGCTAATGTAGCGCCCCAGGATATGCCTGTGCTGGGGAGGCTGACTGTCTCAGTAAATAATGAAAACACTATGCTGAGTATGCCTGCAAAACCAAGCTGCAAAACACCCAGGGCAATTGAGTCAACTTTTCTTGTGAAAACTCCCATTACCACAACGTGTAAAGCAGAAAGAAATGCGCATAATATGCAGAGCAAGTCCCCGCCACTTACGCTTAACTGTGAATTCAATGTCAATAAAGCTATGCCAATGGGAGCAATGCATACTCCTATCAGCACTCTCTTCTCAATCTTCTGCTTCAGAAATACATATGAAAGTATCGGTATGATGATTACAGCAAGGCTTATCAGGAAGCCTGCACTGGAAGCAGTGGTATATTTCAAGCCGAAGGACATTGATATGAACATCCCGACCAGTATTACCGCCAGAACCAGAGAATATTTAATTGTTCTTATATCTGACTTCAAAATATTCTTATAGAATACAAGGGCAGATACAGCAAAAGCAATCAGAAATCGCAATGCCGTAAGATTAAAGGGCTCAAGTACATCAAGAGCAATCTTTGTAAGCATATATGATGCTCCCCAGAAAACTGTAACTGCAAGCAGCATCAAGTCCGCTCTTGTCTGATTAGTCAAAATAATCTCCTCCCAAACAAAAAGGCCATGGCATTCCATAACCATTGTCAATGTAACATGGTAATGCAAAGGAAGCAATACAAAATTACAGCTTTGCCTCCTGAAACTTATCCGGTATATATAATCATAAACGGAATGAAGTCAGCCAAAAAGTGTACTGCCATTGTAAAAATCAACCCGTTATTTTTGTAAATATAACATAGTGCTGCCCCAATAGCAAAAGAAAAATAAAATCCCTGATGCTGCAATCCAAAAAAGAATGATGATGTAATAATCCCTGCCGCTATACTAATATTTCTTGATCTTATTTCATTATGTACAAATCCTGTAACTACTGTAAATATGCAGAATCTGTACAGGATTTCTTCTGTAAGTGCAGCTCTATGTGATAACAGAAAGGGTTGATAACAATCGGTGAAGTTTAGCCAGGTGGTATTGCCTGCATCGCTCCTTGTCAAAGCTAGAGTATTGATTATTACAATGAAAGAACCCAGGATAACAGATACAATTAATCCCCTTCTGTTCTCATTATCCTTATACACCGGCTTCCAGGCCGGGAAGCCCATTTTCTGAGCATACCTGCTTCCTAACGAAATAGCTGACACTATTAATATGATATCTATAGGTATGAAGTTACTATTTCTGTAAATACCCGCCGCTCTAAAATAATTATATAGCAGCACGTCAAGCAATAATACTGTCAGAACCGCATATAAGACATTAACATACTGCCCCCGTACCTTATCCATCACAATACCTCGATAATCAGTATTTGAATTTCATTCCAATAATCTACAACATTAATTCTATTTGCTTTTTTGATTTCTTATCAAGCAATTCACCTGTAAGCGCTTTGGATATATAGCCGTCAATCTCCTCCGAAGTCCGGTGTTTGCGGATTAATGCAAGGATATTAAGTATATCAAGCAATATAAGTTTTCTCATAGTCAGCTTAATATCCATAATATTTATGGCCATAAGCTCATTAGCAATTTTATCATGCAAATGGGTTTTATGAGGAATTATCTTGCTTAATGCCTGAATACACTGGCGTACTGTAATAGGCTTTTCATCATTTAGAATCTTCAGATAATCATCTATTGCCGCATCAATCTTATTCTCCCTGTCCCATTTCACATTATCAGCCATAAGCATTAACCCTATACTTCTATGATATGAGTTGGAGCTTTTTAATTTCTCACAAAACACATCCCAGAAAGGATATACATCATCATAATATTCAGAACGGTATTGCAGTAGAAGTAACGAATGGTATCTAAGCTTATCATCTTTTTCGGTCAGCCACTCCATTAGCTGTGATATTTTTTCCTTCTGCAATGTTTTGGAGAATTCCGGCAGGTCTTCTTTTTCTAATGCCAATAATCTTTCAGCACTAATCATTATTTCTTCACCTTCCCATACAATAATACATGCCATCAGGTGTTGATATGCAGCTTTTCGAATTATTCCAACCGATAAAGCTTTTCTTCAAAATCCTTGACAAAATATCGCTTGCCCCTTGCAACTACCGTATGCCCTTCCGTTTCCAGCAATGCCTTCTGCAGTTCTACACCCCCGGGATATTTTTCGTTCAGCTCTCCTCCCTTTTTCAAGGTACGCCAATAGGGGGTTATGTCTTTCCCTCCCTCGTTCTCCCTCTCCCGGGATGCGTTGGCTGCAATGTTGATAAAAATCCCCGCGGTAAGCTGGCAGGTGAAGTCTGCCCCATGCTTTTTTGCAAGATAAGCTCTGATTTCATCTGAAGTAATAAGCTTCCCCTCAGGAATTTTTTTCATCACCTCATCGTACTCAAGAGGCGCCGCTATAAGCATGTTCCCGCAGCCAAAGCGCTTTGCCATCTTATTGTCATATCCTATGGGTTCTATTTTGGGCAGATCTCCTGAATTGTTCAGCTTCTCGTTATATGTTTTTCTTGCCATAAATATACCTCACTTTTTACTTTTCGCCTTTTAATGCCTCTATCCATTCTTCAGCAGACAAAACTTTACTGAACCGCATCGCCTGTGTTATCATTATCGCCTTATGCAATTCCTCCGCTTTTATTTCCCCTGCATAGTTGGTAATATCAAGTGTTCCGATTGCATCAGACAAAAACTCCACTGTGAATCCAAGATGCAGCCCTTGTCTCGCAGTTGTATCGCAGCACATCTGTGCCATATATCCGCAAATGGCAATAGTATCAATGTTCCTTTCCCTTAGCCATTTCTCCAGATCTGTATTTGTAAAACTGCCGGGAAGATTCTTTTCTACGTAATGGCTGTATTTGATTGCCTTAATTTGGGGATGCAGTTCCCATTCCTTGCTTCCCCTGTTAAAAGTCAACGATCCTTTTTGCGGCGCTGTGTGCTGTATAATGACAATATCGACATTTTTGCTTTTGGCCGCTTCCGCTGCTTTCAAAATGTTTTCCAAGCTGTCAGAAGGATATGTAACAGGTAATCTGCCTGTAAAATACTCATTCTGAACATCTATAACCAATAATGCTCTTTTCATCCCTTTCACGCCTCCCTACGCATTAATACCTTCGACATTTTAATCAAGGTATCCTCGCGGCTGTGTTCCTTAAACCCGCATTTTGTATAACATCTGATAGCTCTTGGGTTATATGTCCTTACCACTAAATTTAGTTCCTTTGCATCGAGCTTTTCTGCAGCATACTTTTCAAGAAGGTATATCATTCTTTCCCCGGCTCCGCAGGATCGCATGCCTGGTATTATATATAAGAAGCTTAGAAAATAAATACCATCATCAGTTGTTTTTCTGATAGCGGCGTGTCCAATTAATTCATTTCCCTCATATACCAGAAATGGAACATTCCCTTTTTGAGGGTCCAGAACTTCTTGCCATTGTAAATGATTAAAAGGGAAGTCCGCTTTCGGCCAAACTAAAAACAAATCATTTTTATCTTCATTAAGCTTTGCAATTGCCATTGTATCTAATGGAATATTTTCAACTAACCGCATAGTCAATTCCTCTCTTTTATTAAAAATACTTACTTTTTCTTATATCTGCTTCTCTCCCCGAAGAAAGTAATATCAGCATACCCCGCATAAATCTTCCCGTAATGTTTTACTCCCTCGGGGATAAAATATCTGTCTCCCTTTTCGTATACCTTCCTGATTCCGCCTATTGTCAAATCAATCCGGCCTTCCAGAACAACAGCCCACTGGCTGCCGTGAGAATGCTCCGGCAAATCTACGTCCTTATCAAACTCCATGAAAAGGATCTGATGATTATCCCCTTGTGACAGATATGCCTTTGCTCCTTCAAATGGTATATCCGCTTCTCCGAGGTTGATAATAGGGTCTGAAAAAATTTTCGACATAAGCCTTTCCTCCTGTAATTTTAAAGTTTTAAACAATTCATTTCTTCGCTTTTCTTAGTTTTAATTCTTCCTTCTCTTCATCGGCAAATTGGCTTAAAATTTCTTTCATTACCCTTGCTTTGCCTTTAAAGTCTTCCTTTCCGATAGACTTCTCCGCTATCTCCCTATCTGCCTTTATCAATGATTCGTCCAGGCTCTTAAGGGAAAGCAATGCGGCTGACAGGCAGTAAAAGCTCTTGCTTTTCCCGTCATCAAAGCATTCCAGCATGGTTTTAAGAAAATTCATCCTCCTGTTTTGCTGTTCAAGAAAAAAAGCAGCTCCGGATTCTCTAATCAGCCTCTGGTTTTGCATAACCCTCCTGTGGGTTATGAATGAATCCGCTTCTCCTGTCTCTTTGTCAAATTTACGGCAAGGAAACTCATTGCATTCACCGCAGACCTCCAGCCCCTTTTTCTTAACACAGCATGTAATAAAAGAACAGGAGGGATGTTTGTTCTCAAAATCAACCCCGCAGCATCCGGGGCATTTTGAAGAGCCTTCGGTGTAGAACCTGGGGCATAATCCGCAGTCCAGCCCGCAGCAACCTAGCGTATAGATTTTTTTTAAGTTTTTCTTCAATAGCCACGTAACGCCAATAATTTCATTTTCCAGCTCATGGCACTCATCCAGCTGGCTGTTGACATAGCCGTCAAACATTGCAGCTTTGTCCGGGTATTTATTTTTCAATTCATTTGCACGGTTAATAATGAATTTATTGTTTTTATCATTAATATCAGACAATTCATCTTCATTGACCGGTTTTTCTTCAATCAACTGAATCCCTTCATCTTCAAATAACTTCAGCCATTGTTCGCGGGACAGATAATTACTGAGTACACCCTCCCTGCTATAGGCATCATCAATGATGATAAAGCCATTAGGTTTAATGGTATTCTTAAGCTTTTGAATTGCTTCCTCAGGGCTGCCAAGCACTTCCCCAGCTGCTCCCATAATAACAATATCATATCCGCGTTCCCTGGCAACTGATATATTTATATCCTCAATTCTGAAGCTGCACAAATCCGATACTCCGAATTCGAAAGCTTTCTGCCTTGCATAACTGATGAATTCAGGAATAATATCAATGCCATCCACATGACATCCCAATTCCTTTGCAAGTTTCACGCTTACCGCTCCTTTGCCGCAGGCAAGGTCAAGTATTTTGAGATCCTTTACCTTCTTTATGTTCTTTCTTATAAGACCTATGATTTCTTCCGGGTCTGACCCCAGCTCCCACAAATCCTGAAGCAAATACGGCAAATAAGGTATTAGTTCTGTTGTTTCGCCGGTTAATGATTTTGCAAGTTTTTCTTCTACCTCTCCCATCATGATTCTCCCCTCATAGTTCATAAGGCAGCACCAGAAGACTCCCTCTGGTTTATTCTGGATGTTTTTCTATTATATCACACTTATCAATGCATATGGAATACTTCCCTCAAGAGGAAATCAGGCACAAAAAGAACAAATCCGGCCGGAGAACCGAATTCTCCGACCGGATCCAAATAGCTTCAGAATTTTTATCCTGCCATTGTGAAGAATCTTACTGCAAACAGCACAGCAAGTATATAAACAATAGGATGAACTTCCTTACCTTTGCCGACTGACAGCTTCATTATGGGATATGCGATAAATCCCACTGCAATTCCGTTTGCTATACCATAGGAAAGAGGCATGATTATTATTGTAAGGAATGCAGGCAGCGCTTCTGTAAAGTCTTCAAAATCAATTTCCTTTACTGCACTCATCATCATAACACCAACTATTATAAGTGCAGGAGCTGTTGCCGCCGATGGAACCAAACCTGCTATCGGAGCTATAAACAGAGCCGCTATAAACATCACTGCAGTTACAAACGCAGTTAAACCTGTCCTTCCTCCCTCCATGACGCCTGCTGCAGATTCTACATATGTGGTTGTGTTTGAAGTACCCAATACCGCACCTATTGAAGTAGCAACAGAGTCGGCTATAAGGGCTTTGTCGATCCTTATTACTTTACCGTTTTCGTCAAGCATACCTGCTTTTGTCCCGGTACCTACAAGGGTACCTATGGTATCGAAAATATCAACAAAGCTGAAGGATATTATAAGTGTTACAATCGCAACAAACATACTCCATGGGTCGGTTGCCCCTGTTGCTTCCATAAGGCCTTTAAAATCAAGCTGCATAAGTGTTGGGGCGAGGCTTGGAGGAACCGAAAAAGGAGTAAAACCCTCCGGTATGATTACCACTCCCATTGGTATACCTATTAGTGTTGTAGCAAAAATACCTATCAGCATGGCACCTTTTATTTTTTTCGCCAGCAGTATCCCTGTTATAAATAAACCGATAATTGCAAGAAGTGTATTAGATGCTGTAAAGTTACCGAAGCCTACAATTGTTGCAGGATTTGCCACGATGATTCCGGCATTCTGAAAGCCTATGAATGCGATGAAAAGTCCTATACCGGCACTTACTGCCTGTTTCATTGACTCGGGTATTGCGTCAACAATAGCAATTCTGATTTTGCTTATTGTTATAAGGATTGAAAATATACCTGATAGAAAAACAATAGCAAGTCCCTGCTGCCATGTATAACCCATTGTAAGAACAACGGTATATGCAAAGAATGCGTTAAGTCCCATCCCCGGGGCCTGCGCATAGGGGCAATTTGCATAAAGTGCCATTACGAGAGTACCAATAGCTGCGGCTAAGCATGTAGCTACCATTACTGCGCCTACAATCGGGTCATTGAATGCGTTATAGGCTGCAGCTGCATCACCGAATGCATTGGCGCCATTCATGCCGGCTACCCTGAGAATTGATGGGTTGACGAAGATTATATACGCCATGGTAATAAAGGTTGTGAGCCCTGCCAAGACTTCAGTCCTGGCATTAGTGTTGTTCTCTCTCAGCTTGAACAT
>Ga0116186_1003832_pt1 | contig 12565 bp, 5 predicted proteins | sample AD_JPNNA4_MetaG_FD_89806 | JGI IMG/M metagenome (GOLD analysis project Ga0116186, IMG submission 89806) | Active sludge microbial communities of municipal wastewater-treating anaerobic digesters from Japan - AD_JPNNA4_MetaG | ecosystem: Engineered > Bioreactor > Anaerobic > Digestate | place...
AAATCCACTGGCGAACCGTTGATAGGCGCCAATGTACTGGTTTCGCCGGGAGGCTTCGGTTCAGGCACCGATGCTTACGGGTTTTACAGCATTGTAGCCGTACAATCCTCTGTAATGCTGAAAGCCAGCCATGTAGGATACAAACCTTTTCAACAAACACTGAACCTGACCGGCAATTTACGTTTCGATATTTTACTGGAACCCGGACTGGAACTTGCTGAAGTGGAAGTAACTGCTACACGCCGGGTAGAAGAACGACTGGAACTTGGAATGACAGAGATTACGGCAGCACAGGTAAAACAACTGCCCATGTTGGGCGAACCCGATGTGCTGAAAGCCATGCAACTGCTTCCCGGCGTGCAGGGAGGCGCCGATGGCCGCAGCGGGCTGTACGTGCGCGGCGGCAGCCCCGACCAAAACCTGTTTATGCTCGACGGAACACCCATATATTATGTAAATCACCTCGGGGGTTTTGTGTCGGTTTTTCATCCCGATATCCTGAAAAACATCAAACTCTTCAAAGGCGGTTTTCCGGCACGGTTTGGGGGAAGGTTGTCGTCGGTGGTTGATTTACGCATGAAGGAAGGGAACAAAAAGGAATTCCAGGGCAGCTACGGCATTGGGCTGATTTCGGGCGATGTAACGCTGGAAGGCCCCATGAAAACCGACAAAACCTCGTTTATTGTTTCGGCACGCCGCGTTTGGGCCGACCTGCTGCTGCGGCCCGCTACCAAAATCGCCTTTCAACACGCTTCGATGGGATACAATTTTTACGACTTCTTCGGAAAAATAAGCCACGAAGCAGATGCCCGAAACCGGTTTTATTTCAGTCTGTACGGGGGCGACGACCGGTTGGGTTTCTTTTTTAATATCCGCGAAGACAAAATCCGCAGCAACGCCCGGTACATTTGGGGAAACGTGCTTTCAACCCTGCGGTGGAACCACATTCACAATGCCCGGTTAAACAGCGATGTTACCTTGCTTTACACCCGCTACCGTTATATAAACGACCTATTTTTTAAAGAAAAAGATATTAAAGGAAACAACCTGTATTCCACCGGCGTGAACGATTTTGGCCTGAAAGCCGACTACAACTGGCGGCTGGCAAAAAATTACACAGCCCGGTTTGGCGGAGGGGTTTCGGGCAATTGGTTTGTACCGGGAAAAATCAGCAACACTGTTACCCAAAACGGAGAAAAAACCACTGAAACCATTGGTGCCCAAAACCGCACTAATGCACTAAACACTTATGTTTATGCCGAGAATGAATTTGCACCTTTTAAGTGGTTCTCTTTTAATGCAGGAATGCGGCTGGTTAATTTCAGGGTTGGCGGCAAAAACTATTTTTCGGCAGAGCCCCGGTTTCTTTCAGCTTTTAATTTGGGAAAAACCGGCGCCATAAAGTTTGGATATACCCACATGATGCAGCCGGTGCACATGCTCACTTTCTCGGGGACAGCTTTCCCCACCGATATCTGGCTGCCGTCAACTCCTGAAATCCCCCCGGGCCTGGCAACCCAGTTTTCAGCCGGGTACTCAAAATCCTTGGACAACGGAGCATACGAACTGAGCCTGGAACTTTACAAAAAGGAGATGAAACAACTGGTTGATGTAAAAGGGGGCGTCCCATTGGTAAATACCCTGCCCTGGGAACAAAATGTGGAAAAAAACGGTACCGGAAAATCGGAAGGACTTGAACTTTTCCTGCAAAAAAAACAGGGCAGCACCACCGGCTGGATAAGTTATACCTGGTCGAAAGCCGACCGCCTGTTCCAAAACCTGAACAACGGCAAACCCTATCCGTTTAAATACGACCGCCGCCACGATTTTTCCATCGTGTTTAACCGTGAACTTTCCCGGAACCTCGATTTTTCGGCTACATGGATTTATGGAAGCGGTTACCCGACTACTTTGTACAACGGAGTTTACCAGGCCATTCAGCCCAAAGGGTTTATAGAATCACCAACCGATATACCTTTTGATATGGGTTATCACGAGGCCGCGTTGTATCCGGGCAAAAACTGGCTGCGCATGCGCGACTACCACCGGCTCGATTTGGGGTTCAATTTCAGAAAAGAAAGAAAAAACAAAAAGGGGAAAAACCAGGAACGTATCTGGACATTTGGTGTTTACAATGCATACAACAGGCAAAATGCCGTTTTTTATTACTTTTCCAATAACGGACAATCCGATGCACCGGTTAAACTTTACCAGCAAAGCGGATTTCCCATTATACCAAGCATAAAATATTCGGTGAAATTTTAAAAATATAGTCAGTTCTGATAAGCATATTTTCCTGACTTCTGACGTTTAGTGCGGTAGCAATTTCCATTTCTTAACCTTTTATGATATATACGGTCCCTTTGTTCTTTCCTGCTGAGTCGATGAACTGTTCCTTTTTCAGGTATTGGAGGTCTTTTTTCAGCGTATTGACGGAAATGCCGGGCATAAACTTCACCAGATCACCCAGCCTTACAGGCTGCGCTTCCCCGATAAATTCCCTGATCTTCTTTTGCCGTTCATTCAGGTAACCACCTTTAACCCTGAAAACATCATACTTCCTTTCCAGTCGTTGAATCATTTCTTTCAGTGAATCCAGAAAAAACAACATCCAGGAATTGATCAGTTAATTACCGGTGCTCCTGTTTTTCTCTCCTTCCATCAATGCTTCGTAATAGCTCTTTTTCTTTTTCTCAATCAGACTTTCAAAAGAGACATATGAAACAAACTTATAACCCGATTGAAGTAAAAGAAGGTTTGTCAGCAATCTTGAAAGTCTCCCGTTGCCGTCCTGAAAAGGGTGAATGGACAAAAATTCATAAATGAACAGTCCGGTTACTACCAACGGATGAATTTCACCCGATTTCAGATGAGCAATAGTCCAATCAATTAATTCTGACATTTCCTTTTCCACCAGGTGAGGCTCAGTCGTATTGAAAATTACTTTCTGAGTACCATCCGGATAATTGGCAACCACCTTGTTGGGAAGATTTTTATATTTACCCATAAACAATATCAATAATATTTACGGGTTACACCCACCATACGGCTTCCGTAATCAATGACAAACCAGGCAGTCTCGTTCCAGGGCTTCCGGAATGAACTCCGTTTATTATCCTAAAACAATCCATACCTGACAGGAAAAAATTCAGGATCAGGGAATGTTCGGGGAAAAGCGGGGGGAAGCTTACCCTGCACAGGAGCCATCATACCATCATAACAGCCTGAGTATCAGTTTTATGGTCCCCAAGGAGAAGAACGGAAAGCCATTCAGGTTGTTTGACCGGAATGGTCTTTGGCATTGTTATCTGGAGTTTGACGAAGAGGGAAGGCTATAAAGCCTCCAGGTGTGCAGTGAAATGCCTCAGGAGCGGCGTTTCAAATGTGATCCGGTAACCCCGGAGTTGATCCCTTTTCCGGAAAACTTCGATAATCATCTCGCAAACATAGTCGATATGGCTCTGGGTGTAGACTCTTCGAGGGATTGCCAGCCTGACCAGTTCCATGGGAGGAGCCACATGGTTACCCTGTTCATCTTTCTTGCCGAACATCAGGGAGCCAATCTCCACGCCGCGAATCCCGCCTTCTATATAGAGCACGTTGGCCAGCGCCACCCCGGGCAGTTCCGCCGGCGGAATCTGCGGAAGAAAAGCTTTCGCGTCAAGGTACACCGCATGGCCTCCCGTGGGAAGGATCATTGGCACCCCCGCAGCCGTCAGTTTTTCACCCATGTACTCGATACTCCGGATACGGTAGCGCAGGTAATCCTCTTCCAGAACCTCCTCCAGTCCCTGCGCCATGGCCTCCAGGTCACGGCCCGCCAGTCCGCCGTAGGTAGGAAAACCTTCCGTGATGATCAACAGGTTCCGTGCCGCCAGGGCCAGCGCCTCGTCATTCATAGCCAGAAAACCCCCGATATTGACCAGGGCATCTTTCTTGGCACTCATGGAGCAGCCGTCGGCCAGGGCGAAAATCTCCCGGGCGATCTCTTCCACCGTTTTGTCTTTATAACCCTCCTCCCGGGTCTTGATGAACCAGGCGTTCTCGGCAAAGCGGCAGGCATCGATGAAAAAGCGGATGCCATATTTACGGCAGATGGCCGCGGTCTCCCGCAGGTTCCCAAGCGAAACCGGCTGCCCCCCACCCGAATTGTTGGTGATGGTCATCACGCACATCGGGATGTTTTCGGCTCCCCTTTTCAGGATATACGCTTCCAGGGCTTCGGTATCCATGTTGCCTTTGAAAGGAGCGATCAGGTGGGGGATCTTGCCTTCCGGAGTCAGAAAATCGAGGGCTTCGGCACCCGAGTACTCCACATTGGCGCGCGTTGTATCAAAGAAGGTGTTGCTCACGAAACTCTTCCCTTTTCCACCCAGGATGGTGAAGATGATTTTCTCGGCCGCCCTCCCCTGGTGCGTCGGAATGATGTGTCTGTATCCGGTGATCCTTTCAGCCACCTCTTTGAAACGGTAAAAGCTTTTCGAGCCCGCATATGACTCGTCGCCGTTCATGATGCCCGCCCACTGCCGGGAGCTCATGGCCGCTGTCCCGCTGTCGGTCAGCAGGTCAATCAGAACCTTGTCTGCATCGACCAGGAAAAGGTTGTTCCGGGCTTCTTTGAGTATTGCCTCACGCTCTGAACGGGTGGTAAAGGTCAGCGGTTCCACCGACTTGATCCTGAAGGGTTCAATGATTACAGCCATAGAAAAGGTTTTACAGGTTTTCCGGTTTATTGAAACTCCCCGCCGCAGAGCAGCGGGGAATCCGATTCCGTCAAGGACTTCTTTATTGTCTCGCTCGCTATCCCTGCGGCAGAGCCGACGGGGAAACGAATCCCGGAAAACCGGGATGAGTTCGACGGATTTCAGTACCGGATCAGCAATAAGCTGAGACCAGGCATTAATGCTTACCTCAACAAAGAACGGATATAGTCAATTCACTCGACAGAATTCAGAGCTTAAAAATAGTCGATTGCCCTCTATTTTGCAACTTTGAATCAAAGATAGATCATAAAGACAGGTCATTGTATCACGGTAACTTCCCCGGGGGCGACCACCCGGGTATCGATGGTGCCGTCGGCCAGGCGGGAGTGTTTCACCCGAACCACCCCGTAGGGCGTCGGAAAGCTCCCCTCCACCCATTCCAGATGACCCAGGTGAGGTTCTATCTTCAGGGCTTTGCATCCCGGCTCCACGATTTTAATGCCCAGAACATTTTCCGAGAGCCAGGCAGTCACCCCTGAAGCCCAGCCGTGGCATAGGCTGTGGCGGTAGCTGGGGTAACAGTAGGCCCCGAAAGAACCGTGGATATCGTTCTTCCCCTCCACGGGAAATTCATCGATCCGGGTGGAATTCGACATCCATTCCACGTTGAAATCCTCCCAGAAGGATGTGGCTCCCATGTCAAGCATCCCGCCCCAGTAGGCATTGATGATGTCAAGTGCCTCGTCGTGCATTCCCGCCAGGCCGAGGGCGTCGAGCATGTAAAGACCGTAGAAGGTGGAAAAACGTTTGGGACCGTCGACGGCCACCACCTGGCGACAGGCTTCCGTGGGATCCATTAATCCGGCCACGGCCATCAGCGCCGCCGCCTGTTTGAGGCCGTTGTGGCCCATCACCTTCCGGTTGAGTTTGGCGATGGCATTCTCGCACTTTGCTGCTGATGCCGGGTTCTCCAATATTCTGCATATCTCCCCCGCATCTTTCAGGGCCCATACCAGCAACCCCCGGTAACCGGCTTCCACCCCTTCCACATTGGGCGTGGAGGGCCAGTCAAGAAACCGGAATTTGCTCAGGGTCTCTGTTCCGTCCTCCCCTATCTTCGAATCAATAAGATCAATCAACCCCGTGATGTAATCGCTATGACTGCGCAGAAATGACAGGTCGCCGTTCTGCATGTACCAGTCATGGTGAATGATGAGGTACCACATGGAGTAGGAGCTCATGCCGTTCATCCACTGGGGCAGGGGGTATTGTTCACAGGCCAGGTCAAGGCTACGGGGTACCACCTCATTATAGCCGAAGACCCGGGTGATGGTTTTCAGCTCGGGATGAAAATCACCCAGCCATACCAGCCGGTCGCGTTTGATGCCATCCCAGAGGTATTCCTGCATGTTGAGGTGGGTAGTGTAGGCCCCCGTCATCCAGATGGCGTCGAGCCGCGGATCGCTGCTGTGAAAGGAGCCCAGGTATTCAAGGTCACGGTAACGGAATATGGCCCTGGCTTCTTTCAGGTTGATGGTGGTGTTTGGCTGCAGCAGGTCGATCCGGACGAAGCGGAAACCGCTATTTCCGATTTCGATGAGCCCCGACCGGGGGATCTCCATGACGATGTCGCGCTTAGCATGGTCATCGGTCGAAAAACCCATGAGCCAATCAGAATTCCAGGTATTGCTGTTTGCCTCGCCCACCGATTCCCCGAATCGGATCCGCACCAGGGAGGGTTCCCGGCGCGAGGATCCCCCCATGACCAGTTGCAACCCGCCGTGCAACTCCCTCCCATAGTCAAGCAGAATGGAAGCGGTATCTTTGTCCGTAGTGGTCATCGCGCAAAATACCGGCCTTTGTGTCATCTCCGACTGGCTGTTACCGGGATTCAGGAGCACTTCCCGGTTTCTGATCCTCTCCCCTGTGGGATCTGAAGTCCACATCACCCGCACCGGTGAAATAAAGGTTCGCTTCATTTGGTCGTCGGCAGCCACGACCCCCTGGCTGAATTGGGGGGGTAGGCTGGTTTCGGAGAAGTGTTTTTTCATGTAACGGATAAATACCGCATAGTCCTCAGGAAGGGTCCCATGGTCGCCGGCATGCATGGTATACCCCAACCGGGAGAGCAGGGGGATGCCCGCGGGAGGAAATTCCTCCGCCTCCGGCACGGATTGGCCAAGCAACTGATAGACAGGTCCAGCCGCTTTGGCCGCCAAAAATTCCCCTTTGGGATCGGCCCAGAGGTCGCTGTCGCCGGTCTGGAGGAGCAGGGGACGGGGGGCCATCAGGGCGATCAGCATGTGAGCATCGACGGGAGACAACGAGGGATCCCCACCGTAAGAAGCCCAGTTGCCGCAGAACTGGTAGAAAAAGCGTGAGGGGGCAGTTAAGTGGGCGATGGTCTCCCCGAAATTGCGGCGTGAGAGGGCGGCTCCCCCCTCCCCCGAACAGCTGGCGATCACCATACCGAAGCGGGGATCGCCGGCCCCGGCCCACAAAACCGTCTTCCCCAGGCGGGATATCCCGAACAGGGCCACCCTGCGGCCATCGATCAGGGGGTCGGTTTCCAGATAGTCCATGGCACAGTTCAATCCCCAGGCCCAGGCGGCTATTGCCCCCCATTCATCCGCTCCCGGCGCTTCCGCCCCAGGCTTCAGAAAATAACCCCGGATGCCATGCTTCAGACCATCCGCAAAATCGGGCTCTATGTCACCATAATATATCGTGGCCACGCCGAAACCCTCATCGAGGAACTGCTCCACAGGAAGTATGCTTCCCGGCTGGGTCCGCATGACCGGGACCCTCTGGCCTTCCCGGTTCCACATCATGCCTGCCCGCACCCCCGGATCATCGATCGTCAGGGCATTGGGCAAAAAACTGATGTTGAAGAACAGAGGAACGGGTTTCAGGCTGCCCGCAGGAAGATACATAAGGAGATCAGCCCCGGGACCGGCGGTATCCCCGGTGAAATGCAGACGAACCTGTTTTCTCAGGGCTTTGCCGTCAAAGGCGAGCGTTCCCTGGTCAAAAACCTCAAAGGTAAGCTTATCCCTTCCCGGGGCTTGCCCGTACTGATACTCCCTGAAAAGTGCCAGGATTTCCGGACGACGCCGGTCAAACCACACTTCCGGCGTTTCAACGACCTCCCCGTTCCGGAGCTTCAACAGATCAGGAAGCTCATAGTTTCCGGTGAGCGCCTCTTCATAATTGACGGGGTATCCCGCCACCACCTGCGGGACATTCTGCCCATATAACATTGTTCCGGCTGAAAAAAAAGCACCCAGAACAAATACCAGACCTGAAAAACGGATTTTCATATTTTTGCGGTATTACTTTGGCATGGACCTCCCTGCCTGATACCGTAAAAATAATAACTTCAGGCTGAAACCCGTTGAACTCATCCCGGTTTTCCGGGATTCGTTTCCCCGCTGCTCTGCGGCGGGGAGTTTCAATTGAGGAGGCAAGCTTCAGGATTTGGTGCCGGAAACCAGCAAGCAGCGATGATTTTCTTTTCGCGGATTACCATTTTAGTATCTTTTAGATGACTTCCTGTATGTAAAAATGTTACATCATTGAAAAGTAATCAAAAAGAGTTATTTTAGTCATGCAAGATTACTAGGTTGAACCAGTTGTAAACGATATTCAAAAGATCACTCTTGCCGGCACAAACATTCACAATAATATTTAACATGAAATCAAATCCTTCTTTTTTTACTCCTTTTCTCAGGTTTACTTTTATCCTTATTTCTTTGATGATCATCATGCTTTCTGTTTGCGCACGGCAACCTGGTCATCAAAACCCGGGTATCACCACAGAAAAGCCGGAGACTGAAGTATTATCTGCCAGTTCCTCCTCTAAGCCAGATACTTCTTCGGTCGTTCTTCCCGACATTAATGACACAAAGGCAGTTCCTGTGCAAAAAGGAAGAATTCCCGAAGTGAAATTTACATCCATTGACCCTTGCGCCCCACAAAACATGGTTTCAGAGGGAACCCCCTGGGAGTCTTCTTCCGCGAAAATCCTCAACCAGCTTCCTTCCGGAATAGAAGCTGTTATTCCACCCCCTATTCCCGATCTTGACAAATTATCGGATTTCAACTACCATGCCGCCGTATCGGTAGCCTTTGAAGGAATGCGGTTGGTTTACGGAGCCATGCCCGATGAGGAAGCCCGGAAGTTTGAAGCGGTATGGGCGCCGTTGTTTGACTTTCCCACGCAGGAGATCATTGACTACCTCAACCGGTTGAATCCGCTTATCAGCCAGTTCCTGGCGGTCCGCGAAGTTTATGTGAGCAACCTGCAGGCGGTAACCATGGTCCTGCTTGATGCCGGATATGCCGTGGAACTTGACGACCAGGAAGCCTGGGAGAAGGCGATGAATGAAGCGGGCTTTCATGGATCGGCCTTCCACCTGCTGGAAAATGCCATGTCGATTCTGGCCGGAAAGATAGAAGCACTCGGAAATCCCCCCAATCCGGTGGAAGCAAAATGTGCTGCCGCCGAAAACTACAGGCGGATGTTGCCTAAAATGGACAAGAAGAGCGATCTGGGAGAGTGCTGGGCAGGCTATACCCTCAGCCCCGTGCAGACTGAAGGGCTGGAACAACTGTACGAACCCCTCTTCAGACACTTACTGAAGGTGAAGGTGAACGACAAGGAGGTTTACCAGATCATCGGGCTTAGTGATATCGAAACCGACAATCTGGAATCTGATGAAGAGTGGCTCGACAAAATCAGGGTGTATCAGGTCGATGAGGTGGTGACCGATGCTGACAAAAGTATGGAAACCCACAATGGCGATTTCCGCCGGGTTATCTATCCGCGGATTCCGGAGTTTAAGCAAACCTCCTACATGAGAATGATGATGCTGTCGAATATGGCTGCGCCCGGAAATAAAGAGAATGAAAATTATGAAGAACGCAAAGCCTTCACCAATACCTGCAACCGTTACCTGGCACGCAAACAGACGGCAGGTTTTTTCTTCAAGAGGGCCCTCCTGTGGGCTTATGGGAACAAATGGGCCAATTATCCGGCCGATTCCCGCGGGATGATCCCCGACGAAGCCCTCGACGATTTTCTGGAGGAGATGAAGGCCGAGATGAAGGAATACCTGGATGCCCAAAGATTAAAAGGGAAAGTCAAAAAACAGAAGATCGCCGAACTCGATGAGAAATACAAGGCTCCCGAAGAGTCAGGCAGTACCGCCACTGCTCTTCAGGATTCGCTGGCCGCAGAAAAGCTGGCAAAGGAAGAATCCATCGCATCACGCCGCGAAATCATCGAATCCATAAACAGTCAGATTTTACGCGAGCAATCAATCCGCAATCGTTTATCAACTGATTTGTTCAATGCCAGAGATGATGCAACGCGGAAAAGCCTGATGGCGCAAATCAAGGACATCGATATGCGGATCATGGGGTTTCAGTCAACCATGCAAAACGAAGAGGATGCCATCACCACCCTTCAAACCGGGGAAACGGTACATACTCGTCAGCCTTTTGATGAATATGCCCGGAATAAATTCATTCATGACACCCATGTACATGTGGCCAGGGTCAATGCCACCCGACAGATTGCCGACCGCATCTATCGCCAGATCAATCTCCTGCCCGAAGAACAGCGGGAAAAGGCACGGGAACTGGCCGGACGATACCTTGATGCCAAAGCTGTGGTTTCAGGGGATTACGAAAATGCCTTGAAACTCAGGAATGCCTTTGGCTCCCAGATCGAGGGAAATGCCACTTTTGATTATCAGATGGCTAAGGTGGCGGAATCGGAAGCCGATGAAAACGAGTTTATCGCTCAAGCCACCATCATGGTGGCAGGCACCGCCTTTATGGGCGTGGGGTCGGCTGGACTGGCGCAGCTTTATGGGGCGGAAGCAGCCGCCACCATCTATGGAACTCAGGCATTGGGGGCAATCTTCGGCGGAGCTACCGGAATGATTTCAGGGGGTCCTTTCGAAGGAGTTAAACAAGCCGCTATGTTCTGGTCACCAAAAGGGGCGGCACTCGCAACATTTACCGACGCCTACATCCAGGCAGGCAAGGTGAAAGGCGCCACCACCAAATCCCGAATCTTTGAGGGATTAAAACAAGCCGGAACAGGTTACGCGATCGGACTGGGCATACAGTATGGTATTAAAAGTTTCACAAGCGCCACCATGCAGATCTTCGGCAAGGATAGCCGTTTGTTTAAACCTGTATTCAACGTAAATGCACAAATCAGGTCCACCGCCGAAAAAATGCGCACAAAACATAACTACCTCGCCGCATCCGATGCCATCAACAGTTTGAAAAATATGAAAAACGAACTGCAGACCCTGCGTTCGGCCAGCGCCAGGAATACGACACGCATTCAGGAACTGGAAAAGGAAATCTGCCAGCAGGTAGCCACCCTGAACGGGGATTACTATGCCAAATGGCAGTTCAAATATAAGCAGGACCCTGAAATCACGGCTTTCTTCGACCGGTATGTGCAGCGAAATTACCGGAATATGACTTACGACATGGTGCAGGGCCTCAAAAACAAGGGATATGTGATGGATCACCTCGATTTCAAACAGTTTCGGAACCCCACCAGCGCCGGGAGTGCCAGCATGGACCTTGACCTGGGTCCCGTGGACCGGTTTACGGGTAAAGAACCCATGTGGGTGATGAAAAATGACGGTAGTAAAGTGGATATCAAAACCTTTATGAACGACGCTCAGGCTTCAATGAATGAGAGCTACCGGAAGTTGTTCGGGGTCAGCGCCCCCCTTTCCGACATGAACCTGGTTACTTCCGCCCACAAGGAAGCCTTCTCCACCACCAAACTGCTCGACAAGAATGCCGATTTCCTCACCCTGGCTTCCGACGATGTGGCAAGCATTGGAAGGGTGCTGAAAGTTAAGGTGGAAGCCATTGAAAACAACAAATTCCTCACCCGAACCTCGAAACTTCAGGCCAAATGCCGTGAAGCGTCAAAGGAAATCGACAACATGCTGATGAAAAAACTGGATGCCGATCTGAAAATGGCGCCCCCCGGAAGTTTTGAACATAAACAGATTCAGGCTCAAAAAGAATACTGGACCAAAATGAACCAGAAAATCAAACAGATCGGCACCCAGGAAAGCGATCCGGTAATCATCAGCCGGATAAACCGCGAGATTTCACAGAATACCGGTGGAAAGGATGCCACCCAAGTGATCGACGACCTGATGAGAGCCTTTGGCCGGTGATTATACCGGTTCACTTGTTTCAGGAGTTTTCCCTATTTTACCGGAAAACTACAACAGAAGGAAGGCAACCCCAGGATCACCAGGATCCGGCCTCCGGTTTTTTTAACAAATAACCCGATGGCCTACTCAACGAAAATCCACAACCCCGCCTTTGAGCAGTACCGGCAGAAGAGCAAAAACTACGGTTTTCTCTTTGGTCTGGGACTGGTCCTGGCGGCTATCATCGGCTTTTACCTATACGGGGAATCGGGCGGCGACATCATTTTCAGTAATGCCTGCGGATTCCTCCATGAGATGGAGGAGGAGGTATGCCGGAATCGTGGTTGTCCTTTACTGAAATAGGGAAAAAATCATTGGTTTGCTCTGTGCAGAAATATTGAAATAGAGAATAATATGGTATATTGTACGAATTGTGGTCAGCCGTTGGACAACGGGGTCCATTTCTGCCCGTCCTGCGGAACCAGGATCAGGGCATGTTCTATTCCGGCGCTTCCACGAAAAGTCATAAAAGTATAAACCAACTTATATAAGCATAAAATGGCAAAATTCTGTTACAACTGCGGAAAAGAGCTCGCCGGAAACGAAAAGTTCTGCGGCCACTGCGGCGCCCGGCAGGAAACGGAAACCGGTGCGGTAATC
>Ga0116186_1003835_pt1 | contig 12560 bp, 14 predicted proteins | sample AD_JPNNA4_MetaG_FD_89806 | JGI IMG/M metagenome (GOLD analysis project Ga0116186, IMG submission 89806) | Active sludge microbial communities of municipal wastewater-treating anaerobic digesters from Japan - AD_JPNNA4_MetaG | ecosystem: Engineered > Bioreactor > Anaerobic > Digestate | place...
AGACAGAAAACGCATTAACACGGGAGCAGGCCATTAGAGGGATGACGATCTGGGCAGCTAAAGCTGCTTTTGAGGAAAATGAAAAAGGGAGCCTGGAAAAAGGGAAAGCAGCAGATTTTATCATTTTAGACAAAGACCTGCTTAAATGTGACAATTCCGAGATATTAAAAACCACGGTTAAAGGCACTTATATAAATGGGCAAAAGGTCTTTTAGAATCTGCACATTCTACGGGAATTAATACAATTTTGAGCGGCCATCCTGTGGCAACTTTAATAATTGTGTAAAATTTTACTGATTATCAGCTTCTTACAAAACACTCATTGAAAATACTTTCCAAATCCTTTGGAAGTAAATACTGTTTACACCTACCTTCGCCGTCCAATTTAAAAACCTGCGGGGATAGCTGCGGGATCATCTAAAAAAAAGAACAATGAGTAAATTACATTTCACTACAAAACATGCGAACGAGGCTACCGTAAAGCACGACTGGTATGTCGTTGATGGTACTAATCAAACCGTTGGTCGTATGTGCGCAAAGATCGCAGCCATTCTTCGTGGTAAGAACAAGGCTTATTACACTCCTCACGTAGATTGCGGAGATTTTATCATCGTGATCAACGCTTCTAAAGTTGTTTTCACCGGTAATAAAATGGACGATAAAGAGTACCTGACCTATAGTGGATATCCCGGAGGACAAAAAGGAGAAACTGCTGCTAATTTATTGAAGCGCCGCCCGGATGCTGTTATTGAAAGAGCAGTAAAAGGTATGTTACCTAAGAATCGTTTGGGCCGCCAGATGTACAAAAAATTATTTGTATACGGAGGTGCTGAACACCCTCATGGTGCACAACAGCCAAAAGAATTAAAATTTGATAAAATAAAATAAATAGCTAACAGCTAACGCTACCGGCTTTAGCTAAAAATAAAATAAATGGAAAAGCAAAAAAACGCAGTCGGCCGCAGAAAAGAAGCAGTTACCCGTGTTTTCCTGAGCAAAGGAAACGGTAAGATCACTGTTAACGGCAAAGACTATAAAGTATATTTCCCGCTGGTTTATTTACAGAACCAGGTAGAAGCACCTTTAAAGAAACTTGAATTAGCTGATAAATTTGATGTTGTTGTTAATGCTTCAGGCGGCGGTGTTAAAGGCCAGGCAGAAGCTGCAAAACTTGGCATCTCCCGTGCATTGCTTGAAGTAAGCGCTGAGTATCGCCCTGCTTTAAAAGCTGCAGGCTTATTAAAGCGTGATCCTCGTGCTGTTGAACGTAAGAAACCAGGACGTAAGAAAGCAAGAAGAAGCTTCCAGTTCAGCAAACGTTAAGAGTACAAAGCCTTTAGCTATTAGTCACAAGCTTTTAGCTGATACAATAAACTTTATAATTAAACTGCTGTCGCTAACGGCTAACCGCTTGAAGCTAACAGCTCAACTAAAAATAAACAATGGAAAATAACACTTCCTTACAACAGCAACTTTTAGAAGCAGGCGTACATTTTGGTCACTTAAGAAAAAAATGGAACCCGAAAATGCTTCCTTACATCTTTGCAGAAAAGAAAGGTATTCACATCATCGATCTTAATAAAACCGTAGAAGGTTTGCAGGAAGCTGCATCAGCAATGAAAGCAATTGCCCGCAGCGGAAAAAAGATCATGTTCGTTGCTACAAAAAAACAAGCAAAAGAAATAGTGCAGGAAAGCGCTAAAAGAGTAAACATGCCTTTCGTAACAGAACGTTGGTTGGGTGGTATGCTTACGAATTTCAATACCGTTCGTAAGAGCGTAAAGAAAATGCAAAGCATCGAAAAAATGCTGGGCGACGGAAGCGCAGAGAACCTGAACAAAAAAGAAAGATTAACGCTTTCCCGTGAAAAAGATAAAATGGAAAAAGTATTGGGTGGTATCGCTGCTATCAGCCGTGTACCGGCAGCTTTGTTCCTGGTTGATATCGGCCACGAGCACATAGCATTGGCAGAAGCAAAGCGTTTAGGCATCAGCACGTTTGGTATGGTTGATACCAACTGTGATCCTAATAAAATTGATTTTGCAATCCCTGCAAACGATGATGCAACAAAATCAATTGCTATCATTGTAAATTATATCACTGCTGCTATTGCAGAAGGTTTACAGGAACGCCAGGCAGATAAGGATGATGATGATCATGGAAGTGATACAGAAGAAACAGCTGAAGCAAAAGCAGCACGCTTTGAGCAAAAGATGGATGCTGATGACAGAAGCAAACGTGCGAAAGGTGCAGCTCCAACAAAACGTCGTGTAGCTGGTCCGGGTGCTGGTGGAAGAAGGCCAGCAGGTGGCGGAGCAAGATAATTGCTTCTCATCCTTTAAAATAATACTGCATTATGAGAATGAATCCAATGAAAAGGTTCAGTAGTATTATCAATTATTAATTACAAACTTTTAATTATCATGAGTGCAACAATAACAGCAGCAGATATAAACAAATTACGCCAGGCAACTGGTGCCGGCATGTTGGATTGCCGCAAAGCATTAACAGAAAGCAACGGAGATTTTGAAGCGGCTATCGACTGGTTGCGTAAGCAAGGCCAGAAGGTTGCAGCAAAACGCAGCGACCGTGAAGCAAAAGAAGGTGTTATCCTTGCAAAAACAACCGCTGATAACAAAGCAGGTATCGTTCTTTGCATCAGCTGCGAAACTGATTTCGTTAGCAAGAATGCAGATTTCGTTGCATTTGCTCAAAGCATTTCTGATGCAGCAGTAGCAAACAATGTAAAATCTGTAGAAGAATTAAATGAAGTAATGATCAACGGAGCAAAAGTGGCCGATATGATCAATGATAAACTGGCTGCCATCGGTGAAAAGATAGAAGTATCTAAATTTGAAAGAGTAGAAGCTCCATATGTAGCAAGTTATATCCATGGTGCAAACCGCATGGGTGTATTGGTTGGATTGAGCGCAGCATCAGCAGAAGCAGGAAAAGATGTTGCTATGCAAATCGCAGCAATGAATCCTTTGGCTGTTGATGAAACTTCTATCCCTGCAGATGTGATCGAAAGGGAAAAGAACATTGCGATCGAAGTGGTAAAAGCAGAAGGAAAGCCAGCTGAAATGGCTGAGAAGATCGCCATGGGTAAATTGAATAAATTTTTCAAAGACAATACTTTGATGGCCCAGGCTTTTGTAAAAGACGCTAACAAGTCTGTTGCAGATTACCTGAAAAGCATTGATGCTGACCTGAAGGTTACAGAATTTAAAAGAGTGGCCTTAGGGTAATGCTGATTTGATATTATAAAAGCGAAACGAAAGTTTCGCTTTTTTTACGAATTGGTTTTAATGCTGATAAGTTTTTGAACTGAATCCTTTTAAAGGAAAATTGATAAGGATAATTTTAAAAATTTATCTTCGTACAATCAGAAATAAAACATCTTAAATCTTACATTTTATATGCTTCCCAAGTACAAACGTGTTCTTTTAAAACTTTCCGGCGAATCTTTAATGGGTGAAAAGAATTTCGGAATGGATTCGAATGTTATTGCACAATATGCACAGGATATAAAACAAATAACAGAAATGGGCGTACAGGTTGCCGTTGTTATCGGCGGCGGTAATATTTACCGTGGCATGAACGAGGCTGAAACCGGTATTGAAAGAGCGCAGGGAGATTATATGGGAATGCTGGCCACTGTTATAAACGGAATGGCTGTGCAGGCAGGTTTGGAAAAAGCGGGTGTTTATACAAGGCTTCAAAGTGCCATTAAAATGGAACAGATCGCTGAACCTTATATACGCCGCCGTGCCATGCGTCACCTGGAAAAAGGAAGGGTAGTGATCTTTGGTGCCGGAACCGGGAATCCTTATTTCACAACAGATACAGCAGGTTCACTAAGAGCAATAGAAATCAAAGCAGATGTTATTCTGAAAGGAACAAGGGTTGATGGCATCTATTCTGCAGATCCAGAGAAAGATCCAAAAGCAACGAAGTTTGAAAAAATATCTTTTGCGGATTGCATTTCTAAAAACCTGAAAGTAATGGATATGACAGCCTTCACCCTTTGCATGGAGAACGAATTACCCATCATTGTATTTGATATGAACAAGGCCGGTAACCTGTTAAGGGTTGTTACGGGTGAGCGTGTAGGCACACTGGTTAGTTAATAAGATAAATCTTATAAAAGGAAAAAGCTGTCTGACTAGGACAGCTTTTTTTATTTAATCCCCAAAGTAAAAAAAATTATAAACTATCCAGGTATATATTGATATTAGCCAGCGAACTGATCACCGGTGTGATAGTTACCTGCTGGCTGTTAACAGTGCCTGAAGAACCAGTTGTAAAAGCCTGTGTATGTCCAAGAAAATAATCATTTCCCTGTTTTGAAATAACAACAACAGTAATTTCTTTGTTGGCCGGTAACCTTCCCGAACTGAATTTTTTTGTTGTAGCATTACCATACATACCAACAACAGAGTGAATATCATTAAAAGCGATGAACGCAATTGAATTGGCATTGGTATAGTTAGCCGGCAAAACTACTGATACATTTGTTTGCGGAATGCCGGCGGTATCATAGAAATAATCACAGTTGATCCAGTTAAGCTGGTTGGTATGTATCAGGTATGATCCGGATGGTTGATTACTTATTGCTAAAAAATTAGAAGTATCTACATTGGGTAACCAGTTAAATGCGTTTGGATCTGTAGCATCTCCATAAAATATTTTCATTAATGAAGATGGTTGAGGGTCGTTGTATTTAATGTTGTAATGAGCGCCTGCTACCTGCTGAGTTTGTTGCTGTATTTGCAACTCATTTCCATTTTGTGTCAACCTGATAAACAACTCCCCACCCGATACCAGTAACCTGCCATTTGAAATAGTAGGAGTACCCATTCTTATCATATTGCCTTTGGTCTTCAGCAATTGTGTTTCAATGTATACCCTTCCTGTTACAGGAATATTTGCAGAAGTTACAATTGAGCCAGGATCAAATTCACATTGCAATCCCGATCCGGTCATTATGCTGGCACTGCTGCTGTTTAAATCAAAACTGTCTTTATATGTTGGTAATAACAAAGCTGTTTTCAGCGCTGCTACAGGCATTGTATTGCTCAATGTGTTGTGCCAGGTGCTGTCGTAACCGCCTGTAAGATCAGGAACAAAGAGATCCAGATCTTTTTGACAGGAGCTTAGTGCAGCAAGTGCAATAAGCAGATTATAAAACAGGGTTTTCTTCATCGTATTTTTCATTTTAGTATCAGCAGTAAACTTGTATATAAGATGCTGCTTCATTCATTAATGTTGCCCGTTTAAAAATCTATTCTTACACCAAGCCTGAGCCCGGCCGTACTGTATTTTTGTTTGATGGTAAGATCGGCTTTGCTGGCAGGCGAGAAATTATAGCGGAAATAAGGCTCTGCTAAAATGTGCAGCCTGTTGCTAAGCTTATAATACAGGGAAACAGAACCTATGAAACCAACACCCACATTTGTTTTAAACTGGTAAGGCGAAGATGCTTTTCCTGTTGTGATATTTACAGGTTTATAAGCAGTATCCAGCACATCGCCTTTCTGCCAGCTATATACATTGATGATTGCACCTGCATTAAAATTGGCATGCAGCCTTCCATTGCCCAACTCATAACCGATCATCAATGGGACATCTATTGTTCTGAATTTATTATAGGTGGTCTTATACCTTGTTCCCGAACTTATAAAACTTCCGGTGGTATCTCCATTGCTGTTGGTGATATAAACCACCTGGATGATATTTCCTTCAGCATATTTGAATTTTTCATTTATCTGGCTGTAATTGATACCCGTGCGGAAACTCATGCCGTTATTGAAAACCTTTGTGTACCGCAGGCCAACACTGAATGCCGACGAGAATTTTGTACTCTCTTTTCTTTTTTGCAGGTAAGCAGAATTGCCGGTGTCGGTTATACTCCTGAATGCATAATCCGGACCGGCATAGACCTCAAAGTATCGTTTGTTCCCTGCAACATTCTTTTCAGATTCGGGGCAAGGCACATTTGTAAATGAGAAAGATGGTTTTTTCACAGTACTTAAAATATTTTTTTCTGTGTTCAGTAGTTGTGGATCAAGCAACAAGCGGTTTAATAAAAGATCATTTTCACTTAAAATATTTTTTGATGAAATATTTTCTGTAGATGATTCGTCTTCTGAAACAGCAGCTGCATTTTTTAAAGTGATCAAGGCTTTTCCTTTGCTGCGTTTTGGTTTGCTGAACCTGTTGAGTGTTGTTTTAATATCAGTGCTATTGTCTATTACATTATTATCAACAGCTACATCATTTTTTGTGTTATCAGGTATAGTTTTTTTATTGGATGATCCGGAGATTGCAACGTTATTGTTTGTGTGCGCAACAGGATCATTTTGTATTCTTGTTGGTTGGTTGGTTGGCTGAATTGTTTCTGAAGGCTTCCTTTCTGTTGTTATAGTATTTTCTTTTTCTGAATATTCAGATCGGGCATTTTCAGCCTGAACGTTATTTGTTGAACCAGGTTCTGTTGTTGATTTTTTGTTGATAGAAGTAGCTGTGCTGGTTTTATCAGTATTGTTATTGAAATGATTGAACATTACTGCACCTGTGCCCAGGAGTAGTAATCCCAATAATAAAAACAAACTGGTTTTATTTAATGAGTTAAACCAAAATCCTACCGGCTTCCTTTTGTCTTTTTCAGCAGCGATCTTTTCCCAGATATGCGATGGCACATCCGGCGAATAATTGCCAAACTGTTTTTTTATATGGTCATCAAGTGGTGAGTTGTTCATACTGCAACCTTTTGTAATTGTAATATTTGTTTTTGCAGCATTGTCCTTGCTTTTACAAGCTGGCTTCTGCTGGTGCCCGGTTGAATGCCAAGCATGTTTGCTATTTCTTCGTGCTGATAACCTTCAATAACATAGAGGTTAAAGATAAGCCGGTAACCATCAGGGAGGTTGTTTATCAATACCAGCAGATCCTTTTCTGTAAGATGGGTATAAGCAGCCGGGTTTATGTATGCCTCATTGTTCTCATTCAGTTCATATCCTGTCAGTTCCTTGCTATATCTTATTAAACTATATTTTTTCAGTGCCGTATTTACAACGATCTTCCTTACCCAACCTTCAAAAGACCCTTCAAATTTAAACTGGCCAATCTTATTAAAAACCTTGATGAAGGAATCCTGTAATATATCTTCCGCATCATCTGGGTTACGTGCATACCGCTGACATACGCCCAGCATATGACCAGCGTAGCGGTTAAATACTTCCTTTTGACAGGCTGCATTTCCCCTTATACATCCATTTATAAGTTCGTCCTCTGTCAAATTGCTGTTATTGGATTTAAGGTCAGCCGCCAAAAAGATGCCATTACTGTTAAATACGCTGCCCCTTCATTCATATAATGCCCGCATATTTATGAATAGCTTTTTGACAGCCCTCATAAAATGCTTATTTTAGGATCAAGATATCGTAAAAATATGCTTTCAAAAGATGAGATACAACAGCTAAAAAGCGAAAATGAGTTGCTGCAGATACAGTTACAGGATATAACTGAAATGATTAATATAAGGGAGGAAGAACTGGAGATATTGAGGAAAAAAGCAAATTATACGGTTTTACTGCAAAGTACGTTGGATGGAAACCTGGAGCAGATCACTCAAATGCAGAATCTTATCGGGGAACATCAGCGAAAAGTTGCCGGTTCAGCGAAACGTGAAGCGGCAATGGAAGAAGAGATCATACAACAAATAGGGATGGAAAAGGAGTTTTATAATATCCGCGATAAGTATGAAAGCAGCAAGGCAGCCATCAAAGACCTTGACAATGAACTGGCAGAAACCGCAACAATGTATCGGCAGCTGGCAGCATCTATGTCGAGAATAGCCGAACTGGAAAGCAGCCTGGAAATTGCCCAACTGGAAAATAAAGACCTGAAAGAGAAACTTGAAAAGTTAACTCAACCTCTACCATGACCTTGTTCAAATATTTTTATAACCAGTATCATACAATAACCACGATTTTTATTTGAGTTTTGTAGCAAATACATATAGATGGACCATATAGCAGCAATAAGAAAAGAATATAAATTGGAAAGCCTTCATGAACATGAGGTAGATCCAGATCCATTCAGGCAATTTGAAAAATGGTGGCAGGAACTTATAAAAAGTAATATTGATGAAGTAAATGCAATGACATTGGCAACGGCAGATAAAAATGCCCGCCCATCTGCAAGAATAGTTTTATTGAAAGGCTTTACACCCGAAGGTTTTTTATTTTTTACTAATTATGAAAGCCATAAGGGGGAAGAATTGAAAGAAAATCCGCAGGCCTGCCTCGTATTTTTTTGGAAAGAACTGGAGCGCCAGGTAAGGGTGGAAGGACTGATAGAAAAAATTAGCGCTGAAGAAAGCGATGAATATTTTAATTCAAGGCCTGCCGGAAGCAAGATCGGCGCATGGGCATCTCCGCAAAGTAAAGTGATCGCATCCAGGGAAGTGCTGGAAGAAAAAGTAAGACTGATTGAAAATAAATTTATGAATACGACGATAGATCGGCCCGGACATTGGGGAGGTTATATACTTAAACCAATACTGATAGAATTCTGGCAAGGCAGGCCCAGCAGGCTACACGACAGGATCCAATACACAAAACTTGAAAATAATAGCTGGAAGATAGAGCGGCTGGCGCCATAAATATTTTAGTAATTCAGGTTTACACCTATTCTGTAAAGGTGTAAACCTGAATTATTAAAAATAGATAAAATTATTTTGCTTTTTTAGTAGCAGCTTTTTTTGCAGGTGCGGCTGCAGCAGTTTTGGTTGCAGCTTTAGCTGGTCTTGATTTGCCAAAGCTTCCGGCAAATATCTTTCCTTTCTTTGTTTTAATATCTCCACGTCCCATAATAGATGTTTTTTTAGTTTGATCAAAATTATACTAAAAAAGCAAGACACAGGGCCTTGCTTTTTTAATTTTTTCTTTGCTAATTAGATCTTAGCAGACAATTCTTTACCTGCTTTAAATTTAGCAACTTTTTTTGCTTTAATTTTTATAACAGCTCCTGTTTGAGGATTGCGGCCATTACGGGCTGCTCTCTTAGAAACAGAGAAAGTTCCAAAGCCAACCAAAGTTACTTTGTTACCGCTTTTTAAAGTTTTTGTTACTGCCTCAACGAAAGAATCTAGAGTAGCATTTGCCTGTGTTTTTGTGATGCCTGCGTCATCAGCAATTTTTGCAATTAATTCAGCTTTGTTCATAATTAGGTTTTTGAAATTTTAAGTGGGACAAATATAGAAGGTTTTTGATTGCAACAAAAAATTTTTTTACAAAAATTCAAAATAAAAAAACGGCTGCAATCCACAATCCACAAGCTTTTGCATAAATTGCTGCAGGTTACTCCTTTTGCTAAAAAAGCTGAAACCCTTTACTGTAAAGGGTTTCAGCTTTTTGTCGCCGCAACGCCTGTGTTCATGCGGCTTGCAGGCGATAGATAATTTCTTTTTATTAAAGATTATTTGTTTTGCACAATTAGTTAACAACTTGCATCACCGAACGAAACGCAATGAATTTATTGCCCCATTTGTCAAAACTTTTTTGCCTCATCAGCCCGGCAAATTTTTCAATATAAAGGTTATAAATTGCCTTGCTTTCTGCAAAATACTGGATAGCAAAAGTGGGGCCTTCCGATTCATCTACTTCCAGTAACTGCATGATGCGTGAACCGGTAAAGCAACCCGTTTCCATTACTTCGGGAATATGCACTTCTTTTAGCCATAAGAGCCATTCGGTTGCAATGGAAGCATCTACTTTAATAGTTACATTGTATATGATCATTGATCTTATGCTTTTATTTCAAGATAAATGGGGCAATGGTCGCTGTGCTTTACATCGGGAAATATATCAGCATCTTTTAATTGTGGTTTCAAGGCTTCTGTAACGGTGAAATAATCAATGCGCCAGCCCTTGTTGTTCAGCCTTACGCTCGGGAAACGCTGGCTCCACCAGCTATAGCGGTGAGGTTCTTTGTGAAATTCCCTGAAAGTATCTATCCAGCCACTTGCCAGGAATTTAGTCATCCATTCTCTTTCTTCAGGTAAGAAACCACTGCTTTTCTTATTTCCTTTCGGATCATGTATATCGATTTCATGGTGGGCAATATTGTAATCGCCGCAGAGAATTATCTTTTTGTGTTTCTTCTTAAGTTTATCCAGGTATGCCTGGAATTCATCCAGCCATTTGTATTTAAAATCCTGTCGAAGGTCGCCACTTGTTCCCGATGGGAAATAAGCATTGATCAAACGGATGTCTCCAAAATCCAGTTGAATAACCCTTCCCTCATCGTCACTGGAAGGAATGCCACAACCAATACAAACTTTATCAGGTTTTATTTTGGTAAATACAGCCACACCACTGTATCCCTTTTTTTGCGCACTGAACCAATGGTGATGAAAGCCGAGGTCTTCCAATAATTTTACTTCTATATCAGCATGTTCCGCTTTAGTTTCCTGCAGGCAAATGATATCAGCGGGATTTGTTTTCAGCCAATCAATAAAACCTTTTTTAATGGCGGCACGTATGCCGTTCACATTATAAGAAATGATACGCATAGTATTTTTTTATGGAACAAACTTACGGAACTATGGCAGATTATAATACCGCAAAGACGCTAAGGCGCAGAGAAATTCAGCGACTTAGCGTCTTTGCGGTAAATGTTTATTTATTCAAGGATCGGCCTTAACCAACGGGTAGCTTCTTCCAGGCTCATATGTTTTCTTGCTGCATAATCATTCAGCTGGTCTTTTTCAATTTTGCCCACACCAAAATATTTACTTTCGGGGTTTGCGAAATACCAGCCACAGACCGATGATGCAGGGTACATGGCCAAAGATTCTGTTAGCGTGATGCCGGTGGTTTTTTCAGCGCCAAGCAATTCAAACAATTTATATTTCTCTGTATGATCGGGGCAGGCAGGGTAACCCGGCGCCGGACGGATGCCCATGTATTCTTCTTTTATTAATTGCTCGTTGGTTAAATGTTCTTCTGAAACATAACCCCAGAATTCTAGCCTTGTCCTTTTGTGTAATAATTCTGCAAAAGCTTCTGCCAGCCGGTCTGCCAATGCCTGCAAAATGATCTTATTATAATCATCGTGATTGTCTTCAAATTGCTTAATATATTTTTCAATACCCTGGATGGTAACACTGAATGCACCGATATGATCCTGGTAGTTTGTTTCAGCAGGCGCAATAAAATCTGCCAAAGATAAATTGGGCTGACCAACGGTTTTCTTAATTTGCTGGCGCAGAAACTCCAGTTTCAATGTTGTGTTTTCATTTTTTACGTCAATTGTATCTGGTGCAATTTTATTTGCAGGCCAAAAGCCAACAACTCCTTTCGCGGTTAGCCATTTTTCTTCGATGACCTGGCTAAGTAATTTTTTTGCATCGTTGTAAAGTTTGGTGGCTTCAGTACCAATTACTTTATCAGTGAGTATCTGCGGAAACTTGCCGTGCATTTCCCATGCAATGAAGAATGGCTGCCAGTCAATATACGTTGCAATCTCTGCTAGTGAGTAATTGTCAAATTCTTTTGTGCCTGTAAACGAAGGAGTAACTGGTTTAAAATTATCCCAGTTGATAACTGCCGCATTCTGCTGAGCCTCATTAAATTTCAAATACTGCTTTGTTGATTTTTTATTTGCAAAGTCTTCTTTCAGTTTATCATATTCTGTTTTGATGCTTTCAAGGAATGCAGGTTTTTGTTCGGGGCTCAGTAAACTACCGGCAACGGTTACACTTCTGCTGGCATCCAATACATGTATCACGCCATCATCGTATTGCGGTGCGATCTTCACTGCTGTATGCATCCTCGAAGTAGTGGCACCGCCGATCATTAAAGGAAGTTTAATGCCGCGGCGCTTCATTTCATGTGCTACGTGAACCATTTCATCCAGTGAAGGCGTTATCAGTCCGCTTAACCCAATGATGTCTACTTTTTCTTTTACGGCTGTTTCCAATATCTTATCCGTGGAAACCATTACTCCGAGATCAATAATATCGTAACCGTTACAGCCAAGTACCACGCCTACAATATTCTTTCCGATATCATGGACATCTCCTTTTACTGTTGCCAGCAGTATTTTTGCAGCACCTGCAGTTTCTTCATTTACAGTTCCGGCTGCAATGTGTGCATTTTTCCTGTCTTCTTTTTCCTGTTCTATGAATGGCGTGAGTACGGCCACTGCTTTTTTCATCACACGTGCGCTCTTTACAACCTGTGGCAAAAACATTTTTCCGGCGCCAAAAAGATCACCAACCACATTCATTCCATCCATCAATGGCCCTTCTATTACATCCAAAGGTTTTGGATATTTTATTCTTGCTTCTTCGGTATCTGCATCAATATAATCTGTGATGCCATTTACCAACGAGTGCGTTAGTCTTTGTTCTACCGGCTCATTTCTCCAGCTTTCATCTTTTACTGTTTCTTTTCCTTTTGCTTTTACTGTTTCTGCAAACTGTATCAGTTTTTCTGTTGCTTCATTGCTGTCGTTGTTCCTGTTCAGGATCACATCTTCACACAATTGCT
>Ga0116186_1003849_pt1 | contig 12533 bp, 12 predicted proteins | sample AD_JPNNA4_MetaG_FD_89806 | JGI IMG/M metagenome (GOLD analysis project Ga0116186, IMG submission 89806) | Active sludge microbial communities of municipal wastewater-treating anaerobic digesters from Japan - AD_JPNNA4_MetaG | ecosystem: Engineered > Bioreactor > Anaerobic > Digestate | place...
CGGCGAGACGGGCATCCGCCACACGCTCCACAACGAGAGCCGCGTGCTGGTGCGGCGCGATGGCGCGTGGCAGGTCGTCCACGTCCACAAGTCGCCGGCGTGGCGCGCGCCGCGGGATGGCGGCTAATCCGCGCCGCGCCGCGGCAAGATTTGCCGCCCTGCGGCGTTATATAGGCATATGACGCTCGCAGACGAAGCCACGCTCATCGAGCAAGCCCGCGCCGACCCGGCCGCGTTCGGCATTCTATACGACCGCTACGTCGGCCGCATCTACGCCTACGCCCTGCGCCAGACGGCCGACGTGGCCGCGGCCGAGGATATCACCGCGACCACGTTCGAAAAGGCGCTGCGCCACATCCGCCGCTTTCGCCGGCCAGAGGCCGGCCTGGCCCCCTGGCTCTACCGTATCGCCCACAACGAGATCATCCAGCGCGCTCGCCGGGAGCGCTTCACTGTCGCCTGGGGGGAGGAGGACCTGCCGGAAAGTGGCCCGCGCCACAGCGGCGACGGCCGCCCGCCGGAGGCGACGCTGCTGGCCCAGGAGCGTCGCCACGACCTGCTGGCCGCCCTGCGCCGGCTGAACGACGCCGACCAGGACGTGCTGACGTTGCGCCTGCTGGAGGGGCTGCCGGCGGCGGATGTGGCCGTGGTGCTGGGCTGCTCGCGCGATAACGTCTATGTGCGCCTGCATCGAGCATTGGGACGGCTGCGACAACAGCTTGAGCAATTAGCGGCGACGGAGGCAAAGCCATCATGAACGCGAATCGAAATGACAAAGAGTGGGCCGCGCGGCTGGAAGCGGGCCGCGAGGATGACCCGCTATTAGAGTTGGCGGCGCAACTGAAGCGCGCGGGCGAGGAGACTCAGGCCACGCCGACGGTGGCCTTCCAACGTCAGTTGCGGCGCGACCTGCTCAACCAGTACCAACAACCCGCGGCGCGGCCGTGGCACAGGTTGGGACGCTGGGCGGCGTCGGCCGTCGCCGTCGTTGTGCTGGCGGCGGCCGTGGGCCTGACCTGGTTCTCGATCAGCAGCAGCGGCCGGCCGTCTTTCGGCGGCGCGGCACTCACGGAGCCGGCGACGAACCCGCCCGGCGGCGCGGCCTCGGTCTACCGGCTCCTCGACGATTCGATCACCGGCGTCATCACTGAAACCGCGACGACAATCGACCCCGATGGCCAGACTGTCACGAAATTGCTGACCCCAGGAGTCAACGTGGAAGTCACTACGCACTGGAGTCTGCCGCCGGACGCTGGCCCTGTGTCGGCTTTCGTTCACTTGCTGGATAGCGAAGGCCACGTCGTCGCTCAGGCGGATGGGCCTGTGGAAGCTGCCGAAGATGCGGCTAACCCGTTGCCGGTGTCAACCCTGGCTCTGACCCTACCAACCGATCTATCCGCCGGCACATATGAACTCATTGGCGGCCTGTACGTGCCGACGACGGGTACGCGGCTGACAGTCAACACTGATGATGGTCAGTTCACAGCGATCCCTCTGGGCCAATATGAGGTTCCTGAGCCGGCCGCGCCGGGCCAGCTCAATGAGGCGGTGTTGGCGACACTGATCGCGCAGAGGCACGACATCTTGCACGCCCAGCTCCTTGATTCGCAACAAGACGCACTGCTGGTGCATGACGTTTCGCCAACGGCGGGCACGACACTCGGCAGCGCGGCGCCGCTGGAATTCGCGATCACCGTTGACTACGCCCTCAGAAGCGCGCCGGCAGGCATCCTCGAGGTGCAGATCGTCGAGATGCAGTCTGGGGAAGCGGGCCGAGTTGTTGGTCTGGCTACGGTGGACAACCTTGTCCAGGGGACTGGGACGGTGACGGCGGTCGTCGTTGTCAACCCGGCGACCGCTCTGAGCGGGCCGGCCGATCTGGGCCTATGGCTGCAACTGAGAACCGATGCCGCTTCGCCACCGCTACTCATCGAGATGCCAGAGTCATTCGGCTGGCGCTACGAACCATAGGATCGAAAAGACGGTTGGCGGGTCGTCAACAAGACCACCCGCCAACCGTCACCTCTATCGCCGGGCCGCGCCGCTTACGCCTTAGGAATGATGATCCACAGCAGCACGTAGGGCAGCAAGCCCGGTACGCCGCCCGGCAGCAACAGGATCAGGAACAGCAGGCGGAACCAGAAGGCGCTGATGCCAACGAACTCGGCCAGCCCGCCACAGACGCCGCCGACCATGCCATTTTGCCGACGCAATTGCTTGTACTCGCTCATTTCTTTCACCGTCTATACTCCCACGGGCCGCGCCAGTCGCCGCCCGAATTTGTTGTCGCTCTCCGCGAACCTCTCAAGACACAGTACGCACATGGGCCGGGACAGTTGCAACCTGTGGCGCGATTCTCCGAATCGCGTCTGGGGGGCGATTCGGGAGAATCGCGCCACGATCAGCGCAGGTGTTCCATCAGCATGGTCATGAAGCGCAGGTTGTGGACTGTCGCCAGGCGGAAGTAGAGCGTGTCGCTGATCTTGAAGAGATGGTGCAGGTAGCCGAGGCTATAGCGGCGGCAGGTGGGGCAGTCGCAGAACGACGAGGGCGGCCCGGCCGCCTTGACGTGCTTGTCGTCGCCGGGGTAGACGTAGCCGAACCAGTCCGCGCCGGCGAGCGGGGCCGCGGCCGGGTCGCGCCGGAAGACGTACAGCCGGCCGTGGCGGGCGTCGCGGGTGGGCATGGTGCTGTCGAACAACTCGTAGCCCAGCCCCACGCAGGCGGCGACGCTCGGCGGGTGGCCCACACCGAGCGCGTGCACCGGGAACTGGGGCGGAACTAGCTCGCGCACGGTGGCCAGCATATCGATCAGCAGCCGCCCCTCGCTATCGAGCGGCCAGCCGCCGTAGCCGTAGGCGTCAAAGCCGATGGCCAGCAGCGCCTCGGCGCACGCGCGCCGCAACTCGCGCGACAGCCCGCCCTGCACCACGGCCATCAGTCGCGGGCGCTCCGCCTCGCCCAGGCGCTTCTGCTCCACCAGCCGCAGGTACGTCCGCTTGCACGCCGCCGCCCAGCGCACCGTCCGCCGCACCGATTCGGCCTGCGTCGCCGGTGGGTCGTCCGGGCTGGTGCAGTCGTCGAGGCAGATGAGCATGTCCGACCCGTAGCCGAACTGGAGTTGGATGCTCTTCTCCGGCGTCAGCTGATATTTGCGGTCGCCGCCCGGCCGGAAGACGGCCCCGCGGTCGGTGATGCTGCCGCTCTTGGGGTTCTGCCGGATGAGCGAGTATACTTGGAAGCCGCCGGAGTCGGTGAAGATGGGGCCTGACCAGCCGGCCAGCCGGTGCAGCCCGCCGAGGACCTGGATGGTCGAAGTGCCCGGTCGCTGCATCAGGTGGTAGACGTTCATCTGCACGGCGCGCACGCCGGCGGCCTCCAGATCGTCGGCCGAGACGGCGCGCACGACGCCCTGCGTCCCGTCGGGCAGAAAGGCCGGCAGCGGCAGCGACCCGTGGGGCAGGGCCAAAGCCTTGCCGGGCGGCGCAGCGTCGCCGATTGGCTCAGTCATTCCGTCATCCGTCATTACTCACTCGATTCACCCACCACATGAAGCGACAGCCGCAGCCACAGACCGCGCCCCCGCCGGAGTTCCTGGCCAAGATGCGCGCCCTGCTACCCGAGGGCGAATTCGACGCCTTTCTGGCCGCCTACGACCGGCCGCCAATCGCCGGGCTGCGCGTCAACACGCTCAAGATCGCGCCCCCGGATTTTACCAGCCTCGCGCCGTTCTCGCTTGCGCCGGTCGGGGCGTGGGAGCCGGCCGCCTTCACCGTGACCGGCGACAGCCGCCCCGGCCGCCACCCCTACCACGATGCCGGCCTCTACTACCTGCAAGACCCGTCGGCCATGACCGCGGCCGTGGCCCTCTCGCCCCGGCCGGGCGAGCTTGTCCTCGACCTGGCCGCCGCGCCGGGCGGCAAGGCCACCCATCTGGCGGCGCGCCTGGCCGGCGGGGCGGGCGGCGGCTCGCCCTTGCGCCGCGCTCTGGACGACGATGGTCTGCTGGTGGCCAACGACGTCCACGCCGGCCGCGCCCGGCTGCTGGCCGACAATCTGGCCCGCTGGGGCGCGATCAACACCGTGGTGACGCAGGACGAGCCGGAGCGGCTGGCGGCCGCCTTCGGGCCGGTGTTCGACAGGGTGCTGATCGACGCGCCCTGCTCCGGCGAGGCCATGTTCCGCCGTCTGGGGGAGATCGAGTGGAGCGCCGGCATTGTCGCCGCCTGCGCCCGGCGGCAGCGGGGCGTGCTGGCCGTGGCTCCCGGCCTGGTGCGGCCCGGCGGGCGGCTGCTCTATGCCACCTGCGCCTTCTCGCCGGAGGAGAACGAGGCCGTCGTGGCCGCCTTCCTGGCCGAGAACCGCGACTTCCGGCTGATCGCCCCGCCGGCCATCGCCGCGGCCGACCACGGCCGGCCGGATTGGGCCGGCGCGGCGGCTGACCCAGCCGTGGCTGCCGGCCTGGCCAATGCCCTCCGCCTCTGGCCCCACCACTTCCCCGGCGAGGGCCACTTCCTGGCCCTGATGGCCCGCGACGACGCGGCCGAGGCCGGCGAACCGCCGCCTTTCGCCCGCCGCCCGCCGTCGCCGGCGCAACTGCGCCTGTGGCGCGACTTCGCCGCGGCGACCCTGACGCTCGACCTGCCGGCCGAGCGCCTGCACGTCCACGGCGAGCGCCTCTACCTGTTGCCGCGCCGCGCCGTGGCCACGGGGCGGCTGCATCTGCTGCGCGTGGGCCTGGCGCTGGGGGAGTTCCGCGCCGGCCACTTCCGCCCCGACCACGACCTGGCCCTGGCGCTGGACGAGGGCGACGCCCGCGCCGTGCGCTGGCCGGCCGATGACCCGCGCCTGGCCGTCTACCTGAGCGGCGCGGACCTGCCGGAGGCAGCGCTACCGCCCGGCCCCGCTGGCTGGTTGCTGATCACGGTCGATGGCTTCGGGCTGGGCTGGGGCAAGCGCGCCGCCGGGCGGCTGAAGAACCACTACCCTCGCGCCCTGCGCCGCTAGAGCGTCACCACGCGCTGCGCGGCCCGCCCCTTCAGCGCGTTGCGCGTATCGACGATGAGCCGCGCCGTCGCGCCGATGTGGGCCCAATCGAAAGCACTGTGGTCGGTGACGACGACGACGCAATCGGCCGCGGCCAGCGCCGCGTCGGTCAGCGGCGACGAGTCCATATCCAGACCCTCGTGCCGCAACGAGCCAACGTAGGGATCGTGGTAGCTGACCTCTGCGCCGCGCTGCTGCAACAGATGGATCACATCTAGCGCCGGGCTTTCGCGCACGTCGCCGACATCGCGCTTATAGGCCACGCCCAGCACCAGCACGCGGCTGCCGTTGATAGCCTTGCGCTCGGCGTTGAGGGCGTCGCCCACCTTGCCGACAACGTAGTCGGGCATGTGGCTATTGACCTCGGCGGCCAGCTCGATGAAGCGGGCAGTGTAGTTGAGCGTGCGCAGCTTCCAGCTCAGGTAGTGGGGGTCAATGGGGATGCAGTGGCCGCCCAGACCCGGCCCCGGGTAGAAGGGCATGAAGCCATAGGGCTTCGTCGCCGCCGCGCCAACCACTTCCCAGACGTTCAGGCCCAGCCGGTCGCACATCAGGGCTACTTCGTTGACCAGACCAATGTTGACGGCGCGGAAGGTGTTCTCCAGCAGCTTGACCATCTCGGCCGCGGCTGTGCCGGAGACGGGCACGGGCCGGTCGACGACCGTGCCGTAGAGGGCCACGGCCACCTCCAGGCAGTCGGGCGTCGCCCCGCCGATGACCTTGGGCGTTGTCCGCACGGTGTAATCGGTGCGGCCGGGGTCGATGCGCTCCGGCGAGAAGGCCAGGAAGAAGTCGCGGCCGACCTGTAGGCCGTCGCGGCTGAGGCGCGGCAGGACGATCTCTTCGGTCGTGCCCGGATAGGTCGTGCTCTCCAGGACGATGAGCTGGCCGCCGGCGGCGGGCATGTAGGTGGCGATGCACTCGGTGGCAGCGACGATGTAGGAGATATCGGGGTCCTTCGTCTTGCGCAGCGGCGTGGGGACGCAAATCGAGATCGCGTCCACGTCGGCCAGGGTGGCGTAGTCGCTGCTGGCGCGGAACAGGCCGCGGTCGCGCAGCGTGGTGATGACGCTGGCGGGCACGTCCTCGACGTAGCTCTCGCCCCGTTGCAGCGCGGCCACCTTGCGCGCGTCCAGGTCAACGCCGACGACGGTGAAGCCTTCCTCGGCGAAGGCCACGGCCAGCGGCAGGCCCACGTAGCCAAGGCCGACGATGCCGATGCGCGCCTGCCGGTCGGCAATGCGCTTGAGTAGTTGTTGCTTGTGCTCCATGCTCGTTCCTTACCCCGGCACTGGGGGTTTCGATGCAGTTTGCGGCGCGGGCCGCGCGAGCGCCCAAGTTCAGCTGCGCGGGACGACGAGCGCCGGTTGGTGACTGGCCTAATCATACCTTAAGAGGGGCCGGTTCCGATACGGGCGCGGGGCAGATTTCACGCCTTTTTCGACCGGCCGCCGGGCTGGGGCGCGGTCTAGCCGGCGAGGCGGGCCAGCAGCGCCGTCAGCAGACCGGGGAAGAGGCCCAGCAGCGCCGCCACGCCCAGCAACACGGTCGCGGCGATCGCTTCGTCTCGGCCGGGGGCAATGGCTTCGGCCTCAACCGGCGGGCTACCCGCCGGCCGCGCCCACCACAGCGCCCAGGCAGCCACGGCCAGCGCGGCGATGCCCAGCGCCGCCCATGCGCCCCCGCCCAACAGCGACGCCTGCGCCCACCGGGCTGCAAAGCCCGGTGTCAGCGGCAGGCCGAGCAGCGACGCGAAGCCATAGCCCCGCAGTACTGGCCCCAGGCGCGCCGCGCGACCGCTCGCCGGCCAACGCCAGCCGAGGGCGATGAGCAGCAGACTCAGCGTTCGCCCGGCCAGCGCCGCCAGAGCGATGGTCAGGCCGGCCGCGCCCGGCGTCAGCGCCGTCAGGGTCAGCCAGCCAGCATCGAGCGTCAGGGCCGCGCCCAGTGCCCCGCGCGCCGTCTGCTCGTGGGCCAGCAGGAAGACGGCCAGCAGGGCGGCCATGACGGCGCTGCCGCGCAACGCCGTCTGGAACTCTGGCGCGGCGCGCACGGCGGGCACAACATCCAGCAGCCCGACCAGCAGGGCCACGACGACGACCTGCCCCAGGCCCAGGGCCAACGCCAGCGCCCCCGCCGATGCCCAATGGGCCAGCCCGCGCAGCCAGATGTGGAACGGGAAGCCACCCAGCAGGAGCAGCGTCGCCAGGAGCAGGCCCAGCCGCACCGGTTCGCCCGTCGCCTGTCCGGCCGCGCCGGCCCAGGCGACCCAGAGGAGTGGCAGCAGTCCCAGGACGCCCATTAGGAAAGCGCGCCAGGCGGCCGCGGCGGCTTCGTAGCGCCCGCCGTAGAGGGCGGCGGCCAGCACGCCCAGCCCCACCGCCAGCAACACCAGCGCCACGCCCGCCGGCGCGGCCATCAGCGCCGCGGCCAGCGGCGCGAGAGCCGCCAGCGCCAGGGGGACGAAGCCGCGCCCCACCGGCCGGAACCAGTCCAGCAGTAGCAGGCCGCCGGCGAGGACGTAGACCAGAGCCAGCAAGCCCCGCGCCCGCGCCGCCAGCGTCAGCGTCGGCCCGAAGACAACCGCTGTGGCGTCGCCGGTCAGCGTGCCGGCCAGCGCGACCAGGGCCAGCAGCACAACCACAGCGACCAGGCCGACGGCCGTGGCCGCCCGTCGTCGCCGGCCGAGCAACTGCGCGGGCAAAACCGCCAACAGCGGCAGGAGGACGACGAGGAGAGGTAGGCGGGTTTCCATGATGGTGATGGGGAGCTATGGGGCGGTCAGTCGAGGAGATCGACGGGCAGAGTGCGCGCCTGAGCCAGGTAGGCAGCCACCAGGGCCACCACCAGTTGCAGCACGACGAGGGCTACAACCATCGTGATTGACGGATCGACCATGCCATAGTACAGGGCAAAAGCCAGCAGAAACAGCAGCAGGCCCACGCCCGCCGGCAGCGGCTCCGGCGAAGCCACGACGCCGGCCAGTCCCAACCCGCCCAGCCCGAAAACGGCCACCTCCAGATAGGCGCGGCCCTCTGGCAGAAAGAGTAGCCATGTGTCCGGCGTCCGCGCCAGCCACAGCGCGCCGGCCAGCACAGCCAGCGCCAGCCCCAGCCGCAGCACAGCCCGGCTGGTGAAGACCAACGGGCCGGCCGCCCGCGGGCGCGGGCGGCTGAGCCGCGCCGTCTCGGCGTCGGTCAGGCCGGGCGGCGGCTGCCCCCAGCGCGTCTGCGCTCCGGTCAGAAGGACGATGAGGGCGATGACCACACCCATGAGGACGTAGACCACGGCCAGGCGTGGGTCGAGCACGTCGATGAGTAGCAAGCCACTAACCAGGTAGACGACCAACAGGGCCGGGAAAGCCAACGGCGCAAACGGCAGCGCCACCGTCCGGCCGCGCCGCGCCAGGCCGATATCCCACGCGCCCACGGCCACGGCCGCGGCCACAAGGACGACGGCCACCGCCGGCGCGCCGCGCAGCCAGGCCAATCGATCCAGAATGTCGAATATCGTCGGCACGTGACTTCCCTAACGGCCCAGCCAGAGCAACAGCGCCGCCAGCGCCAGCAGCAAGAGCAGGCCATTGTCCCCTTCAAGGATACTCACCGCGTCGCCCAGGGCCGCGGCCGCCGTCGCGCCGGCGCGACGAGCCGTCGGGCCGAGGCGCGCGCCCAGCCGCCCGACCAGCGCGCTGGCGGCGAACGACTCCCGCGCCAGGTCGCCCACGTGCCACAGCCCGGGCGCGAACCAGCCCAGCAGCGCGCCGATCAGGGCCGGCAGCGTTACGGCCACCCAGACGGCGGGCGGCAATGCCAGCCCGGATACGTCCGGCCGCACAAGGGCCGCGGCCGCCAGCCCCGCCGGCAACAAAGCCGCCATGAGTGGCTGCCCGGTGGGGTTCTCCCCCCCGGCCCCGCGCGCGCCCAGGATAATGACCGCCAGCCACAGCGCCAACGCGCCGACGGTGATGGCCAGCAGGACGATGCCGCCCGGCAGCCAGAGGGCGTAGAGCCGCGACAGCGCCCCAAAGCCGGCCGTCAGCGGCAGACCGGCCAGGGCCGCGTAGACCACGGCCACGACGGCCAGACGCGACCACCGGCCGCGGCCGGCCGCCGGGCCAAGCAGCGCCAACGCCGCCGGCGCAAAGACGGCCAGGCGCGCCGCGGGCAGTAACGCCGCCTCGCCGCCCCAGACGCCGGCGACCAGCGCCAGCCCGCCCAGAGCCGGAGCCAGCGCCCGGGCCACGCCGCCGGGCGACTGCGAACCAAGGCGAGCCAGGCCAACGACAATGGCCAGCAGGCCCACGGCTGTCGCCGCGGCCAGCAGCCCCGGCGGCAGCGCCACACCGCGGGCCACCGACAACAGCAGCGCCGCGCCGGCCAGCACCGGCAGCCCGACCAGCAGCGGGGCCAGGTCGTCCGACCCCCACGGCGCGCCGGCCAGCGGCCAAATGCCCAGCAAGAGCACCGCCGCAGCCACGACGAAGACAACCCCGGCCGCGCCCCCCACGGCCGTCGCCGCCCAGAGCAACATGACCACGGCCAGCAGCCCGGCAGCCGGCCAGACCGTCGCGGCTCGGCCCGCGCCCCGCCACCACGCCGCCAGCCAGCCAACGGCCAGGAGGGCCACAGCGACGACGCGCGTGCGCTCGTCTGTGGCCCACAGGGTGGGCAGCAGCGCCGCCGTCAGACCGAAGGCGGTGGCCAGCCGGCCGGCCACGGCCCCATTGACGGCGCGGCCGAGCGCCAGCCGGGCGACGACGACCGCCAGCAACCACAGGGCGCTGCCCGTGAGTTGCCAGGCCGCGGCGCGGTCGCCGGCGCGCGCGCCGGGCCACGCCAGCCAGACAAGTAGCGGGATGAGCACAGCCAGGGCAACCAGTAGGTGGGCGCGGCCCGGAGGGGCGAAGGGCGCATTGGCCCGTGGTAGACGGCGAGCGGCCACGGCGCAAACCACGGCCGCGGCCAGCAGCGCGCCGCTCAAAAGGATGGGCAACATGGACAACAAGGACATCGAAGCCCGGATTCTAGTCTCCACCGGGCTTCCGGGCAAAGCCGGGACGAAAACTCTCAGCCGGCCGTCCCTATGCCTCGATGAGGATGTGGTCGACCTGGGCCAACGGCAGCGGCTCGACGGCCGTCGGCACGGCCCGCTCGGCTCGCGCCAGCGCCGCCAGGATGGCCGGCAATTGCCGGCGCGCCGCTTCCTCGCCCAGGGCAATGAACTTCTCGTGATGGGAGAAGTTGAAGTACGAGCGGCCCTCCATCGGCGGCACGATGAGGCAATCACACTCGGCGTCGCCGCGGCCGGCATGGCGCACCATCGTCTCGATGGCTGCCACGCCAAAGCCCAGCGGGCCGAGACGGCGGCGCAACACGTGCGCGAAGACATCCACGCCGATAACGTAGTCCGCGCCCAGCAACCGGGCCACGTCGGCGGGCACGTTGTCGGTGATGCCACCATCGACCAGCAGCCGGCCGTCCAGCTCAACCGGATGGGCGAAGCCGGGGACGGAGGAGCTGGCGCGAACAGCCGTGCACAGCCGGCCGCGCGACAACACCACGCGCTCGCCGCTCACCAGATCGCTGGCGACGGCGGCAAAGGGGATAGCCAGGTCGCGCACGTCATACTCGCCGATGGTGTCCTCCAGCCAGCGCTCCAACCGGTTGAACGTGATCAGACCATTGGCCGTTGGCAAGGGGCGGGAAATATCCCACCAGCCGGCGCGGGCGGCATTGGCCTTCAGCTCATCCACGGTCAGGCCGGCGCAGTAGGACGCGCCAATGATGGCCCCCATGCTTGTGCCGGCGACGCAGTCGATGGGCACGCCGGCCTCTTCCAGCACGGCGATCACGCCAATATGGGCCAGGCCGCGGGCGACTCCGCCGCCCAGCGCCAGACCCACACGCAAACGACCCGTGTTACTGCTCATGGCTCGTCCTCGCACCTTTGCCAGCGGGCTACTCACCGCGCCGCATTTACGGCTACCCGCCTATTGGGGCCACTCTGTATCGACCTTCATGGCACAGGCTACCAGCTCCGTCGCCGCCTTGGGCGCTTTGAGCACGGTCATCATGTTGCCTTTGAGCTTTAGCTGGCCGGAAATGATCCCGCGGATAGGATCGACCTTCTTTTCCATGACCTTGCGCCAGACATCGAGCGGGGCGCGCAACTCGAACGCCACCGGCTTCGACGCGGGGTCAGCCACCAGGTAGGCATCGCGCGCCTTGCCGTGCCAGAGGTCTAGATAGAGATAGGTGTCCTTCGGCATCCCCGGCCCGGCCGAGGTGATGAAGTAGAAATCCCCTTCCCAATGGGCGGCGGCTTTGGCATAGGCCTCGCTGTTGTTGACCTCGCGCATCAGTGCCTTGGCCCACTCATCGGTCGCGAACCTGATTCCCATGTCGTGCTCTCCCATATGATGCTAGTCGTGAACGGCAATCGGTGATTCTTGTAAAGATAGCACACACCCTCAAGAATCGCACGCGGATAATGTTGCTTGCAGGACAATCACATTTTCTACCGTCCCTTGAAATCCGGCCGCCGCCGCAGCATGAACGCCTGCGCCCCTTCCATAAAGTCCTCGCTGCTGAAGAGTTGACTCTGCGCCCAGCCCTCCAACAGCAGCCCGCGGTCGATGTCGGCCAGGCCGTCGATGACGCGCTTGGCCATGCCCACGGCCAGCGGCGCGGCAGTGGCGATCTCGGCCGCCAGGGCCTCGCCGCGGGCGCTCAGTTCGTCCGGCGCGACCACGGCGTTGACGAAGCCCCAGCGCTCGGCCGTGGTCGCGTCGATGCGCCGGCCGGTGAAGATCAGTTCCTTGGCCCGCGCCGGGCCGACCAGGCGCGTCAGGCGCGTCGTGCCGCCCACGTCGGGAATCATGCCCAACAGCGTCTCCGGTAGGCCCAGCAGCGTCCCCTCGGCGGCCAGCCGCAGGTCGCAGGCCAGGGCCAACTCCAGGGCCAGGCCCAGGCAGTGGCCATGCAGCAAGGCGATGGTCGGCAGTTCCAGCCGCTCCAGCCGCGTCAGCACGCTCTGGAACTCGTCGGTAATGGCTCGCATGCGCTGCTGCCAGTGGGGGCCATACGTCTCGGCCAGCCCCAATAGAGCGCTGACGTCGATGCCGGCCGAGAAGACGCTGCCTTCGCCGCGGACAACTACGGCGCGCAGGCCGGGCGTGCGGTTGGCCTGCGCCACGGCGGCGTCGAACTGGCGCAACATCGCCAGGCTAATGGCGTTGCGCTTCTCCGGCCGGTTGAGGCTGATCTCAAATAAATGGTCGCGTTGCTGGGTCAGAATGAGGTCGCTCATGGCCTGGACTGTACCATAGAGCGGCGCGGCCGAATAGGAAAGCGCGGGCGCAAGAGCGGCCGTTGTGCCTTGCGCCCGCGGGGGGTTACTTCAGGTCGTAGCTGAACGGGGCCAGGGCCACCGGAATCAGCTTCAGGTGCTGTTTGGCGAAAGGCAGGCCGACGATAGTGATGGCC
>Ga0116186_1003850_pt1 | contig 12533 bp, 15 predicted proteins | sample AD_JPNNA4_MetaG_FD_89806 | JGI IMG/M metagenome (GOLD analysis project Ga0116186, IMG submission 89806) | Active sludge microbial communities of municipal wastewater-treating anaerobic digesters from Japan - AD_JPNNA4_MetaG | ecosystem: Engineered > Bioreactor > Anaerobic > Digestate | place...
ATGTCCAGCAGCCCCGGTAGGGTAGTGGATATCCTGGGAGCCTCCGGAGCTTCCGACCCGGGTTCGAATCCCGGCTGGGGCGTTTCATTCACTCTTCCTTTTTTTCCGAAATTGATTATTCCTCGCAGAACCTACCTCATATCGGGAAACGAGAGGATCTCCTCATGCAGGATATTACCACTGTTGCCGGTGAATATGGAGCATACCTCCAGCGTGTCGCCGCTGTTCTTGCAGCAGACGCAGAGCGGCTTGATGCTCTGGCCGGGCTTATCGATTCAGCACCCGTCGTCCATCTCTTTGGATTTGGACGGAGCGGGACTGCAGCGCTTGCCATGGCTATCCGGCTCCGGCATTTTCTTGCACCCGGCCAACAGGTCTTCTGGCTTGGAGACCAGGTCCGGGACCCCATCCGGGAGGGCGACCTCGTCATCCTCTTCTCAAAGTCGGGTGACCGGAGGGAAGTGATTGGCTTCCTCGAGATTGCTCGGAACGCTCGTGCCCGATGCATCGCTGTCACTGCCATCGCCTCTTCCCCTCTTGCACGGGACTCGGTCCTGACAATCACCCTTCCTCTCATGGAGAAGAGCGATCCTTATGGAGGAGGAGACTTCGAGCTCTCTGCATGGTTCTTCCAGGAAGTGTTCCTTGAGTGGTACGGCATCACCCATGATATCGCCGGAGAGAGGGTCTGGAAATACCATATCTGAAGGCAAGAAAGGTTTTACCTGTCTGCCCATCAAGGATTACCCATCGGATCAGTACAGGTCAAGCGATGCAAATGGAACACGTCAATATCCTGATGGTAGATGACAGGACAGACCTTATCGCGATGTTCAGGGAGTTCCTCTCCTCAAGAAAGGAATTCGTCGTCGAAAACGTCTCCTCGGCAAAGGAGGGCACGGAACTCCTCTCCACCAGGTCTATTTCCCTGATTATCTCGAATGATACGGGACGGGACGCTCTTTCATTGGAAGCCGTTGCATCCTCGCGCGAAATCCCCATCGTCAGGCTGAAGAACGAAAGGGGACGCCGCGGCTCATCCAAGTTTACCCTCCAGGCAGGGGATATAATTGTGATTGAGGATTCCCACCAGAGGATGGAGTTCCCGGTCCTGGGATCTTCGGGCCTCCCGGCTCTCTTCTCGGACCTGGCCCGGAACCTCCAGCAGTTGACAAAGGGCAGGCGCGCCAGGAAGGGGTTTGCCGAAGTGTTCGGGCACCCCTACGACGTCATCAGTTCAGCACCTGTTCCAATCTGTATCCTTTCATATCCGGAAATTGCGTGGATGAACGAGGAGATGGCGCACATTTTGGGGTATGCACCCTCATCGCTCACCGGCACGTCGTTTGACTCACTCCTCTCCCTGGATGAAGACAGGAGGTGGTTTAGGGAACTCGGGCGGCATGCGAAAACCAGTGTGGGATGGGGCCAGAGAGACATCGCGGTCAAGAAGAGAGATGGGGGATCTGTTCCTCTGAGGTTCAGATACAGGAGGACTACCGGCAAAGACGGGGTGGACATGTACATATGCGTCTGCGAAGATATCCGATGCCAGCGACTCCTCCTTGATTTGCAGCGTTCACTTGACCAGAAGGTCGAGGAGATCGAGACAAGGTACCGGAACGTCCTTGAGAGCATGGGGGCAATCGTCATCAGGACAGACACCGACGGCGCCATCAAGTACTGCAATCCCGCCGCAGAGATGGTATTCGGGATCAGTTTGGAAGACGTCGCGGGGAAGAACGTGATCGGCACGCTGGTCCCGGCAGGCTCCAGGTCAGCGCGGGACTTCATGACGATGCTCTCAGGGTGTTCGGGAAACGCTGATGAATCTTCTGTCATCGCTGTTGATCATGTATTGCCCGGCACGAAGAGGGTCTGCATCGCGTGGAAGATGGTGGGGGTGGAAAGAGATGGGGCGGTCTCCGATATCGTCTGCGTGGGCGAGGACATCACTGATTATTCCCGGCCGGACAGGGGCGGAATAAGGACCGACCCATGGAAGACGAGACTTTTAAAGGGGACCGACATCACGCGTCATGTCTTTGACGATGTCTTCTCCATCTGCGTCGAGATCTCGCATGAAGGATGGGAAGGAAAAAGGGTCGGAACCTCGTTTCTGGTGGGTGACGCCCCTGCAGTGATGGCCCGGTCGCAGCAACTCATCATCAACCCATTTGAGGCAATGGATAAGGATAAGCGGTATGTTGGCAACCTAGAGAACAGGAACTGCATCAAGAACTTCGCGATGCTTGACGGGGGCTTCGTCATAAGGGGTGACGGCTTCATCGAGGCCTCAGGGCGGCAATTCCTCCCTGGGGATATCTGCCTTGACCTCCCCACAGGATATGGCACACGCCACCGCTCAGTCGCAGCGATGACAGTGGTGACGGGGGCGGTGGGAATTGTTGTCTCTGAGACAGGGGGGCGTCTGTCGGTATTCAGGGACGGACGCAGTGTAAAATCCCTCATCTTCTGAGGGGGTCTTCATCCCCATCACCAGGAGAGAAGGACGAAAAAAAGGGAATGGATGTCCAGTAGTCTTTTTAAATCCCTTCAAACCGGTAGAAGAAACAGGCACCCCATTCCATCTTTTCACCCGGACGCATCCGTTTCAGCCGGTCCTCGGCGTGCACTTCGCAGACAGTTGACCCGCAGCAGCCGAGGATCTGGATGCCTATTGCCTTCCCCCCGCATACGTCACAGATCCTTTTTTCGCCCGCATTCATGAATGAACAATAAGTGAGGGTCCGGCATATTGTCAATCCATCGGTTCTGACATCCTTCTGGGATACGACAGGATCCCGTTTTTTCACCAGCCATGCGCTCTCGAGTGATACGACACTCCTCTGCCTCTCACTTGCTACTAAATAATTTTAACGAATATTAGAAGGCTTTTTGCCAAATCAATCAGTATTAAAAGAGATTTACAATCCTTCCTTCATCCCGGTACCAGTGGCCCAAGATAATCTTTATGGTCAGTGGAAACCATATGTCCCATGCTAGACAGGGATCGTGTGAGATGATCTCTGATTTGTTGTCTGGCACCCTCCATGTGGACGGTCTGCAGCCCTCCACACCTTGAATGGCCTGGTCATCCGCGGTATCAACTCCCCAACATGGCCGCACCGGGTACCTCGCGGTCAGATGCCTGGATGACCTTCGGTCCTTCATGTGTAATTCTATTGGTATGCGAATTCTCCTACTATCGCCGTTCTGTGCTGTCTCCATTTGATCCAAAAACCAGAACGCGCATCCATCGTCATCCCCTCGGATAAAGACGTCCCCCTCATGTGAGGCCGACATATGCATCAAGGAGATGATTTGGCTGGATATTACGGATAATACGGATTTCCAATCGTTATACCTGGAAATAGGAGTGGAGAAAAGGCACGCCGCTCTGCTATCCTGATGAATCGTCAACTTCAAATTGACGTTCCCACAAGAAGACCCGCGGGTCCAGGGAGTCTATGATGTACAGGACAAGGATGCACACGTTCAGCATGATGAGAGACCTGAATGCAAGGGCCGCAACCGCGTCGTACCACGAGGTAATCATCAGGACGGCTCCTGCCGTTATGTACCCGAAACCCAGGCCAAGGGCAGCAGTGGGGATCCACACTCGGTTCTTCATGCAATACCTTGAGATTAGCCCGGTTGCAAGACCTCCAACCATGAAAAGGGTGACCTCTGAGAGGGGATCCGGCCCAACAAGACCTGCAATGAGTCCGACCAGTGCGCCGCCGGCAGGGCCCGCCAGGACGCCGGCACACACAACAAGGATATCCCGGGGATCCATGACAGGGGAGGTACCAATCGAGAGTACAATGGAGAAAAAACTGCTGATGACCGCAGCGGCACCAAGAACGGCAACCACCCCTATCTTGCGGGCAGGTATGGCGATGTTCATCTGTTCTCCCATACTCATTTCAGGCGACGTGCAACTTAAAACGTAGCCCTGCCATTTGAGTGCCTTCCTATTTCGTGGGACTTCCTTGAGGGTCACAGCCGGCTATTCCAGGAACTACACACTCATATCGTAGGCTGTACTAACCTGATCTCACGTGAATCGTACATGTGTATTCCCGACACCCTGACCACACCCAGGTTGATACTCCGAAAGTTCTCACCTGAAGATGCTCCTCTCGTCCAGGTGCTTGCAGATGACATACGCATCGCAGCCGGAGTCCTTGAGATTCCACACCCTTACATGCTTGAGGACGCCAGGGAATGGATCGGAGAGCACAATTCCCTCTGGCAGCGGGGGGAACAGTACATCTTTGCCATTACAGAGCGGGAGACGACTGCCCTTGCGGGTGCCGCAAGTCTCAGGGTGAACAGTACGCATGCGCATGCGGAGCTCGGGTACTGGATAGGGAGGGCTTTTCGGGGCAGGGGATATGCCACCGAGGCTGCAAAAGCACTCCTGGAGTTAGGGTTCCTCGGGCTCGGACTCCACAGGATCTATGGAAGACTCCTCGCATGGAACACCGCTTCATCGAACGTCCTCTCTCGGATCGGCATGCGCTATGAGGGCACGATGAGGGGGCACGCCTGTAAGTGGGGTTCTTTTCACGACGTGCACCTTTTTGGTATCCAGTCTCCTGATTTTTACCAATACTATCTCGAGCGGAGTGCTGACGGGATTCATCGACAGGGAGAGGAGCACTAATGCATCCCGTATTGCCGATGCTTATTTCGATCCCTCACGGAGGAGTGGGTGTCCCTGATGAAGCCAAAGAAAGGGTCGCCCTTGAACCCGCTGCGCTCCTCTATTACAGCGACCCCTTGTCGGACCGGCTCTTCGGGTTCGGGGAGAAAGTGAGAGCCCTCATGAGCGCGTCGGTATCCCGGGTGATCGTTGACCTGAACCGTCCTCCCTACCATCTTCCCCCGAAGCGGCGTGACGGTGTTGTCAAGTTCCGGACGTCACTTGGTGACCCTGTCTGGAAAGATGGGATGCAGCCTGACATCCAGGCCATCCAAAGACTTCTCATGCACCATTATTTCCCCTACCACGCGGAGATCGACATGCTGCTGGAGAGCGAGAAGATCGCAGTCGCTCTTGACTGCCACAGCATGGTCCCCGTCGGATTGCCGGGCCAGCCGGACGAAGGGATGAAACGCCCCCTGATATGCCTCAGTAACAACGGAGACCTTTATGGGAAGCCAAGGAGCGGAGCACTCTGCACGTGCCCGCCCAGGTGGATCAGTCTTCTGGCAGAGATCTTCCGGGATCAATTCCCGGGAGAACGCAGCGTAGCCATTAACCACCCTTTCTCAGGTGGCTTCATCTCGAATGCCCACTACTGGCACAAGGGTATCCCCTGGGTTCAGATCGAGGTGAACCGCTCGCTGTACGAAGAAGAAGGTTCAAGCCCCTTGCACGGATCCCTCGTTGATCAGAAGGGGCTTAAAAGCCTGAGCGAGAGTATCTGGGAAGTCCTTGCGCGCTGGTATGATGAGGTAATGGAAAGGGATCCGGACCCTAATTTCTCATCCAGGGATGAATGTTCCTGATTGCCACTGGCTGTCCCCAACCGCCTGGTACCCCCAGTTCAACTTCACAGTCCCCGGTATGCTGCCATTGCAGCACCAAGCAACAACAAAGTGAAAAAGCAGCAGGTGAGGAGCTTCTCACGTGTCCTGCGCAAGTGATCGTTCATGGGTGCAGTCAGCTCACTCACCCGCACCCGGTAATAGATTGTGACATCGGTGAAGGATCATGCAAAGAAGCATTGGTATCACCTTGGGGAACGCGTGGTACATGTCTTGAACCACGGGGTTTATATTACGCTTTCCTCACTCAATTGGTTCAGGATTCCATTCATTTTTACAGGGAAGAGACCCAGGGACTATACCCCCTTTAATCCCCGATTATTGAGATTCGTGCCATCGAATACGAATCATGCGCCCTCAAAATTTCAAGGAAATGTCTGCCCTGCGCACACGCTCCATGCAGCGCCAAGGAGCGGTGCGTTTCCGCCGAGGGAACTCACACATATCTGAGGGACCTTCCCTGAAACTGAGCGAACATTAGGGAGGACGCATGCTTCAAAGGTCTGCCAGTTCTTCCTTGCCACACTCCCGTCAATGATGATGACGCTCGGATCATAGGCGGCAATGAGGAGCGAGATCCCCCTTGCCTCCACCTTTCCAAGGACTTTAATGAACTCGCCTGCGACCGGGTCTCCGCCAGCTGCCGCCGCAAAGATGGCTGCCGCATCAGGGGGTTTGCGGAAAGGTGAGGACCTGTTCATCAAACGGCACCACTCGAGGAAGAATGCAGGGATGAACCTCCCTGAACCGCATCCTTCCCAGTGCCCTTTTCCGCCACATCCGCAGGGAAGGTTCCACGTCGTCTCTACGACAAAGTGCCCGACTTCTGCAAAATTTCCATCCTCGCCAAAAAGGAGTCTTCCCTGCTCGTACACTCCCGCGCCGATCCCGGTCGAGATTGTCAGGTACACAAAATTCAATATACCCTTTCCTGCACCAAACGCCGCCTCGCCCCGTGCACCAGCATGACAATCGTTCATGAACCGGATCGGGAGGCCGAAACGTTCGCCAAGCGGCTTTACCACAGGGATGAAAGGGAGGGGAATGTTCGGAGGGTTAATCACCGCGCCCAATTTCAGGTCAACAGGTCCTGCCGTTGAGATCCCTATCCCTGCCGCAGAAGAGATTGCATGGGAAGATGCGGCACAGACAATGAGGTTCTCGAGTGCCCTGACAATGACATCCGCATTCTCGGGGTTTGGGGGTGTCGGGGCTGTGACGAGTGAGAGTATCTGCCCATCTTCTCGAACCAGGGCCGCCCGCATATTCGTGGCACCAAGGTCCACTGCGATTGCAGTGAGGGATCGATCGTGGGCAGTCATTGTCCTCGTGTCAATTTGAACATGCGGGGATTTGTAGTAATCGATCTCCTTTCTTGCGATTGGGTGTGCCGTTTTACTGATTCCATTGTAAACGTTATATATCCAGGTGCCTTTTTTCAGGAGAGGGTGTGACTTATCACGAGCGCTGCAACCACGACGATCAGCAACATTCCCACTGCAATTTCCAGTGTCCGTGGGGGAGCCCTGGGAGAGAGATGGACACCTGCCTGAGCCCCCAAAACCGCGCCGACGGCAATTGCAATGAAGATCACAAAAGATACGTGTCCCAGTGCAACGTGGGTCCCGGTGGCAAAAAGAGAAGTGATGAGGATTACGGCAGACGAAGTGGCCACGGCATAATGGATGGGGATTCCCGCAATAGTCAGTGCCGGCACGTTCACGATACCTCCTCCAATCCCGGTAAGACCGCTCATGAACCCTGCAAGAGAACCCCATGATACGAGGTGCACGGGATAGATACAGAGTGTGCGTTGTTCTGCAGGGGATCTGCCGTAACTCTCCCCCCGGCATGGACCGATCAGCAAGGGGAACACCAGGGGGAACTTGCGGTATATCATCTTGATGCCCATAAAAAGAAGCACCACACAGAAAATGGCGACAAGGAGTTGTGAAGGGAGGAACACGGTGATAAGCGCCCCGAGGGCAGCAAAGACCATACCAGGCAGGGCCAGGTATGCGGCACTCTTCATCAGTACCTGCCCCCTGAGCCCATACCCAATCGACGCCGAGAAGGTGGTGCACGTGATGATGGCGAGGCTGGTGCCGACCGCGACCCGGGGGTCAAGACCAAAAATGAGGACGAGCGCCGGCACATAGAAGAACCCGCCGCCCACTCCCAGGAGTGCAGAGACAGCGCCTATCATGACACCAAGCAGGCACAGGAGGATAAGATCTATTGGCGCCATTTTGAATAGTGAATCTTGATAAGAAGTAAGGTCCATCCACGTATAAAAGTAAATATTCTGCGTGTATTTGAAAATACATTAAAAAAATTCCCTGTTTTTTTCCCACGCTCGCACACCGGAGCACAATGGTTCTTCCTCCATGGAGGGATTACAAGAATCTTTCACCAGAAAGTCCCATCAATGAACGAGTCGGTTATCTCAAGGAATCCATCCATGGTGAAAAACCATAAGGAGTGAAGAGGATCTGGGATTCGGGAGAGGAGGTCCAGGAAGTTGCCTGTTTTGCATGTGCCGGTATCCAGCCATGATACCCGGGGCGGTCCAGGTATCCATGTTCCGTTGGAGGTCAGCAATGAAAAGATTGTATCGCCACAGACGCCATCTTGATCCGCGCGGTCCCGACTCTGGCATGGCCCGGAGGAGTATGCCGGACATGAATAAACGTGAGGACAGGAGAGGTTGGAAGGATCGGATACGGCATTGATTCCCGGCCAATTTTCCGGATTCATCCCAAAGATCACTTGATACTTCAATAAAAATTCCAAATAATTGCAGTATATCACACGAAGCTATCGTAAATATCACGCTGTACAGAGATTTTTTTTTAGTGCATTCTACGCCTTCATAGCAGATTGGCGAAGGTTGATAGGCAATCACCTCCTCCACTGTTTCAATGAAGAGAGTCCTGATCATAGATGATTCGGCATTCCAGAGAAAACTGCTCTCCGCAACCCTCCTTGCCGAAGGGCTCGGGGTGCTCGAGGCAAAGAACGGGAGGGAAGGACTCGAGATTGGTGTCCGTGAGCGGCCGGATCTCATCATTCTTGATCTCCTGATGCCGGAGATGGATGGCTTCACATTTCTGAAAGAATGGCAGCAAAAAGGGATCAATGTCCCTGTCTTTGTATTCACCTCGGACATCCAGACCGCGACCCGCACCATCTGCATTGACCTTGGTGCAACCGGATTTCTGAACAAGCCACTGAAGAAGGATGAACTGTCCCGCTGCATTTCCCCGTACGTGATGGAGTGAGCGGCTATGAATGAAGACCCTGTGGTTCTGGACGGGATCAGGGAACTAATTAATATTGGGGTTGGGAAAGCTGCAGGAATCCTTGGGGAACTCACCAGTTCGCACGTCATCCTCGAAGTCCCCACCCTTTACATCGGGGAAGTGGGAAACGCAAAAGGACCCGGAGAAGTCCTGGGGGATGCTCCTCTCTCCATGGTGTTCATTGACTTTTCCGGGCCTATGAGGGGGAGAATGGCCATCATGTTCTCGCTGGAGAGTGCGGCCAACCTTGTAATCCTCCTCACGAACGAGGCCGACACGACTGCGGAGATGGACATGATACGCGCTGAGACTCTGACGGAGGTGGGGAATATCCTGATCAACGGCGTGATGGGAACCATCAGTAATTTTTTGGGCCAGCCCCTCACTTATGCGCTCCCTGTCTATGTCCAGAACCGTGCCGCGTACCTTGCGACACCGTTTGGGGAAAAAGATCACTTCCTCTTTGCCACCACCAGGTTCCAGGTAAAGCAGAGGAGTGTACACGGTGACATGCTCATCGTCCTTGAAATGGGATCACTCCACCCCCTGGTGAGGAAAATACACGCTGTCATGGACCAGGAGTGATGGGAGGTGAAAGAGGCCATGCAGCGTTCCGGGATCGGCGCATTTCTTGACAGCATTCCCGACGGCGCATGCATCCTGGACAGCAACCGGAGAGTGGTATACTGGAATGCCATTCTCACCGAATGGACTGGAATATCTCCTAAATCGGCGAGGGGAAGAGAGATCTCGGAATTCATCCATCATGACCAGCAACGTGTTCTCTCTCTCATCCTCACCCAGGTGATGGAAGGCGGTGGAGCAGTCTACCTCTCACCCCAGCTCCATCCTCATTTTATCCCGGCGCCGTATCCCAACGGTGGGCTTCGCATACAGCAGACCATCATCCAGCCACAAAGAGGCCCTCTTCCCGGTGAGAATACACTTCTCCTCATCATCCATGATGTCACGGAGATGGTCCGCCAGGTCAAGGCGTACCGGGAAGTGAGGGACAGGGTGCTCCGGGAACTGGAGGAAAGGACTAGAGCCGAGAATGCCCTGCAGGTCTCGAACAGGAAACTGAACCTCCTCTCCAGCATTACGCGGCATGATATCCTTAACTCCCTGACTGCATTGCTGATGTTTGCATCCATGATGAAAGAAGAGGCAAAAGACGAGGATTCCAGGGAGGGGTTTGAGAAGATCGAATCAATAGGATGGACCATCAAGCGACAGATAGATTTTACAAAGAATTACCAGGACGTTGGAGTGAAGTCCCCGCAGTGGCAGAACGTGCAATCAATAGTGCGTCAGGCAAGAGAACAGCTGGAGGGAGCCAGGTTCAGGCTGGAGTGCCGGGTGGAAGGTCTCGAGGTCTATGCAGACCCCCTCCTCTCAAAGGTCTTTTACAACCTGATGGAGAACTCGGTGCGGCACGGAGAGAGAGTGACAGAAATTCGCATCAGTTACCAACATGATTCCGGTGGAATAACCCTCGTATACTCTGACAACGGTGTTGGTATCCCTGATTCGGAGAAAGAGAAGATTTTCCGGCGCGAATCATACAAGAATACCGGGTTTGGACTTTTTCTCAGCCGTGAGATCCTCTCAATCACAGGACTTGAGATCAGGGAGAGCGGTGTCGCGGGGGAGGGGGTAAGGTTCGAGATACGTGGGCCTGGAGAGGCCTTCCGCATAGTGCGTGAATAAAATCGCGATGGCCGTTCTTTTTCCATGGAGATTGAATATCGGCATGAAAGGAACTTCCTGGCAGGAGCCATCTCTACGTTTTACCTGCCAGGCTTCGCATTGCCGGAGGAATTGTCAGGTGTTTTCCGCATCCCGGCCGGCACGTATTTCCTTGAGAAGAATGAATAGGGATGATGTGGCAGCAATGAGCCGTCCTTTCGTTCCTGGAGAGAGAAGGTATGATAGATATTGAGCCATATACTAGTATAATCGAGGTATGCGCCTTTCTCTTCAGTGTGGCAGGTTCAGCCCTGATCATCTATGGCGGCCTGAAAGCAGCTGTCAGGGTGCTCGGCCGGGAAATATTAAAAAGAGAGATCTCTTATAATCTTATTCGGAGGGACTTTACCAGCAAGATAGTCTTCGGACTCGAGTTTTTTATTGCCGCAGACATCCTGACCACCCTTATCGCCCCAACCCAGGAAGAACTCATCCTCCTTGCCGTCGTGGTTATCATCAGGACGGTGCTTGGATACTTCCTTGAAAAGGAGACCAGGGACTTTCCCCTCGAATAGAATCATGAGGGGACATTCGCATTTTCGTTTTTCCCGGTTCTCGCCTCGATACCCTCACATCCCAAAGAACCGGAGCCACCATGGGCTCCGTGTCCCGTGAAATATGCGGCTCTCTTCGCTCCCTTTCCTGATATCTTCCACCGTATAGAGAAGGTGGGGATATTCTTTCCTGAGAATCTCGAGCAATGCGCTCAATTCTCGACGCGGTACCACCATGAAGAGGATCGAGACCGGTGACGAGAGGTATCCCGTCCCCTCGATACGGGTGATCCCGTAGCCCTTCTCGCCGAATTTCTTCATCAGCGGCAAGGGATCTGTCGGGACAAATACCCTCAGGACGACGCTCCCGAGGCTGATCTTCTCCTCGAGGTGCATGCCGATTATGGTCCCAATGGCATACCCTGCAATGTAGGCGATGATCCCGAGAACATTCTGGAGGTTGGTCAGTACAAGCCCGGTGGAGAGAAGCCAGATGGCAACTTTTACGACGCCGATCCCGGCAGCGAGGTTTGTATGACCCCGGTTGATGTAGATGGTCCGTATCGTCTCAAGGCTTGTCTCCACTATGCGGGCAACAAGGACGATAAGAGGAAGCAGAAGGGAGAACTCCGCCATTGGACGTTGATCAAAAAGATCAGCAGGGTAGGAATATCAAGGTTTGGGGAAAAGAGAGACGTTATTCAGGATGAGATTCAGAGAGGAAAATTCATCGATTCTTTGAATTTAGTCCTATCGCCGGCGTATGAGGCAGCACCGCTGGGGGGCACACCTGGTTCTCCCCTCTCATCAGATCCCCATGCAGGTTATGTCCCTTCCTCTCCGCGGTGATTCTCGTCACCAGAACAGGCCGTCACTTCATGATAGAATACCGTTATACAGAGAATTGAGACAGGGGGAAAGAGCAATATGCGTTTCATGTTTCATTCACCCCGATACGTGCTGCATCCCTCTTGCAGTTATCATGAAGGGGGGGTGACGATCCATTATCATCATGGAAAGAGAGGTTGCGGGGCAAAGGCAGGTGTATTGGGCATGAATGTGTATTGCTAATCCGGCACTCTCCTAAAAAGGTATCATTCAATAGTGATTTCTTATTTTTCTCTCCGGTGTAAATACATCGAGTGCTTGTGCATCTCAATAAAAGAGGTAACACCAGAACGGCGAGAACCTTTCCTTCTTTTATGGGAAGGTTCGTATTTCCCCCCCCATCCATCTATATGATACATGCATATGCGGAAATCTCTCTTATGAAAACAACTGCGTAATTCCTGAAAATAATGAATTAATAGCCCCCTTACAGAATCAAACTCAAAATAACGCAAAGTTATCTCTCAATTGACATTTGGGCACATATTTTACAATCCCGGATAAAAGTACACTTGGAAAAACTTCAAAATACAAAAATAAC
>Ga0116186_1003857_pt1 | contig 12519 bp, 13 predicted proteins | sample AD_JPNNA4_MetaG_FD_89806 | JGI IMG/M metagenome (GOLD analysis project Ga0116186, IMG submission 89806) | Active sludge microbial communities of municipal wastewater-treating anaerobic digesters from Japan - AD_JPNNA4_MetaG | ecosystem: Engineered > Bioreactor > Anaerobic > Digestate | place...
GCGATTTTGTCAGGAAGTATGGTACTTTGGAGGCCCCAAATCTCTGGTAATATTCGAACTGGCAAATGACACTGGTGCATGATAATTAGGGGCACCTTTCTGAAAGTGGCGAAGTCAGGTTAATAAAAAGGACTACCGGGCGATAGGCTCATCACCGGCGGAGCAGGCGGGCCGGGGGTGAAAATCCAGCCTATTGAATCGCAGCATGGCACGGTGTTAAATAAAGACGCCTGATGCCCAGGTGTTCACAGACCACTATTCACCTCCCTGATGCAATTCAGTAATGCCACTGGCAGTGAGGCGTCCACCAGTCAATTCTCTGTACCGAACCGACCTTTTTTTGCCCAGTGGACATGCATTTATCACATTGCCCGCCCATACAACAATAACTGGAGAGAGAGGATCAGTAGCCATCCTGGGGATATCAGAGAGAGGGCGAAGGGAGACGATGCGGCACATCATATCCATCCGTGATCTGGACAGGGCCGAGATCGACGGAATGCTGGACCACGCGCAGGCCCTCCAGGAACGAAGATACGACTCGGAGGCCCTGAAGGGAAGACTGCTCGGCCTCCTTTTCTTCGAACCAAGCACACGGACGAGGATGTCATTTGCCTCAGCCATCGCCCGTCTCGGCGGGGATTCGATCTCGATGGATAGCGTGGAAGCAAGTTCCATGGTGAAGGGCGAGACCCTCGCCGACACGATCCGGGTGGTGAGCGGGTATGTCGATGCGATAGTGCTCCGCCACCCTAAAGAGGGAGCGGCCCGCCTGGCGAGCGAGTTCGCACAGGTACCCGTCATAAATGCGGGCGACGGGGCAGGGCAGCATCCTTCGCAGACCCTCCTTGACCTCTACACTATCCGGCAGTCGATGCCACTCGACGGGGTTACTGTCGGCCTGCTCGGTGATCTCCGGTACGGGAGGACTGCACACTCGCTGGCCCACGCACTCTCCCTTTACAGGGCCACGCTCCATACCATATCGCCGAAGGGACTCGAACTCCCCTCGGGCCTTGCAAGCGAGCTCCGGGACACAGGAACAGACGTGATCGAGCATGATGACGTGCAGGAGGTGGTAAAAGACCTTGATGTCCTCTACGTCACACGGATACAACGGGAGCGCTTCCCGGATTCTGCATCCTACTTCAAAGTCGCATCAAGCTACAGGGTTACCCCTGAACTTCTGACGGGAGTGCGGGATCACCTCATAGTCCTGCATCCTCTCCCCAGGGTCAACGAGATTGATCCGCGGGTGGACCACCTGCCTTACGCCCGTTACTTCGAGCAATCGGCAAACGGAATTCCGGTACGAATGGCAATGCTCCTGCGGGTGATGACATGACAAAGGAAAAGAACGCACCCAAAGGTCTCCTCATAAGTCCTATCGAGAACGGGACGGTGATCGACCATATCACTGCGGGAGAGGCGCTCAACGTGCTTCGGATAATCGGGATCACTGGGACAACCCAGGAATCGATATCTGTTGCAACCAACGTGGAGAGCGGCAAGATCGGGTTCAAGGATATTGTGAAGATCAAGAACAGGGAGCTTCGAAAGGACGAGGTTGACAAGATTGCGCTGATCGCCCCGCGGGCCTCCATCAACATCATCCGCAATTACAAGGTGTGGGATAAGAAAGGTGTCGAGATCCCCTCCGAAGTGATCGGGATAGTGAGGTGCCCAAACCCTGGGTGCATATCGAACACAAACGAGCCGATCCATTCGTGTTTTCTCGTGCAGCCGAAGGGACTGCGTTGCGTCTACTGCGACTGGCTGATCTCAAAAGATATTACGAGCCATATCATCTGAGTATTTCCAGAAATTCTCCTTTTTCCTTGAGTATCCGGGGACCCTTCACTCAATGGCATATTACTCGGTAAACAGACGGCAGGTCCCATTGTTCCAAATAATGAACTCCCGATGTTCTCACCTTTATGAGCACCCCCTGTTTCGCTGGATATCCTCTCTCCCGGAATAGCCGCAGCCCACGATCAGCCTCTTCAGCGCTCTCCTCAACCTGGAAACCTTCATATCGCTTCATGCGTTTTGGCGGGTTGCAGTAAATCTCTTCTCTTTCACATTCACTGTGTCCTTTGCTATTTTGATTAGGGTATACTGCAATTATTACCTCCAATCTCACTCACAATCCACGACGAGGAATCAATGAAAATCCTCTCATTAAAACCCTTAATTAAAGTCCGGGTTGTAGGAATCACTGATCACATGCGATTGACCCCGCCGCCTCCGGAAGGCGCCCCGGCAGCGATTCAAATACTATTCAAATCGGCCTTGAAAACGAAATTATCATCTGATATTCATAGAGCAACAGAGAAACCCGCCTCGATGTAACGCGATCGTATTCATTCCCTGAAAAAAAAAGGTCAGTGTCATGATTGTCACTATTCCTTTTTTTTTTTATTTACACACATTTGTATGTGCTGCGAGCCGGAGGAAATTGTGGCAGCATTTTTGGTATTTTCTGTATTTATTTTGGACAGCGTGCCTTGCGACAGTATCATCTTCATTGCCAGAGCAGGTTGACTCAATAAAAACCTGGTGGAAGGAAAAGAGAAAGTATTTCCCGTCCTGCTCTCAAAACGAATTGAAAGAAGGGATTTTTGATGAATTGCCGCGTTCTGCTTTTGATAGCCGCATGTTCCGTGGTGGTAGTGGTAACCTGTGGGGCTGCAGCGCCTGCCATGGAAGCAATCGATGCATACAACAGGGGTGTCGACCTTGCCGTCGAGGGGAACTTCCCCGCAGCGCTCGAATCCATCGACAAGGCCCTGTCGACAGACCAGAACTTCACCCTCGCCTGGATTACCCGGGCGGGGATACTGAATGTCATGGGAGATTACAACCAGTCACTTGTCGCCTCGGACCGGGCGCTTGCAATCGATGAAAAGCAGGCAGAGGCCTGGACTAACCGCGCGAGCGCTCTCATCGCTCTCGGGCGGAATGAAGAGGCACTCGAGGCAGCCGACCGAGGTATAGAACTCGACCCACGGCTCTCAGAGGCCTGGATTGACAGGTCTACGGCACTTTCCAACCTTGGCCGCAATGATGAAGCGAATGAAGCGATGCAGATGGCGATGTTCCTTATCGGAGAGATGAACGAGACTCCCGGCCCAGAGCCCACGACTGCAAAGGCACCCCTATCGTTGATTCTCGCGCCAGTTGCCGCAGGGGCCGCAATCGGATTCATACTGACAAAGAGAGAGCGCTTATAACCTATTTTATTTCATCTTCACATTGCCGGAACGTGAATCGATGAAGAAAAAAATGATGCTGAGAGTATCACTCTCCCGGTAAAATGGACAATGATATCAATTTGCATGATTGAACCGGTTCAATTGTCATTTTGTTCTGAACTGGGGTTATTTGGGAACAGGGAAAGAGACGGGGCATAAAACGTAGGCATACAGGAATGTCGAAGTGGGTAGGGCTGTTTCCGTTTACGGTACGATCAAAAAGAGATGCTGTGAGTACCGGTTTTCCTTTCTCCGGGCCAAGGTATTAAATTGAGTTGATGGTTGCGGTTCAACGAATCCACTGATCATACCGAAAAGCCGCATTAATCAGGAAAGCAGCCTGCCGTGGTCATCGATCTCTCCGCGATATATCCTGGTGCTTGAGATCCATTTCCCATCCTCGGCAAGGACGCAGGTGATCTGATGGATGTCCACTTTCTGGTGACCCCGTTCCCTGCGGAGCATGTTGATCTCCCGGGCGATGGGCAGTGTCTCCTCACTGACAACGAGGGCATCGAACTCATCGTCGAGTGCAGACCCAAAACGGTCATTCAGGGGTTGGATCGTCCATGACGCGCTCCACCCGTTCTCCCGGATAAATTCCTCCAGTGATTCCCTCCTCTCGTTGAATGGACGAACGGGATGACTCTTTCGCGATGCAAAGGCATCAGTTGTCAGGCCGATGATCACCGTGCCGGTGCTTCCCGCAATCTCAAAAGAACGGGAGATCAGCCTTTTATGGCCATCGTGAAGGGGGTCAAATGTTCCCCCGACCATAACCTTCATGGTGCCTGATATTGATTTTTTAATGCTATTATGGCTGTTGGTCGCACGCGCACGGCAGAGACCTTTGTTGCAGAGAATGCCACGGTGCTCGGGGACGTGGAGATAGGGTCCGAAGTGAGCATCTGGTTTGGCGCAGTGGTCCGTGGAGACAGGGATAAGATTGTCATAGCAGACAGGTCGAATGTGCAGGACAATGCAGTGATCCACACAAGCAAGGGGTTCCCAGCGCGGATTGGATGCGATGTCTCGATCGGTCACGGGGCCATCCTCCACGGCTGTACTATCTCTGACAGGGTCCTCGTAGGAATGGGGGCCATCGTACTCAACGGGGCAGTGGTGGGACAGGACTGCCTCCTCGGCGCCGGATCGGTGGTCACAGAGGGTGCCGAAATTCCCCCCGGGTCCGTCGTCGTGGGTGTTCCAGGAAAGGCGATCAAGCCCGTTACAGATGCACAGAGAGCGCATATCGTTCAGAACGCCAGGAATTACTGGGAGATGGCAAGGGGCTACCTTCATGCCTGACGTGGTGATCATCGGCGCGGGGGTTACCGGTATCCAGGCGGCCCTTGACCTCGCCAACCACGGCATCGAGGTCCACCTGGTCGAAAAAGAGCCCTCCATCGGTGGCCACATGGCGATGCTCGACAAGACATTTCCGACAAACGACTGCTCGATGTGCATTCTCTCGCCCAAGATGATGGACGTATATCGGCACCCCCGGATCCATACCCACACATGCGCAAGGGTGAGTGCGATCTCGGGAGAGGCCGGGCATTTTTCTGTTACCATCACCAAGATTCCGCGTTATATTGATGAAGAACGCTGCAATGGGTGCGGAGACTGCATCGAGGTCTGCCCCGTCGAGGTATACAACCGGTTCGATGCTGGCATAGGGGTCAGGAAAGCCATCTATAAACCCCACCAGCAGGCGGTCCCGGATATCGTCGTCAAGGACGCCGAACACTGCATTGAGTGCGGTCTCTGCTACGATGTCTGCGGCAGGGAGGCCATCAAAAAAGAAGATACCGGGCAGGAGTATGTGGTAGAAGCAGCGAGCGTAATCATTGCCTGCGGATACGATGTCTTTGACGCAGCGAACAAGGAGCAGTTCCACTACCTGCGCTTCCCTGACGTGATCACGAGCCTTGAGTTCGAGCGGATGATGAACGCCAGCGGGCCGACCGGGGGCATGATACGGAGGCTTTCGGATGGAAAGACACCTCGCTCAATTGTCTTTGTGCAGTGCGTGGGCTCAAGGGACATTCAGCTTGAGAGGCCATACTGCTCAGGCGTCTGCTGCATGTATGCGATCAAGAATGCCATACTCATCCGGGAAAAATACCCCGAAACAGAAGTGACCATCCTCTACATGGATATCAGGGCATATGGCAAGGGTTACGAGGAGTATTACCAGCGTGCGGTAGATGCCGGTGTACATTTCGTCCGCGGATTGCCAGCCGAGATCCTTGACCGTGGGAATACACTCTCTTTACGGGTCGAGAACACGGAAAGCGGAGAAATGTGTGATCTCAAGCCTGAACTGGTCGTTCTCTCGGTAGGACTCCAGGCATCCATCGATTCAGAGGATATTGCCACCCTCTTTGGCATCCCGCGGGAGGACACAGGGTTTCTTAAGCCACTTGATGACAAGATAGAGACCGTGGCAACAATTATGCCTGGGATATACCTGGCAGGGACTGCGACTCACCCAAGGGATATCCCCGACTGTGTTGCGCACGCGGGAGCTGCGGCAATGCGGGCTTTCCTCGATGCGAACAAGGACGGGTCCTCCTGATGAAAGCAGTGGAGACAATATCCTGGGATGACGATGAGGGTGCAGTCACGTTTATCGACCAGACCCGGTTGCCGGAACATTTTCGGCTGGTCAGATGCCGATCGGTTGACCGCCTCATCTCAGCAATACGACGGTTGGAGATCCGGGGGGCTCCCGCACTCGGAGTTGCAGGGGCCTACGGGGTGGTGCTTGCGAGCAGGAAGGTCAAAGAAAAGGATCATTCCCGTTTCATGCGGGCTCTCTGGGTCGAAGCGGCACGCATCACTGGAGCCAGGCCTACTGCTGTAAACCTCTCCACTGGCGTCGATTTCGTAATGCGGGCAGTTGAAGATGCCCATTCTGTTCCTGCAGCCAGGGAAGTCTCATTGCATGCTGCACGCGCATTTGCTTCTGCAGATGCCCGCGCCTGCCGAGAACTGGGCACCTATGGCGCTTCCCTTATCCGGAGGCGAACTACGGTGCTCACCCATTGTAATGCAGGAGCGCTCGCATGCAGCGAGTGGGGGACCGCACTCGGCGTCGTGCGCTCTGCAGTAGAGGCGGGAGCAGAAGTGCATGTGATCGCCTGCGAGACTCGCCCCCTTCTCCAGGGAGCCCGGCTCACCGCGTGGGAACTCCAGCGAGACGGCATACCCGTAACGGTGATCCCTGACTCGTCTGCGGCATTCCTCATGAAACGCGGGGAGGTTGACATGGTGGTCGTGGGTGCCGATAGGATCACCACTGATGCGGTATTCAACAAGATCGGGACTTACATGCACGCCGTCTCCGCCCACTTCCATGAGATCCCATTCTACGTTGCTGCCCCGCTCTCCACATTCGACCCTGGCCGTTCGGGAGCCGACGTCACAATCGAGGAGAGAGACAGGAAGGAGGTCGCATCCTGCGGAGGTACTGTTACGGTTCCGGAAGGCGTGGATGTCAGGAACTATGCATTTGATCTCACGCCCCATGACCTGGTTACCGCTTTCATTACTGATATTGGAGTTATCCAAATCCCGGTTAACTGGAAGCAGATTGAGACAGCCAGAAGAGCCCGTGGGATGTAGGGAGATGCAGGCCTGTGCAGATTGACACCATGCTGTGGCAGAACCTGGTCTTTTTAATTGGTGAGATCACAATCGTCGTGATCATCGGGATCTTCTTCTTTGCGCTCATCCTCGTCGCCCTCTCTATCTATTCCATCAATACCGGAAGGCTTTACTTCCCCCGTTTTCTCAAAGCCGGGATGGTGCTGGTGGAAGGACTCGCGAAATCTCTCTTCCGCCTTTTCGGGCTTGAGGACAGTGAAGTCCTCACTTTCTTTATCAACCTGCACAACACCATGAACAAGAAGAGTTTCTCCGAGATCCCCGTCACGGAACGTGCAATCTTCTTCCCCCAGTGCCTGCGGTCATCCCATTGCCCTGCCCACCTCTCGCCAGAAGGGCTGAAGTGCAGGAGTTGCGGCAATTGCCCGATTGGGTTCTGGAAGAAGGTTCTTGAGAGGATGGGCTACAGGGTATTCATCGTTCCCGGCTCGTCGTTCATAAAGCGCATGGTCAAAAAATACCATCCCCGCGCGATACTGGGTGTAGGCTGCCTCTCAGAGGTGAAAGAAGGCCTCGAGATGTCGGACAAGATGGGGCTCGTGTCGATGGGTGTCGTATCGCTCAAGGACGGGTGCGTCGAGACACTTGTTGCCTGGGACAAAGTGATGGAGGTTGCAACTCTCGGAGTTCCATCCCGGGATATCCCTGCCGAGGTCACCGAGTTGAACAATTACCCGTTTCCAGGGGAGCAATGACACGGTCTCCTCCCCGGTATGGTATCAATGATTCACGGCTCCAAAGGACTCTCGGGCACCAGATGTAACTTTCAGCGTTGTTCCTCCCTTTTCCTTTTTTTAGCCTTCTCGCTGTTTCATGTGGGGAGACTGAATCGAGGTTGTTATCTGCATATTAATTCAGTCACTGAACTGCCGCCGGGGCGTCTTTCGGTGGCGGCGGCGTGCATCGCATATGGGGGTGCGGAGGCGGACAGCCCTCCACAGTTGTATCCGGTTCACCAATCCTACCCACACCAGATATCGAAAACCTCTTTTTATGAGTCCCTGTTTTCCCGAGGCGATGGAATGGGAGAACTGTGCATTGTTCATGCGGAGACTCAAAGAAGGACGGCGGAGACTGCGAACACGAGAAGAGAGAGAAACATCGCATATTTCACGAGTGCGGTGACCCGGGATTTCTTCAGGCAGGCGGCAGTCTTGCAGCCCAGGGCTTTGACGCCCACCCATATGACGAGGAAGTCAACACAGGCTATCCCGGCGAGGTAATACGACCCCCACCAGATGACAGGGACAAGGCTTGCGAAGATCGCTCCTGCAAGGAATAAGAATCCAAGCTGTACGGCAGGATAAACCCCCATGCGGATAGGGAGGGTGTCGGCACCCTGTGCAAGGTCACCCTCGAGATCCTCCGCATCTTTCCATATCTCCCGGGCGAGCATGGCAAAGAAGGTGATGAGGGCAAGAGGTATCACCACCAGCAGGCCGTCAAGGCCTGCATACGCTCCCCCGAAGAGGAAGATTGAGGCTGTCAGGTAAGAGATTACTGCATTTCCTGCACCAGGAGTCCGTTTCAGAGAAGCAGCATACCAGATGAGGAGTATTGAGTTTGCGATGGCAATCGCGATGCAGAACGCATTTGTGAGGAGCGAGAGCGTAATTCCGGCAATGAAGAGGATCGCAGAATAAATAAAAACCCCTCTCGCACTGGCAGCCCCGGACGGAATCGGACGGTCAGGGCGGTTTATGCGGTCAATCTCAACGTCAAAATAGTCGTTGATGGCATTTCCGGCCCCTGTGACAAGAAAAACGACCAGGAACAGTATCACTGCCCCGGAAACCAGAGTCCCGGTTGCCATGAGGTAACCGATGATTGCTGCACACCCGGCAACCATTGCGTTAAGCGGGCGGATTACCCGGACGTAGGGGAAATCTGGGAGAATGTCTCCTTCCTCCTTTAAACCCGGACTCTAAGTGCAACCCCGGATGTTATAATATGGTACGGGATGAGAAACGAGACGACAGAAAAACGGGCGTGGAGGGATTTGAACCCCCGACCTACAGCTTAGGAGGCTGCCGCCCTATCCTGACTAGGCCACACGCCCTGCCTATATCAATTATCGAGGAGAAGGTATAAGGCTGTCGAACCGCCACATTTCCGGTAATGGAGTTTATTGAGGCTAAAGAAGGAAATACACGGTTTTTTATCCCATTGCAGGATCCCTCGCACCCCTTCCCTCCCGCCTCAGCCACGGTCTTTTACAATCCGAAGATGGAACTCTCCCGGGACGCCACTGTCGTCCTCGTCTCTCTTCTCTCTCCTACAGAGTATCTTGACGCCATGGCCGCATCCGGCATCCGTGGGCTCCGCGTCGCCTCGGAATGCGGGGTCCCTGTCACCATCAACGACCGTGACAGGGAAGCCGTTGCGCTGATCCGCCGGAACACCGAGTCCCTGGGCCTTCCCATTGAGGTGGTCCACTCCGATACAAACGTCCTCCTATCAGGCAGGTGCTTCGATGCGGTCGACCTTGATCCGTTCGGGTCACCTGCACCCTTCATCGACTCGGGGACACGCGGGAGCGGCAGATACCTCTTTGTGACTGCGACGGATACCGCGCCATTGTGCGGCGCCCATAAAAAGGCCGGTGTACGACGCTATTTTGCACAGGCCATGAACAACGAGTACCACGCCGAGACTGCTTTGCGGATACTCCTGGGGTTCGTGGTGAGGGAAGCAGTGAAGTACGACAGGGGCATAGAGCCGCTTTTCTGCTTCTCGCGAGAGCATTACGTTCGGGTACAGGTCAGATTCCAACGGGGAGCAGGGGCCGCGGACAGGACCGTTTCCAGAATGGGCTACATTCTCCAGTGCATGTCGTGCCCTTTCCGATCCGAAGAGGAGGGGCTGCTTCCCGAACCCCAGCTCTGCCCCTCTTGCGGCGGGAAGCTTCTTCCGATAGGCCCGCTCTGGACAGGTGCACTGCAGGACAAAGAGTTACTTGAGCGCATCGAAGCGTCGATCCCGGAATTCAGGCTTGGTAAGGCGACTCAGCTCCTGCAACTGGTGAGGATCTGCAGGGATGAACCTGATATCTCGTATCATTACGATTACCATGTACTCTCGAAGCAGTTCCGGATCTCTCCACCCCCTATTGGGGAAGTCATCCAGTCCATCTCCTCTCAGGGATACGCTGCGGCGAGGGCGCACTACAGCGGGACTGCGATGAAGACAGATGCACCTCTCGAAGTGATCCGGGAAGCGCTGATAGCGAAGAGGGGTTAAAGTCCTGGATTAATGTCCCGAACAGGATGGTAAGTACCATGACGTAAATCTCCCCGTGTTTTGCTCCACTCTCGATCCTGAATTTACCCGAGCAGAAAAAAATTCTTATTCCTTGTCCAGGAACTACTCATCGTATGAAAGTCCTGATCGTGATTCCACCTGACCAGTTCCGCGACGAGGAACTTGCTGAACCCGTGGCCGCTCTTCAGTCTGCGGGGATCTCTTATGAGATTGCCTCCACGCGAAGGGGTGAATGCAGGGGGATGCTCGGTGCACGGGCGATGGCTTCTCTCTCACTTGAGGAGGTGGATCCCGGGGAGTTCTCAGGGATCGTATTAGTCGGAGGTTCGGGCTCACCGACACACCTCTGGAACAATGATATGCTGAAAAAACTGGTGCAGTATTTCCACAAGAACCGAAAACTTGTTGCCGCAATCTGCCTCTCTCCAGTCGTGCTGGCCCATGCGGGAATCCTGAAGGGAAAGGTCGCCACCTGTTATTTGAGCCCCGCGTCAAAGAGGGAGATGCTGAAAGAAGGTGCAAACCTGTCCGACAAGCCGGTGGTGGTGGACAACGCGATCATAACCGCGAACGGCCCAATGGCTGCAAAGGAATTTGCCGTGGCGATTGTCCGCTATCTCAAGGGATAAAGGCCAAATAGTGGATACTAAGACAGCTGCAGTCAGTTTCTATATTGAGAGACGGATGCATCCTGTCTCTGTACGAAATGAGTGCGAATGCTGGGGGGTGAAAAATCACATCGGATTTCAGACTGCTCTATCAATGCTCGATAATGATCGTCAGGAGGTCTCCTTCCTTCAGCCGGTGAGGGAGGCCCACACGCTGCCCCGGGTGCTTCACCGAGTGTCCCCATACCCTGGCATAGCGGAACCTCTCCACGAAATCTCGGTGGAGTTTCCGGCAGACATCTTCCACAGTGCTGCCTGACCGAATGATGAGGGGTTCCTCGAGATCGGCAGCTCCGCTCTGGGGCTTGAGATAGACCCGCATGAACCCGAGACGGCGGTAAATCTCGTCTTTCATCTCCTCCATGTGATAACCGGTATGGGCCGAGATGAGCAGTGGTGTATCGCCGAAACGCATGAGGATCTCTTTCTCGATCGCTTCCCGTGCGGCATCGTCTACCAAGTCGACCTTGTTGACGGCCACGAACGCAGGGATATACACCCGGTTGCCAAGCATCGCGTCAATAACGTCGTCCTGAGTGGCATTCCCCCTGATCAGCACATCTGCGTTCATCAACTTGTTCTCGGAGAGAATGGAGCGGATCTCCTCTAAGTCCAGGTCGAGGATACCGACGTGGTTCATCCTCACCCCTCCAAAGGCCGTCTTCTTGATGGTGATATCAGGGCGGGGCCTGTTGATACGGATCCCTGCATCGTACAGCTCCTTCATAAGGACATCCACGTGGTGTGCGTTGAACACGTCCACCAGGATCACGATCATGTCTGCTCCCCTCACCACACCAATCACCTCCTTGCCACGTCCTTTTCCCATTGCCGCTCCGGCAATAAGACCAGGAATATCAAGGATCTGAATCCTTGCCCCTTTATGCTCAAGTGCGCCGGGGACCACGGTCAGGGTGGTGAACGCGTACGCCGCGACCTCGCTCTTCGTCCCGGTGAGGGTATTCAGGAGCGTGCTCTTCCCTGTCGAGGGAAAGCCCACGAGGACAACGGTAGCATCACCTGACTTTTTTACTGAGTACCCCTCCCCTCCCCCGCCGGCACGCATGGCCCGGTTCACAGCCTCATCCCGGAGCCTTGCAATCTTTGCCTTCACCCGGCCGATATGCTTGGCAGTAGCCTTGTTGTAGGGCGTCTTCTGCAGCTCGTCCTCAAGCTCCTTTATCTGCTCTTCCAGGCCTGCCATCCGCTGTTCCTATATGAATGGCGGGATTTCGGACATATAGTTGTGGGTCTCTCCCGAAAGCAACGCGAATGCATGCATGAAAGATGCCTTTGAGACGGGTAGCATGGGTAAATGCCTTGAATCTGCATGACCTTCCGGGTGAAGTATCAACAATTATAAGTGCCGGGAAGTCTTAACTCATCAGGCAATTTGCTGCTATAGTGTAGTCCGGCCAATCATGCGGGCCTCTCACGCCCGCGACTGGGGTTCGAATCCCCATAGCAGCACTGTTTTCTTCTGCGTTTGATAAAATTTAAGCATCTCAACCAGATCTTCAATACTTCCACTATCAATACCATTTAGCCCCCTTACAGAATCAAACTCAAAATAACGCAAAGTTATCTCTCAATTGACATTTGGGCACATATTTTACAATCCCGGATAAAAGTACACTTGGAAAAACTTCAAAATACAAAAATAA
>Ga0116186_1003861_pt1 | contig 12509 bp, 7 predicted proteins | sample AD_JPNNA4_MetaG_FD_89806 | JGI IMG/M metagenome (GOLD analysis project Ga0116186, IMG submission 89806) | Active sludge microbial communities of municipal wastewater-treating anaerobic digesters from Japan - AD_JPNNA4_MetaG | ecosystem: Engineered > Bioreactor > Anaerobic > Digestate | place...
CGGGCGCGCAACGCCGAGCTCGAGGCGATGGTTCACCAGCTGCGATCCGAGATCGCCCGCCTGGCCCACGTCGAGCAGTCACTCACATTCCGCCTGGGCGACGGTGTGCTCAGGCCACTCAAGGCAGCCCGTCGCCTGGTGCGCTGATCGGCGCAATGACGACCCTGCCGTTCGTTCGCGTCATCGTCCTAAACTGGAACGCTGCGTGGCTGACCACCCGATGCGTCCGGTCCATCCAACGCACTGACTACCCCAGCGACCGGTTCGAGATCGTGGTGGTCGACAACGCGTCGATCGACGGCTCCCTCGCTCGGCTGCGCCACGACCTCGACGGCGTTCGCTTCGTCGCCAACGATCACAACCTCGGCTTCGCCGAAGGGAACAACCGCGCCCTTCGCGACCTAGAGGGGTGCGACGCTGTGGCACTCGTCAACAATGACGCCGTCGTCGAGCCCGGTTGGCTGTATCCCCTCGTGGCGGCGCTGGACGACCCGACGGTCGGCGCCGTCGCTCCCAAGATGTTGCTCGAAGCGCCTTTCACCCCGGTCCGCCTGAGCGGCGCCGGCATCGTGGAACGGGTCACGGTGGACGGCGTCGACGTCACCCGCCGTTGCGTCTACGACGGCGTGGTCGAGCGGGCGCACGAGACCGTGCCCCTCGGTCTGGTCCGGTCGTTCGACGGCAGCGCCACGGTGCACGTCCCGGTCGGGAGCGAGCCCGCCGACATCGTGGTCTCGTTCGACGACGATCGCCACCTCGCGGTCCGCTCGGGTCCGCATGGTGATCGCCGCATCAACAGCCTCGGGACCGCGCTCACGCCCTGGATCGAGGGGTTCGAACGTTGGTTCGGCGAGCGGGATCGCCCCCACCTCGCCCCACACGAGGTCTGGGGCTTCAGCGGCGGCGGCGTCCTCCTGCGGGCGGCGATGCTGCGCGAGGTCGGCGTGTTCGACCCCCGCTTCTTCGCATACTACGAGGACACCGACCTAGCCTGGCGGGCCCGGCGCCACGGCTGGCGCACGATGTGCTCGCCCGAGTCGGTCGTCCACCACCTACACGGGGGCAGCGCCGGGCCCGAGGCGCAGGGGTTCTTCTTCCTGAACTACCGCAATTGGCTCCTGACCGCGGCACGCAACGCCTCGCCTCGACAGGCCCTGGCGGCGGCGGCGGTGGCGCGGCGCCTGTCCTGGGGCCCGTTCCGGCGCAACGTCTTTGGTCGCATACGCCGATGGCAGCGCCCCGAGACGGCGATCAGCATCGCGTGGGCCCGCGTGTTCGCCGGGGTCGCGGCGGCGTTGCCATCGGCCATCGCCTCGCGCGTTACTCGCCGTCGGGTCGGTTCGGTGCCCACCGACACGGTGCGTAGCCTCCTCATGCCGGCGACACCTCCGCGACCCCCGCGACCCCGGGCCGGTGGCCCGCTCCTCTGCTATGTGGACGTAACCGAGACACTGCGGTCGGGATGGCGGGCCGGTATCCAACGAGTCGTGTGCGAGCTGGTAAAAGCGCTCCCAAATGCCAGGCCCGACATCGAGCTCGTCCCCGTGTGCTGGTCGAAGGTTCACAGCGCCTTCCGCCGCTTGGATGCCGATGAGTATGCGAGCCTGCTTGAGCCGACCACCGCCCAGCAGCCGGCCGGTCCTCCGCCGCCACCGACCGCGGCTCGCAAGGCACTGGCCCTGGCTATGCATCGGAGCGGCGCAGCACCGGTCGTCCACAGCTTCCGCCGCCGCCGCGAGCTCGCCGCGGTGCCGCAGCACCACCGAGATCTGTTGCTCGACCGGTTCGAGCCTGGCACGGTCTTCTTCGACCTCGACGCCACCTGGAACCCGACGACCCAACCGCGGTCTGACCTCCTCCCGCAGCTGGTAGCAAGCGGTGTCCACGTCGCCGTGCTGCAACACGATTTGATCCCACACACCCATCCGAATTGGTTCATTCCGCAGATGGTCGACGTGTTCATGGCACACGTCGACGCGCACCTCGACGCCGGCTCCGCGTTCCTCTGCAACTCCGAACACACCCGCAGCGACCTGCTCGAGTACGCCGCCGGGCGTGGCGCCGTCCCGACCGCTTCGGTGTTCCGCCTCGGCGACACTCCACTCGTCTCAGCGACGCCACCGGAGCCCGCAAACGACGCACCGGCGGGGGCGGGCCCCTACTTCCTGACCGTCGGCACTGTGGAGCCGCGCAAGGGCCATGCCACGATCCTCGATGCGTTCGACAAGGTGCGAGCCGATCATCCCGACGCCAAGCTCGTGGTAGTCGGGCGCGCCGGATGGAACAACAGCGGGGTGGTCGAGCGCTTGACCGAGCGGCCTCAGGGCGTCGTTTGGCGCTCCGATGTATCCGACGCCGAGCTCGACCGCCTCTACCGCGGCGCCGTTGTCGTGATCGTGGCGTCGGTCACGGAGGGCTTCGGCCTGCCCGTCGTGGAGGCCCTGCAACGTGGTGTGCCCGTCCTGTCGTCGCGGGGCGGCGCGCTGCCCGAAGCCGGCGGTGACCTCGTGGAGTACTTCGACACCGGCTCGAGCGACCAGCTACACGCGCTCATGGAGCGCCACCTCACCGACGCCGATCACCACGCCGCTCGCGTCGGCATCGTCGGCGAGTTCCAACCGAACGCTTGGTCCGACGCCGCAGCCGCCGTCGGCCAGGTCCTCCGCTCGCTCGGCGACGAGTGAACACCGTGACCAATCCGATCAACCCACCCGCCAGGAGCCACCGATGACGGCCGATACGATGCCGCGGATGCCGATCGAGTACCCCGAGCCGCTGATCTCGATCCTCACGCCCGTCTACAACACCGACATCGATGTCCTCGAGTTGTGTGTGCAGTCGGTGCTCGACCAGACCTACGGGCACTGGGAGCTGTGCCTCGTCGACGACGCCTCCCCGGCCCCGCACGTGTGGCCGCTGCTCCAGGAGATCGCCACCCGCGACCCGCGCATCCTCATCGGCCGCCGTGAGGTCAACGGCGGCATCGTCGCGGCGTCGAACGACTGCGCCGCCCTCGCCAACGGTGACGTCGTGTCGCTCCTCGACCACGACGACGCCCTGCACCCGTCCGCCCTCCGCAAGGTCGCCGACGCGTTCGTGCACATCGAGAACGTCGACTACGTGTACTCCGACGAAGACGTGGTCGACCCACAGGGTCGCCGGGTCGCGCCGTTCTACAAGCCCGACTGGTCGCCGGAACGCTTCCGCTGCCAGATGTACACCTGCCATCTGTCGTCGATCCGTCGCGAGCTGTTTGACCGGGTCGGCGGGTTCCGCGACGGATTCGACGGTTCCCAGGACTGGGATCTCGTGCTGCGCGTGACCGAGCAGGCCCGCCGAATCGTGCACCTGCCCGAGATCCTCTACCACTGGCGGACCGTCCCGACGTCAGTGCTGGCGGGCGACGGCGTCAAGCCCTACGCCTACGAGGCTGCCAAGCGTGCCATCGCCGCTCATTGCGAGCGGGTCGGCATCGACGGCGAGGTCGAGGAGCTCGAACGACGAGGCCACTTCCGCGTCCGGCGGTCCGTCGACGAGCAGCAGCTGATCAGCATCGTCATCCCCACTCGAGGTGGGGCCGGCCGTCCGTGGGGCCAACGTCGCGTGATGGTGGTGGAGGCGGTACGTTCCGTCGTGGAGCGGTCCACGTACGAGAACATCGAGATCGTCGTCGTGTACGACTCGGTGACCCCCCAGTCGGTGCTCGACGAGTTGCGCCGAATCGCCGATGACCGTCTCCGTCTGATCGAGTGGACTCTGCCGTTCGACTTCTCCGCGAAGTGCAACCTCGGAGCGGCGCATGCCGCCGGTGACCTCCTGCTGTTCCTCAACGACGACGTCGAGGTCATCACCGCCGACTGGCTCGACGTGCTCAGCGGTTTCCTCCGTGAGGACGACGTCGGCGCCGCCGGCGCCCACCTCCTGTTCGAGGACGGTCGGCTCCAGCACGGCGGCCACGTGCACCTCAACGGCATGGCCGGCCATCTCATGTTCGGCCAGGACCCGCATAGCGACAGGAACCGCCTGGCGCTCTGGCTCGACCGGGAGGTCGCCGGTGTCACCGCTGCGTGTCTCATGACTCGGGCCGACGTCTTCTCCGAGGTCGGCGGCTTCAGCTCCGAGTTCCCCAACAACTACAACGACGTCGACCTGTCGTTGAAGATCCGCTCGACCGGTCGACGCATCGTCGTGTCGCCGCACGCCCGGCTCTTCCACTTCGAGTCGATCACCCGGGATCCGACCGTCGTACCGACCGAGACGCGACGACTCCACGAACGCTGGTACCCCGAGCTGCACCGCGACCCGTACTACAATCCCAACCATCTCGGTGGGCTCGACTCCTATCCGGAGCCGATGGCCTACCCCTGAGCGATTCGGGCGAGCTGTGAGCTGACGTCGGCGCTCAGCTGGGTGACGTCGGCACGGACCGACTCGAGCACCGACCGCATCATCTGCGGGTCGGCGGCGACGATCGTGGCGTGCAGCCGATCGACCGACGCCGACACCCCATCGAGCGTCAACGTAAGGGCGGCGACACGCTCCTCGATGGCGTCAAGGCGCTCGCGATCGGACCGCTGGAGGATTTCCTGCTGTCGTGCCAGCTGCTCGACAGTCTCGAGCTGGGAGCGACCGAGGATGCGGCGGGCGATGGCGCGGGGGGACGGGGAAAGAGCCATTAGGGTCGGAGGCTACTGCGGTCGAGCTCGACCGCGCCGGTTGGCCGAACGGCGGTGGGACCCGAATGCACGCGATCGTGACAGCCGAAGCGGCCACGAGCCCCGATGTGGTGCTCGTGGTACGACAGCTCCGCGAGCACCATCCCGCCGCTACCATCACCGTGGTCGTCACCCACCCGCTCCAACTCGCAGCGCCGGTGCCGGGGGCCACCTCCACCGTATCGGCGCGCCACCTGACCGTCGCGGGCGTTCGCTACATCGACGCGTGGCTCGGCGGTGGCCCGGCCTTCGCCCGGTGGGCGCTGGTGCCGGCGATGGCTGAGCTCGTCGGCCACGCGGAACCGGTGCTCGTCCTTCCCGCCGAGTCCAGGGTGCTCGCCCCACTCGACGATCTCACCGACCACGTCGCAAGGATCGGCCTCGTCCCGCGGGCCCACGACGCCGGCGCCGCGATCGCCTCCGACGGCTGGGTGCCAGACCTTGCCGTCATCGGCCCCGACTCCGCCGCCGCGATGGCATGGTGGGCCGATGTCGCGGCTGCGGCCTACCGGTGCGCTCCCACGGCGTCGGCAATCGACCTCGACGACCCATGGCGCACGTTCAGCACCGCCGGCGACGGCATCACCCTCATCCCCGATGCGTCCGTGCGACTGTCGCCGTGGTCCGTCGCCCACCTGCGCCTCGCGATCGTCGACGGCGCGATCACCGTCGACGATAGACCCGTTCGACTGGCGCAGTTCCCGGCGTTCGATGTGGAACGCCCGTGGTGGTACTCCACGTCCCAGGCCGACGATCCCGCCGTGCTCACCAGCGGGTCGGCCCCGTTGCGCCGGCTCTGCCTCGAACACGCGGCCGACCTCGCAGCCGCGATCGGGACGGGCGACACGACATCGCCGAAACGATCCCTGGTCGACATCCTCGGCGTGCGTCACAGTGATGCCCTCCGCGAGGAGGTGCGCGTCCGGACCGTGGCGGCGATGGATGCCGGCGAGCTTCCGCCGAACCCATTCGACCCCGAGTCGGCGGAGCAGTTCTTCTCCTGGCTCCGCGATCCCGCCGACGCCGAGCTGACGGGAGTGAGTGTCGCCGCCGACCTCGTCTGGCGAGAGCGACCCGACCTCGCCGCCGCCTTCCCGCATGTACGGTGGGGCGACCGCGACAACTTCCTCCGCTGGTTGTGGATCCACGGCCTCAAGGAAGGCCTGATCAGCACGGCCCTGCTGCCCGATCTCCCGGGCACCGCGACGCCGGCCACAGTGATCTCGCCTTCCGGGACCGATGAGCTGAAGTTCGGCGTGAACCTCGTGGGCTATCACGACTCCGACCTCGGGCTGGGCGTCGCCGTCCGGCGCGTCGCGGCCGCACTCGACGCCGCCGCCATCCCGTGGACGAAGGTCACCTACGACCGTACCCACAGCCGTCGACGCCGCGAAGGTGGTGGCCCAGCCTCGGCAGCCGCTCCGTACCGCTACAACCTCATCCTCATCGCACCGGACCAACTGGCGTTCTTCGTCGACGACGTCGGGACTGCATTCCTCGACGGCCGCTACAACATCGGGCTCTGGTACTGGGAGACAGACGTGCTGAGCGATCGGCAAGTCGCCGCGCTCGGGCTGATCGACGAGATCTGGGGCTCGACGCAGTACCTCGTCGACATCTTCGCCGCCCACACCACCCGGCCCGTCGTCAGGATCCCGGTTCCGTTGGAGTTCCGCCAGGCACCCCCCACGCCGGGCCGCCGTGAGGCGTTGGGGCTCGACGAGCGTTTCACCTTCCTGTTCACGTTCGACTTCTTCTCGATCGTCGAGCGCAAGAACCCGCTCGAGCTGGTGGAGGCCTACACCGCTGCGTTCTCTCCCGAGGACGGCTGTCGACTCATCCTCAAGTCGATCAACGGCGCGCGGCACTTGTCGGAATCCGAGGAGTTGCGGGCCGCATTCGGGGATCGCGACGACATCGAACTGTGGGACAGGTACCTCGACGCCGACGAACGTCTGGCCCTAGTCGCCGATGTCGACTGCTACGTCTCGCTCCACCGGTCCGAAGGCCTCGGCCTGACCATGGCCGAGGCCATGGCGGCCGGCACCCCGGTGATCGCGACGGGGTACTCCGGCAATCTGGACTTCATGCTGCCCGGCTCGGCGCTGCTCGTCGACGCGACCGAGATCGAGATCGGCCCGGGATCCTTCTACCCCGAGCACGGTCATTGGGCACAACCCGACCTCGCCCACGCCACCGACCTCCTCCGGCAGGTCCGTTTCGACGATGCGCTACGTGCCCGGCTGGCCGCCGCAGGACCTCGTGCACTGCGGCCGTTCACGGCCAAGCGCGTCGGCGCGAGCATCGCCGAACGTCTCGACGTCCTCGACCGATCCTGACCCCGCCCGCCGGCATCCCGGCACGGGGTCCGTGCCCATGGGCCGCGGGACCCTGCTGCTAGAGTCGTCGCCGGTTCAACCCGATATGCCACCACGATGACAGCACCCAAGAAAGTCTGGGAGTACCGGACACTCATCACCAACCTCGCGATGCGGGACCTTCGCTCCCGCTACAAGAAGAGTGTCCTCGGGTGGTTGTGGTCCCTCATCAACCCGGCGACCACGCTCGCGATCTACACCGTCGTGTTCGGTGTGTTCCTGGGGGTCGAGGCCCCGGTCGCTGGCAACGGCCATAGCAAACTCTTCGCGCTCTACTTATTCTCCGCGCTCGTCGCCTGGAACTCGTTCGCCAGCGGCGTGAACATCGCCATGCAGTCGTTCCTCGCCGCCGGCGGCCTGCTCACGCGAACCTACTTCCCGCCAGAGGTACCGGTGATCGCCGGGTCGCTCACCGTGCTCACGCAGACGGCCGTCGAGACGGTCATCCTCATCGTCTTCATGGCCATCATCGGCAACCTGGGATGGACGACGCTCATCGTGTTTCCGATCCTCCTGCTGCTGACCGCCTTCGCGTTCGGCATCGGCATGATCGTTAGCCTCCTCAACGTCCGCTACCGCGATGTCGCGTACCTGGTGGCGCTCGGCATCCAGGTGCTCTTCTACGCCACACCGATCGTCTACTCCGAGGACATCGCGGCGAAGCACCCCTGGGCCGCCGACTTGCTGAAGCTGAACCCCATGACCCACTTCGTCGGGGCGATGCGCCACTCGGTCTATCTGCTGAAAGCACCAACGCTGCTGAACTGGGTGGCGATGATCCTCGCAACCACGATCATGACCCTGCTGGGGTGGCGGGTGTTCTCCACCAAGGCGCCCCGCTACATCGAGGAGATCTGATGGCCGGCTCCATCGAGGTACGAGGCGTCTCCAAGGAGTTCCGACTGCAGGCGGACCGACCCACGTCGATCAAGGAGTTCGTGACCCGGCGGGGCCGCGACAAGACCGCCACGCACTTCTGGGCGCTCGACGACGTGTCGATCGACATTCCCGAGGGGTCGATGTACGCGCTGGTCGGACACAACGGCTCAGGCAAGTCGACGCTGCTGCGTTGCATCGCCGGCATCTACCGCCCCGACACCGGCCACGTGAAGGCCTCGGGGCGGATCTCGACGCTGCTCGAGCTCGGTGCCGGATTCCACCCCGACTTGTCGGGCCGCGAGAACGTCTACCTCAACGCCACGATCCTCGGGATGACGAAGAAGCAGATCGACGCCAAGTTCGACGAGATCGTCGACTTCGCCGGAGTCGAGCAGTTCATCGACTCGCCGGTGAAGGTGTACTCGAGCGGCATGTACGTTCGCCTCGGCTTCTCCGTCGCGGTGCACGTGCAGCCCGAGATCCTGATCATCGACGAGGTCATTGCCGTCGGCGACGAGCAGTTCCAACGCAAGTGCTTCGACCATCTGTACGGGCTGCGTCGGCAAGGGGTCACCATCGTCGTCGTGACCCACGGCATGGGCACGGTGGAGACGATGTGCGACGGTGCCGCCTGGCTCGACCACGGCGTCCTACAGATGGAGGGGCCGGCCATCGAGGTCGCAGCGGCGTACCTGAAGAAAGTGAACGACGCCGAGGCCGAGGATCGCGCGTCGCACCGCACGGTGTCCGCAACCAGCGGCGCGACCACCGAGTCGGTCGACGGCCCCGGCGAGATCGAGATCCTGGCGATCGAAGTGCGCGACGCGAGTGGCGCCCCGACGACGACGGTTGAGCACGGCGAGGGCATGCAGATCGCCATCGTCTATCGGGCGCACACTGCCCTCGAGGACCTCGTGTTCGGCCACGCCATCCACACCGACAACGGCGTCCTGGTCGCCGGCACCAACACGCAGCGGCACGGGCTCGAGACGGGCCGGGTCGAACCCGGCCTCGGCGAAGCTCTCTTCGTGATCGACGAGTGCCCGCTCATCGAGGGCCACTACGAGGTCACTGGCGCCATCAACGACCGCCACGTCCAGCACACCTTCGACCGTCGCGATCGCGAGACCCGTCTCCTGGTGCGCCGAGGCACGACCCGGGCCGGTGTCGGTGTGGTCGACATCGCCGGCGACTGGAAGGTGAGACCGCCACAGCAGGGCCTCACCGTCCTCCCGGCCCCGCCCGAGGAGTTCTGATGTCGGTCCCGCGCCGGATCGCTGGCAAGCTGCGCCGGACCCTCGCTCCGCCCCCGGACGGCGCGGTCGCCGCGCGCCTGGACCATCACGATCAGGCACTGCACGACATCACCACGGCTCTCCAGGCCGTGCAGGCCACGGTGGGCCCCCACCTCGAGCAGCAGTTGCACCACCAGGCCGCCGTCCTCGACCAGGTCGAGCAGACGATGCCGGACCTGCTCAACGTGATCTCGTCGGCCAAGGGCCAGCAGCGCGGCATGGCACGGCAGATCGCCGACATCGACGCCGCCCGCAGGTGCCAGGCGGATGCGATCGCCGATCTCGCCCGACAGGTCTCCGAGCTGTGGGACCGCCTCGAGCGGGCACGCGCCGAGCTGATGTTCGAGCTGCGCTTCCAGCCGTCCGGCAACGCGCCAGCCGCAGCCCCGACCGCCGGCGCCGCAGCGACGGTGGCCGCCGACATCGTCAACCAGTCCGCGGTCGACGAACGCCGCGCGACCGGGTCGCTCCGCCTCAACCTGGGGTGTGGACACCAGCCGCTGCCCGACTACCTCAACGTCGACATGCGCGCGCTCCCCGACGTCGATGTCGTCGCCACGGTCGACGACCTCCCGTTCGAGGCCGGTGAGCTGGACGAGATCTTCAGCGCCCACGTCGTCGAGCACTTCCCGCAGGCCCAGTTGGAGCGATCACTGCTCCCCTACTGGTTCGGCATGTTGCGTCCCGGCGGCACCTTCCGGGCAGTCGTCCCCGACGCCGGCGCGATGCTGACGGGCTACGCCGCCGGCCAGATCTCCTTCGACGACCTCCGCGAGGTCACCTTCGGTGGGCAGGAGTACGAGGGCGACTTCCACTTCAACTTCTACACGACCGAGTCGCTCGCGGAGTTGCTCACCGCCGCCGGGTTCGACGATGTGACCATCGAAGCCGAGGGTCGCCCCAATGGCAAGTGCCTCGAGTTCCAGGTCGCGGCGCGCAAGCCCGCGTGAGGTTGCCTCGATGAGCCCGACCTTCTCGGTCATCTGCAACACACTCGACCGCGCCGATGCGCTGCGCCAGTTGCTCGTCTCGCTGCGGCACCAGACCTACGACAACTTCGAGGTCATCGTCGTCGCCGGTCCGTGCACCGACCATACCGATCTGGTGATGGCCGAATTCGATGGTCTCATCAAGGCTCGCTTGTGTCCCGAGCGCAACCTATCCATGTCGCGCAACATCGGCATCGCCGCCGCATCGGGCGACCTCGTTGCGTTCATCGACGACGATGCCGTGCCAGAGCACACCTGGCTCGCCGAACTCCAGCAGCTCTACTCCAACGACGAGGTTGCCGGGGCAGGAGGCGTGGTGCACGACCACACCGGTTACGGCTTCCAGACCCGTTTCATTTTGTGTGATCGTCTCGGCCGCGCCGAGTACTCCGACACGACACCGTTCGACGACTACTCGTTCCCCGGTTCGCTGCAGTACCCGTCAGTGCTCGGGTGCAACTCGAGCTTCCGCAGGCAGGCGCTCGTAGCGGTCGGGGGCTTCGATGAGGAGTACGAGTACTACCTCGACGAGACCGACGTGTGCGTCCGGCTGATCGACGCCGGATACGTCATCCGGCAATCGCCCAACGCTGCGGTTCACCACAAGTTCCTGCCGAGCGGCGTCCGCGACCACCACAAGGTCGTGCTGAACAACTATCCCATCATCAAGAACGCGGTGTACTTCTCGTTCGTCAACGGGAGCGATCACCTGTTGCTCAGCGAGATCTACGGTGGGGCGGCCGAGTTCTGCGCGGCGCGCACCGCCGACGTGACCTACAACCACGCGGTCGGGCGCATCACCGACGAGCAGATGACCGAGGCGATCGACGTGATCCAGAGCGCACTTGCGCCCGGCCTCGCGATCGGTGAACGCGGCCGGGTCCAGATGTATGACCCGGCACTGGAGGCGGTCCACGGCGGCGAGTTCCTGCCCTACCCGATCATCGAGCGTCATGGCCGGCGGCTGCGGATCTGTCTGGTGACCCAGACGCTGCCGCCCACGGTCGCCGGTGGCATCGGTCGCTACTGCCTCGACCTGGGCCGCGAGCTCGCCCGCCGCGGCCATGACGTACGGATCATCACCGATGCCCCCGCGCACAGCACGGTCGACTTCGAGGACGGGGTCTGGGTCCACCGCATCGCCAAGTCGTCCGGTCGGGCGTTCCGTGAGAGCGACACCGTCATCCCCGCGTCCATCTGGGCCAACAGCGCCGCGGTTGCCGACGAGGTCATCCGAATCCAGGGCGAAGGCCCGCTCGACCTCGTCTATGCGCCGATCTGGGACGTCGAGGGGTTCGCCCTCGGCGAGGCGACGTCCATCCTCACGATCACGGCGCTCATGACCACGATGGGCATCTCCCTGCAGAACCGTCCCGCCTGGAGTGAGGACGCCGAGTTCATGGCGGCGCTCGGCACACCCATCCACGACCTCGAACGCCTGGTACTGGCCCGTTCCCACGGCCTGCACGCCATCAGCTCGGCGATCGTCCGCGAGATCGAGACGGCCAGCGAGGTGACGATCGACGACGACGGGCTCTTCACCTCTCACCTCGGCGTGGTCGATTCGGGCGGGTCCGATGTCGGTGGCGGCGAACCCGAGGACGGTGTCACGGTGCTGTTCGTCGGCCGCTTCGAGCGTCGCAAGGGCATCGACCTCCTCTTCGACGCGATCCCGCTCGTCCTCGACGCCCACCCCAAAGCCCGATTTGAGCTCATCGGACGCGACGACCTCCTGAACGAGGACGGCCTCACGTACCGCGCAGCGTTCGAGGCGGCGTATCCCGGCGCAGCGTGGTGGGACCGCGTGACCTTCCGCGGCGAGGTCTCCGACGAGGACGTCGTCGACGCCTATCGTCGCGCCGACCTGTTCGTGGCCCCGTCGCGGTTCGAGTCGTTCGGGCTCATCTTCGTTGAGGCCATGATGGCAGGCACGCCGGTCGTCGCCCTCGACGCCGGAGCCGCGCCCGAGGTGATCGGAGCGACGGGAGCCGGGGTGCTCGCCGAGGCCGACGCCACGTCGCTGGCGTCGAAGCTGTCCGAGCTCGTCGGCGACGTCGACCGGCGGTCACAGATGTCGATCGCCGCCCGGGCCCGGTTCGAAGATGCCTTCACGGTGGCGGCCATGACCGACGCGGTCGAACGCGACCTCCGTTCGTGCACCAGCATCCGGTCGGGCTCGCCGCTGATCACCGGCGGTGCCGGGCTCGTCCCCCTCCCCGACCACACGACCGGCGTGATGCTCGACGGTGGGGC
>Ga0116186_1003868_pt1 | contig 12487 bp, 5 predicted proteins | sample AD_JPNNA4_MetaG_FD_89806 | JGI IMG/M metagenome (GOLD analysis project Ga0116186, IMG submission 89806) | Active sludge microbial communities of municipal wastewater-treating anaerobic digesters from Japan - AD_JPNNA4_MetaG | ecosystem: Engineered > Bioreactor > Anaerobic > Digestate | place...
AATCCGACGGCTGATCGCCGTTTTGATTCTGCTTTTCGTCGGTTCCTCGGCGCACGCCCTCGAACAGATGCAGAACGCCAGTTTTACTTCCAACACTTCCAACTGGAATATTCCGTCTGTTATTAACAGCGGCCTTACCAACCTCATTGCCACTCGCTCCGAGAGTGGAATCCTCCCAACCGGGGCTATCAATAAGTTTACAGATGCAACCGGGTCTTACGCAATTCAATCTTTTTTGATATATGGTGATAAAGATAAAAATAACCCTAGCCCTGGTATCGGTTCAGCAACCCTTAACCAGAACCTCGGACCTCTGAGTTCTCAAGCCAATGCCGAGATAAACTTCGCCTATAGCATTTATAAATACTTTGGTGGAGCAACCAATAAAGCTTGGTCTATCAGCATTGATTCAAACGTTACAAGTGGTACCGCAAAGATCGGACCGTCGATATTCACCAATACATGGTCAACCTCGGATAAAATATATAGCGTACAATGGCAAGACGCCACACCCACCAGTTGGACAGCTCGGCTAGACCCCGGTATCACGTATTCAATGAATCTAAGTTGCACAATGCAAGCCAAAAAGAGCGGCAGTAGTTCTCTAACTCAAATGGGAGTCTGGTTCGATCGCGTCTATGTCAACATCAGCCCGCAGGGGTTGACGGCGACGGAAACATACACAGAGGCAAACAATGGTTCGGCAACGCTTTCCTGGCCGGCAAGCACCTGCCCGACAGATGTTCCACAGCTGGCTTCCTATTCCATCTACCGGCAAAAATCTGACAGCAGCTGGGATAATATCGCAACCATAACCGCCCAACCGTCACCGACCTGGAGTGATGCAACACTCGGTGGAACGACGTTGATTGCGACGTATTGCATTACAGATCTCGATACAAGAAAACAAGAATCGCCAAAATCCGTTGAGGCGGTTTTCAAACGGCCAAAACTGCAGATAAAAAAAGTCGAGGCTCAACGGCCGCTCGTCGAAGGGAGCAAGTCCGTTACCCGCACCCAGAAAGATATTCTGGTCAGCATTGAAATCGAAAATATTGGCTATTGCGATGCCACACTCGGGGGCGCCAGCCTGACATTCAGTCTCGGCAAGTACACCTGTTCGCTTCAAGAGCCAAGCACACGCACCATTCCGGTCAATGGAAGCATCATGGCCACGTTCAGCGTCGAAGTTTCATCCGACAGCCCCTGTGGAGCAGCCACGATCGACGCCACCGCCTCGGAAGCGCATGACATCGGCTTGCGGCAGGTCGGCGATAACGTTGCCAGCCTGACCGATTCATGGATCGTTCGCCCGCCTGCCAAACTGGAAATAGCCAACATCGTTGTTCCATCCACGGTTCATCGTGGCGAAAAGAGAGTCCCTGTCGATATCACCGTCATAGCCACCAGCACCGCCCCCAACTGGGCCGCAGGATACTTCGACGGAGCCGATCTCAACTTCAGCCTGGGCTCTTACGAAAATATAACTCCACCGATACTTCCTGTCATCGTCTACGAAGGCACGCCCCAAACAATCCGGTATCTCGTGGATGTCTCCACCTCTTCCCCCCTTGGCCCGGCCGAGATCAATGCATCGATCACCTACCGCGATATAAACCTGGAAGTTCCGACCGAAAACAACGAGGGCCTGGCCTCCCCAGCCGTCTGGGCCATCGTGGGAGAGGCCGTCTCGACATACCGGGATCCAGCCTGCACCATCCAGGCCAGTGAATTCAACCAGGGGAATTATCGGGTTTTCGCCAAGGCTCTGGACATGACCCCGAACAAAGAATTTCGATTTCGATGGTGTAACCCGAACGGAGACCCGGTGGCTTTAAGCAATCCGGCAATTCTGTCTGACGCAAGCGGTACCTGCTACGACGAACTCGAATTATCCTCCACATCTTTGCAGGGAGCCTGGCGCGTCGAAGTCATTCAGGCTTCCGATAACAAAACGGGGTGCGTCGCCACGTTCACGGTCGGCACCCAGGCATCGGCCGCCATTTCCCTTCAGTTGCCGGAGGTAGTGACCCTCGGATCGGATTTCATCGCAACGCTTACCGTCACGAACATCGGCAGCGCCACCATTCTCGATGCCGAACCGGCGACTCTCACCTGGGTCCCCTCGAATACCGGCACCGCGACCCGGCTCACAGGGCCGACCCCCGCTCGCCAGGACGTTGCCGGCGAAAGCGGGGCAGTTTTCACCTATACCCTGCATGCAACAAGTACAGGAAGTTTTCAGCTCCAGGCTTCGGCATTCGGGTTTGATGCAAATGCCTCTTCATCGTCGTATCTCGTGACGGCTGCGACCGTTTCCAGCAATATCTGCGAAATCCAAGCCGAGCCGGAAATCAACATCACCGGGTTGAGCGAATCGTATGACACCGTCACTCTCGGGCAAGAGAATCTTGCCGTAAGCATGACCATCGAGAACTCCGGCCCGGTCGGATTATACATCGACGGGGCGTCGCTCTCTCACAGCCTGGCCAGTCACACACAGACGATCGCCTCCCCAAGCTCGCTTCCCTTCCTGCTGGAAGGTGGGGAAGTCGCGACATTCGTCTTTCATGTAGATGTTTCCAAGTGGGCGCCAACGGGCATGAACACCATTACCGGATCGATCGGCGGCTACGAGGCCGACAATCCCTCTTCACGGTTTTCCGTGACCGGCGGAACGGCAGGCTGGACTGTCGGGACCTTTACGGGAGTGCTTTCCGCAAACTCTTCCTATTCCCCCGCGCAATACAGCTTCAATGTCGGACAGACAGTCTATGCCAAGTTCTTCGGCCTGATCTACAACCAGATTTATCGCATCAGGATTTACGACCCGACTGGAACTCAATGTAGTGAATCTGTCACGCCGGATCCGACGACCACAACCACGATAGAGCACAGTTTCGCAACCACCTCCGGCACACCCGGCACATACAGGGTGGATTTGATCAGGGACGGCACGGGGGGAGGCCTTCAAACATCTCTTTACTTCACCCTGGAAAACGCCGGTAAACTACTCGGGGAATTGACCATCACACCTGCTTCGGTCGATGTCGGGAAGACCGTCACGGCGACCCTGTTCGTCCGAAACACCGTCGCCAGCGGTTCGACGCTGTTTCCGACGACGCCCTCCATTCCGGAGATGACGATAAACAGCTCAGGCAGCCTTGTCCTGGTATCCGGCCCGACGCCGGCCTCGAGCAGCATCACCCCCGATTTTCCGGCTACATTCACCTGGGTTTTCCAGGCCATGGAAGACACCGGCACCGGCAGCCTCTCCCTGATCGCATCGGCCACCGGGATCGATATCAATTCCCAGGTCTCCACCTCCACATCTGCCGTCTCGAATTCGATCGCCATCATCGGCAGGGCCCTGGCGTTCACGCCGGACCCGATCGATTTCGGCGAGATGGACTGCGACGGGATGAAAACCGTCACGACCCCGAAAGTGACAAATACGGGGAACGGAAATCTGACGAACGTCACCTGGCAACCGGCGGACCTGAGCAAAGCCGAATCTTCGCATATCGACCGGGAGAACATGATTTTCAGTCCCGGTAACGGCTTCGGCGTGGCAACCAACACCGAGCAGAGTGCCTCGATCACTCTTTATATACCATACAATACACCTTCGGGGAACTATATCGCCACATGCGGAGTCTTCGACGACTTCAACCCTGCCAACGGAGCGGCAGGCATCGGCGAGCCCCGGGTGGAGTTCCTTGCCTCCGTTACCGTGAAGGAGACGAAGCTTCTCGTAATTACCGAAGATTCTTTCGACCTTGGCTCCTGGGTAAAGGGTTCCGCGGTCTCGGTCATTCCGCTTATGGCCTTCAACGGCGGCAACGTCAACCTGACGAATCTCAAGTTCAGCCAAACCTCGATCACGTCCGACCCCAACCCCCTCAAGAAACCGATCACGATCACCCCGTCCGAGACCGCCACCCTGGCCACGGACGGCATTCTGATTGCATATATATCAACAGTCATAGATCCAAGCCAGAAAAACACGAGCGTCATCGCCACCTTTACCCTGAGTTCCGACCAGGCGACCGACACGTTTCAGGTCCTCCTCAACGTCGTCGACAAAAAAGCCGACATGACCGTGACGCCTGACCCGGTCGCTTTTTCAAACTGCTTCCCGAACTTCTCGACCACAAGTAAAGACCTTCAGATCGACAATGGCTATTCGTCGGCGTTTGCGCATCTTTATCTGGTCATGGCCGATCTTGAATGGAATGGCGACATTATTCCCGCTGCAAACCTCTCCTGCCTTCTCCCGGCCTCCATTCCAGCGGGTAACTCGGGAATAGCCAGCCTGTCTCTCTATGTGCCGGCAGGCATTCCAGCGGGGACTTACAGCGGAATACAAGCCTTATTTGAAGATCTGAATGATGATCAACTGTATGGCTCCGGCGAGCCTATCACCAGTTTCACCGTTCAAGTCACCGTTCTGGCTTCCGGTGCCGTTGACGTCAGCAATTCAACGATCTGGCTCGGCAACCTTCAGCCGGGAAGTGTCGGCACGATTTCGTTCCTGTGCCGCAATACAGGAAGCACGGAGCTGAATAATCTCAAATGGGAAAAACAGAATCTCATTTCCCCGCAGGGTATGATCACCACGGATTTCTACTCTCTTCTGGCGCCGGCAAGCGTCGCCCCCGGGGCGATATTCATCGCTTCGTTAGGATACACGATTCCGGCCGGGCAGCCTGGCGGAGATTATTCAGCAACATCGTATTGCTGGCTGTTTGATTCCACCGACGCAACTCGGGACGCCGGCGAACCTCAGGATAAGTTCGTCATTCAATGCAGCATCGGTACAAGCTCGCTCAATATCGTCGAAGACACGACCCAGTTGAACGGTGCGTTCCCGACTCAGACAACTGCCCAGGTGTCCTATACGGTCACGAATGCAGGAACCCTGACTCTTGTAAAACCGGTCGCCGTCATGAAGACAGACCTCGTTGACGGCTCGAACACGATTCCAAAAGCGTATGTAACCTTGTCGCCAGCCGTCTTCTCCACATTAAATCCAGCACAAAATAAAACCGGCACCTGGAACGTGCAGGTTCCAGCCGGCACGGCTGTCGGAACCTATACAGGAACATTGAAAGCCTGGAGCGACGAGAATGGGAACGGCCTGCCTGATGCCGGGGAAGCATCCGACGAAATGACAATCACGCTTGGCGTGAGTGGTTATTCCACGATCGCCGTCGTCCAGGAATCCCTGGGCCTGGGTTTCATTCCGAAAGGCCAGACGAAATCCGCAGCCTTTGAAATAAAAAATGACGGGAACACGGATTTGACCGGATTGGCCATTCGTGCAGTCGGTGCAGAACTTTCTCCCATCGGGGCTCCGAGCTTTCAGATTACGACGCCGGCCGCCTTCCCTTCAGGCGCCTCTTTTCTGGCGACACTGAATGTCAGCGTGCTGGAAGACCAGGGCGACGGTGGCCCTTACAGCGGTCTTCAGAAAGTGTATGTCGACATCAACAACAACAGTTCCTGGGACGCCGATGAACCTTTTGCAACGTTCACGGTCACGCTCGACGTCGGAGAAAAAAAGATCGACGCCGAGTCTCCTGTCGCGTTCGCAGGTCCGCATAATCCGGGAACCAGCCCGACGGCGTCTCTCAAGCTGACCAATACCACGGCGATTCCGATCACCAACGGCAAACTGCTCATCTCTCCCGGAGGAAGCGGCTTTCCACTTTCAGAAATGACAATTTCCGACATTCCATTTACGATCGACTCCGGTCCTGCCGAGAAAACCTGCATCGTAACGGTCGACATACCGCAATTCCAGGCACCCGGCAATTATCTCGCCACCATGACGGCATTTGAAGATGACGACGACGATGGCGAGATCGACGCCTTCGAGGCTTCGGACCAGTTCGATGTATCGATCAACGTAGCGGAGTATCCGCTTCTGGAGATCATTCCAACGGAACTGACGGCAAGCGCCCCTGCGGGCACCGAAGTGAACACATATATATATTTTCAAGTATACAACGCAGGCAATGTTCAGCTTTATCTCACCTGGGAACCGAGTGTCCTCTCCATGCCAGGCTTCACAGGAGTGGAACTTCCGGCACCGTCCTTCTCCTGCACGCCTTACCCGCTCAATCCGGGTGTGTATGGCACAGGCAGAATATCCGTCGCCCCCATCGATGTCGAACGGCACCCCGGCTCTTATGTCGGTAATCAGACTCTCAAAGATTACGCACATGCCGGTTTTGCGGGTTGTTCCGACTCAGTTCTGCTGACCTTCCTCGTCAAGGATCCCGAACTGGGAGCTGCAAGCCTCTACCAGAAAGTGGCCACCGGTACGTTCAAAGATCCGGCTCCGGGAAACCGGTTCATTCTCTCAGCCTGGATTTGCCCCGGTTCCGGATCGGCCGCACTGGAGTTCTTCAGTGTCGATGAACGCTATAAACTGGTCGGGAAAACGGGAATTTCCATTGCATCCACCTCCGTCATTACCATGACCGGCTCCCCCGCCGCCGATATCGGAATTGTCGAGTCACGGGTCGTCAAAAGCGCGAGCTATCCCAGTGGTCTTCCCTGGTACCGCACCTATGTCGCTTTCGATTATACCTACGATCCCGCGATCGCAAGCTGGAACTATGTCATGGTCAGGAACAATTCGCCACTTACGGCTTCCTATTCCGTCTGGTTCGACGGAATACAACTCGAGAAACACGCCCTGTCTGGTCAGAAACGGCCGACTCCATTCAATGCCGCAAAAAAAATAATACTGCCCAGCAGTGAGGAAACCACCGATGGGGCAAGCCATTACTACGAATGGTAGATGCCGGCGGCGCAGGTCGAAGGGTGAAGCTTCTTGCAGGGTTTCAGACAGATGGAATCAGGGTATTAATGAAAACATCAATGGGGTGTAAATGGATTCAGTGGCTGCAATGCCTGCTGCTCGACCAGGTCGCAGCCAGGGCGGCACGAGCGTCTTTTGAATACAGGCGGAGGATAGCGGCATTTCTGACCTGTTTGGTCTCTGATATGCTTCGCTTACGCCGCGATTATGTCTTTTCAGCTCTCGAGCGGCATCTCGCTCTTTCCGTCGCGGAAGCGCAGGTGATGACACGGAAGGTCTACCGGTCGTTTTTCGAGAATGCCCTGGAAATGGCGTCGCTGCCGTTTCTGACCGCCGAGGAGCTCCAGGGAAAGTTCGTCGCCGTGGGAATGGAGCATCTGCGTGAGGCTCACGCGCTCGGGCGCGGCGTCATCATCGTTTCGGGGCATTACGGGCTCTGGGAGTTCATGCCGCCGTGGCTCTGTCTGAACGGGTTCCGGGTCACCACCGTGGTCAGGCGGCAGAACAACCCGGAAGTCGACGCGTGGTTCGAACGCATGCGCCGCCGGTTCGGCGCCCTGACGACGGATTCCGGCTTCGGCCTGCGCGAGATTCTGCGGACCCTCCGCAATGGGGACATCCTCGCTCTGATGTCCGATCAGAATGCCGGCGACCGGGGGTATTTCGTGGATTTCCTCGGGGAACCGGCATCGACGGTCACGGGGCCCGCACAGATCGCCCTGAAAAGCCGTGCTCCGATCGTCGCCCTGGCAGCTCACCGGCGGGGCGCAGGCCCGCATCTGATCGAGATCCTGCCGCCCATACGGCCGGAGGAGTTCACCGACGACGAGAGCGGCAGGCTGCAACTGACGCAGCACCTGACGCGCATCATCGAAAACTGGGTCAGGAAGCGGCCTGACCAGTGGTTCTGGCTGCATCGGCGCTGGAAAAGCCGGCCGCCGGCAAAGGAGGGTTCGACATCATGACAACGGCACTCTCTTTCTATCGCGGTCTGCTTCGCGCCGTCGTCTGCGGGCTCGAAACGTTCCCCCCGAAGCGCCTCGAACGCGAGGAAATCGAGCTTCGCAAGGGCCATTACCGCCCAGAACGGCCGATTCCGGAGGCGGGAACGATCTGGGTCCACGGAGCATCCCTCGGCGAGATCATCACCCTCCGGCCGTTTCTCCGACGCCTCGAGGGCCGCTTCGGCCCGGAACGGATAGTCTGCACCGCGACCACCCTCGACGGGTATCGCCGCATCCTGGCGGACGGGCTGAGCGGCCATGCCAGTCTGCTTCCCATCGATCTTCCCGAGTTTCTGAACCCTTTTTTCGATATCGTGCGACCGCGCCTGATCCTGATCAGCGAGACGGAGCTCTGGCCGGTATTTCTCGCGACCGCCGCCGAGCGTAATATTCCAGTCATTATTATAAATGCTCGCATAAACGAATCGACGGTGCGTCTGGGAAAGCTCGCGCACCCGCTCTTTTCTCCGGGCCTGGCAGGTATTCGAGCCGTTTTCGCACAGGAGCGAATCTACGAGCGACGGTATCGCGCCGTCGGAATCCCATCGGAAACGATCCGTGTCCTGGGGCCGTTCAAGTTCGACCTCGAACTGCCGGACGACACCCCGCAACACATCAGGGATGCGTATGGCATCCCGCCGGGCAGGCTCGTCATCGTGGGCGGCTCGACGCACGAGGGGGAAGAGGCGATGCTTCTCGACGCCCTCGAACCTCTCTGGCCCCGGGTCAATGCAACGCTCGTCCTGGCTCCGCGGCACATGAACCGTGTCGGCGACGTCGAGAAATTGCTTCAGACGCGCCACATCGACTACTCCCGACTGACGGCCCGCGTATCGCCCGTCGGAAGGGTGCTGCTCGCCGACACGCTCGGAGAGCTCCAGAAGCTGTACATGGCCGCCGACCTCGCGTTCGTCGGCGGCAGCCTGATCCCCCGGGGAGGGCACAACCTGATGGAACCTGCTGCGGCCGGCGTCCCGCTCGTCACGGGCCCGCACCTGGAGAACTTCCCGTCCGAACGCGCGGCGCTCGTCGAGGGCGACGGGATCAGAATCGTGAACGATACCGCCTCGCTCGGTAAAACGCTCGAGGAGTTTTTCGCCGACCATCCCGCGTTTGTCGCGATGGGACAGCGGGCTCTTTCGGTCCAGCGCCGGATGGCCGGCGCCGCGGAACGCACGCTGGAAGCTCTCGACGAGATGGGCGTATTACCCGCCGACAAGGACGGCACCCAGATGGGAGCACGGGCGCATCGCGCGTAGGGGCGGTCTCGGAACCAGCCAGTTTCCACGGAACGACAATATTATATCATACCACATAGAAAGGTCTCAATGAGCGTCGAGGTTCTGATACGGCTGACGGCGATGGGGGACGTCCTCCTCGCAGTTCCGACGGCGCGCGCGCTTGCGAGGGCGGGGCGGGAGGTCCACTGGGTGCTCCACGGGCGCTGGGCGGCCCTGGCGCCGTTCCTGCCGGCCGCCCAGGTCCATCTCCTGGGCGGAGCCGACGATCTCCTGCCGCTCGCGAAACGCCTCAGGCGACTCCACCCATCCCGCGTCGTCGACCTCCAGGGGAAGCCTGCGTCCGTCGTGCTCTCGGCGCTCATCGGCGCTCCGGTGCGACGATACGGGAAACGACCCTGGACCGAGCAGATCGCGGCAGCCCGGAACCGGTATCCCATCCGCCCCTCCGACACGGAGCAGGTATGGCTGAAATACGCCCGTACTGCTGAGGTCGTCCCCCTGCCGGGCGACGCCCTGCTGAATCTGCCCGATGCATGCCGGGCGGCGGCTCGCGGGTGGCTGGAACGTGAGACCGGGACGCCGGCGGAGCGTTTCACGATCCTGCACCCGGCAGCGGCCCATCGGGGAAAAACGATCCCACAGGCCGGTATCGGCGCACTTCTCGAGGCACTCCCGAAACCGGTCGTCCTGATGGGCGACTCCGACGGCACGATCACGGCCGGGGATGGCATCGTGGATCTTCGGGGAAAAACGCCGCTCGAGATACTTCCCGGACTGATGTCGCTCGCAAGGCTGGCCGTCAGTACCGACTCTGGACCGATGCACCTCGCTCGCGCCGTCGGAGTCCCCGTTGTGGGGATTTTCTTCCAGACCGACCCCTGCCTCGGTTTCGCCCCGATTCCCGGCCCGGGCGTGCGGATCTTCTCGAAGGAGCTGCCCTGCAAGCCGTGCAGTCTCCACGGCAGGCGCCGGGAGTGCCCCGAACACACGTGGGCCTGCCGGGATTTCGACTGGAAAGCACTCGCTGCCGATATCGCCTCGTTCGCCAGGAATCCAGCATGAAGACGCTTTTTTTCGGCCTGAACTGGATCGGCGATGCCGTCATGTCCTTCCCGGCCCTGGCCGCCGCCGCGAAGCTCGACGGAAATCCGGTCGACATACTCACAAGACCGGCGCTCGCGCCGGTGTATTCCCTTTCTCCCGACATCGGCGACGTCGTCGGCCTCGACACGAAACAGCCGTTCTGGAACCTCCTGCCGGAACTCATCGCGATCCGAAGACGCCGATATGACCGCATCATCGTCCTTCCGCGTTCGTTCAGGAGCGCCTTTCTGGCGTTTCTGTGCGGCGGCGTCAGGCGTCGGGGGTTCATCGGAGAAGGCCGCGGGCTCTTTCTGAACGACCCGGCATCGGTTCCCCCCTGGGCCGACGCGATTCACGAAAGCCGCCTTCATCTCGCCCTGACCGACGGAACGGTTTCCGGCAACCGGCCGGCGGACGGCCCAGCGCCGTTTCCCGAGTTGAAATCCATCTCCTCTGCCGATGTCGAAACCGTGCGGAAAAAGTTCGGTTTGAACAATACCATCGGCTATATCGTCATCGCTCCCGGCGCCGCGTTCGGGGAAATCAAGCGGTGGCCGGCCGAACGATTTGCCGCTCTCGGCAGGCATCTCCGGGACCGGCACGGAGTGACGATCGCCGTTTCCGGCTCGCCGGCGGAGGCCGGGCTGACCTCGAAGATCGCCAGCGACATCGGCGCCGGCGCGGTGGACATGGCCGGCCGGACGACGCTGGACGAGTTGTTTGGCCTGCTGGCCGGGGCCCGCTTGCTTGCGTGCAACGATTCGGGCACAATGCATCTTGGGGCGGCCCTCGGCGCCCCCCTGGTCGTCCCGGTCGGCCCGACCGACATGGCCCGAACGGGACCGATGAGCGAACGCGCCGCCATCGTGCGCGGCCGGGCGTGTCCCGGCGGTACGCCGTGCCGTCGGCGGGAGTGCCGGTACGGAACGCGCATCTGCTTGGAAAGCGTGACGGTCGATGCCGTGACGGCGGCCGCCGACAATCTGCTCGCGAAAGGAATCGGAACATGTTGATCGTCCAGGCTCCACTCGCCGACGTGATCCGGCGGCTCCAGACGGAAGGCTGCCCCGGAAACGTCCTGATCATCGATCATCCGGCGACCGGGTATTACATCCAGATCGCCGGCGGCATCGACTCGCCCCATCTCCATGTCGAAGCCGTCAGCAACAGATTTCTCGAGCCGGACCGGCAGTTGTCGCCGGAACGGGAGAAGACGCTCGAGCAGCTCGGCTGGGCCGCCCCCGCGAAAGGCTGTCCGAACCATGCCATCGATTGTCAGAGCCATGGCGATGAAGACCGGCAATGGCTCTCGAATCTGATCGAAAAAACGTTCTCCTCCGTCTACGGCATCTCGGACCGCAACGCGCTTGTCATGAAGCTGAGCCTGGAAATCGAGTTCGCATGACCCACCAGCTCGAGAGCATCCTGATATCGCGAACCGACCGCATCGGCGATGTCGTACTGACGCTGCCGGTGTTCACCGCCCTGCGACAGTTATGCCCTCGGGCGAAGCTCATCGCCCATGTCCGTTCGTACACGGCCCCCCTCCTGCTGGGGCATCCCGACATCGACGAGGTGCTGCTCGACGACCCGGATGGCGTCCAGCAGCCCTTTCTCGACCTGGTCCGCGAGATTCGCTCGCACAAGCCGGACGCCGCCATCCTGGTTCATCCGTCCGGCAGAGCCATCACGGCCTGCTGGCTCGCCCGGATTCCCCTCATGGCCGGCCGCGCATCGAACATCTGGCAGTTTCTGCTGACCCACCGGCTCGTTCAGAACCGCTCGCGCAACGAGAAGCACGAGGCCGAGTACAATCTCGACCTGCTGACCGGACTCGGGTTTTCCCCTCCCCGCACGCTCCCGAAACTATATATCAATAACTATACAAGGGAATGGGCCGCGCGACGTCTTGCCTCCGCTGGCATGACGACACCCCCGGTGTTCGTCCATCCCGGCCACGGCGGTTCGGCACACAACCTGCCGCTGGGCCGGTACGTCGAGCTGGTTTCGGGGCTCCGCGGCGCCGAACTGCCGGTCGTCGTCACCCTGGGCCCGGCCGAGCGAAGCCTGGCCGAAGCCTTCGGCCCCCCCATCCCGGGCGAGTTCACCGTGATCGACGATGCGCCTGACGCCGCGCACCTTGCGGCGCTTCTCGCGTCGGGCTTCGGATTCGCCGGCGGTTCCACCGGGCCGATGCATCTCGCCGCCGCCGCGGGAATCCATACCATCGCGTTTTTCCCTCGCCGGGAGGCAATGACCCCCTATCGCTGGGGACCGCTCGGTCCCCTGGCGCATGTCCTGATGCCGCCCGAAGAAGCCGGCGACCA
>Ga0116186_1003869_pt1 | contig 12485 bp, 9 predicted proteins | sample AD_JPNNA4_MetaG_FD_89806 | JGI IMG/M metagenome (GOLD analysis project Ga0116186, IMG submission 89806) | Active sludge microbial communities of municipal wastewater-treating anaerobic digesters from Japan - AD_JPNNA4_MetaG | ecosystem: Engineered > Bioreactor > Anaerobic > Digestate | place...
CGGTCTGCCGGAGAGTGTCTTCGACGAGGTGCGCCAGCAGGTCCGGCTCACCCCGGGAGCACGCACGCTCGTGCGCACCCTCAAACGCCTGGGTTTCACGGTGGCCGCCGTGTCAGGTGGCTTCCTCGAGATCGTCCAGCCCCTGGCCGAGGAGTTGGAGATCGACCACGCACGTGCCAATCAGCTCGAGGTGGTCGATGGGCGCCTCACGGGGCGCGTGATCGGGGATGTGGTGGACCGCGCGGGAAAGGCCGCCGCGTTGCGCGAGCTGGCCGACGCCGAAGGCTTGCCTCTTTCGCGCACCGTCGCGATCGGGGACGGGGCCAACGACCTCGACATGATCGAGGCTGCCGGGTTGGGCATCGCGTTCAATGCAAAGCCCGTCGTGCGGGCCCAGGCCGACGCTGCCGTGAACGTCCCCTATCTGGACGCGGTCCTCTTCCTCCTCGGGATCAGCCGTGAGGAGATCGAGGAAGCCGACCTGCTCGATGGACCGGACTCGGACTGACCCGGCGGGCGGAGTCAGTCCGAGCCAGTGACGGTCAACGCGCGCTGGCACCTCGTCGGGCCATGAGGGCCTTGGTGATGCGCTGATATTTCGAGGGATCAATCGGCATCAGCCACTCGCCAGCCCGCGTGCCGGCGCCCATCGGCGCCCCGATTTCGCGCAGGCACTCGTCGATGTTGTGCATCGAGAACGGGATGAGGTTCGTGCCGCGCGCATGGTGGCCCTCGGTCCGCTCCTCCATCCAACGCAACCTCGCGGCGACCTCCTGTCGTCGCTCCTCCACGGAGGGGATGCTCGCCGATCCGTCGAGGTGGCAGGCGATCCACAGGGCCGCGACCTCCGCCGACAACGGCGAGAAGAAGCTGGAGTTGTAGCCGCAGAAGGTGAGGCCCGGGACGTCGTGGGGAAGGATGAAGCGGTAGAGCTCGAAGTTCCCGCGCTCGTCGGTGATCCGGTCCTGGATCTCCTCCGACAGGAACGGCACCTGCTGACGCCACCCGGTGCCACAGATGACCACATCGACTGGACGCGTCGACCCGTCGGAGAGTTCGGCCACCTTGGCACCGTCGACCACCTTCAGCGCAGTGATCTGCGCATCACGGACCACCTTGAGCTTGCCCTGGTCGACGAGTTCGTAGAAGCCGTCCGTGGTCAGGCTGACCGTGCTCCGGGCGATGCGCTCGAAATCGCCGTGGGGCACCAGATCGTGCTGCTTCAACTTCAACTGCGATGTCGCCACCGATTGAAGCGAACCGAGCATGCCGTTGCGCACGCCCTTCCCGGGGCCGTGCATGAACTTCTCCATGCCGCGCAGGGTCTGGTATTCGAAGAGGGCCTCGCCCATTCGGGTCAACATGAGGTACTTGAAGTTCAGCACCCCCTTGATCTTCTTCGGCATCTTCCAGATGAGCTGGCGAGCGATGACGCTCGTGCTCTTGGCGTCTCCGGCGATTGCCGCAGCGATGTCGCACGAGGACTTGCCGTAGCCGACGACGAGGACGTCCTTGCCCTTCACTTCCTCCAGCCCGTGGACGTCTGACGGAGCACAGATGCGTCCGCCCGCTGCGACGAAGTCGTCCTGTCCGGAGAAGGTCGGGATGGAGGGGGTGGAGAAGATGCCGTTGGCGACGACGACATGGTCGTAGGTCTTGACCTCCTCGGAACCGGCCACATCGCGGCTCGTGACCGTCCACGTGGGGTTGGCTCCGGACTCATCGAGGGTCGCGGACAGGACCTCGGTGTTCAATCGGAGTTTGCCCACCAGATTGAACTTTGCGGCGTACGACTCCAGGTAGGCCTGCACCTGGGCACCGCTCGGCCACTCGGGATAGTCGCGTGGCATCGGGAGGTCGGACAGGTGGTATGTGCCCTTGTCGTTCTGGGTCGAAAGCCCGGGGTACCGGCGAGTCCTGCTCCAGACCCCACCCACATCGGGGCACTTTTCGTAGATCGTGACGTCATGTCCGAACTGGTCGAGGACCTTGCCCGCCGCAAGTCCGGCGAATCCGGCGCCGATGATGGCGATACGCATGATCACTCGCCTCCGTTCGGCATCAGGAGTGGGATGGCCGGGACGGCCTGCTCGGGGCCCATGGCCGAATAGCCACCATCCGCCGCCCAGTCAGCTCCGGTGACCACCGAGGCCGCGTCCGAGAGGAGGAAGGCAACAACTCGACCGACCTCGACAGGGTCCCCGACTCGGCCGGTGAAGTGGAACGGTGCCGCGACGGCATCGGTGCGCGCACGGTCATGACCGGAGAGGGTGTCCATGATCTTCGACCAGGTCCATCCGGGCGACACCGAGTTGACCCGGATGCCGTCTGCTGCGTAATCCATGGCCATCGAGCGGGTCACCGACACGAGTGCCGCCTTGCAGGCCGGGTAGACCCAACGGCCCGTCTGCGCCACCTTGCTGGAGATCGAGGTGAAGTTCACGATGGCGCCGTGCCCACTGTCGCGCAGGGCTGTACGGGCCGCACCGGACATGACGACAGCGCTCGCCACGTTGACGTTGAACGCCTCGAGCCACCCGTCCCGGCCGGTGTCAGCGCCCTCATCGAGGTAGGTGCAGGCGAGGTTGACGACGGCATCGAGGCCGCCGTGCTCGGCAAGCACGTCGGCGACCAGCGTGCTCACGGCCGCATCGTCGGTGATGTCGATGGATGCGGCGTGCACGCGTGCGCCGAGCTCGTCGACGATCGCCGCCGCGCCCTCGGAGTCGATGTCAGCGACCACCACGGTGGCGCCCATCTCATGCAACGCCCGGACCACACCGTGTCCGACCAACGTGGCCCCGCCGGTGACGATGGCCACCCGGCCTTCCAGTCCTGTGCTCATTTCTTCGTTGACTCCTTCACCACCCGACGAGACTCGGGGCATTGGCACACTCGGAGTCCCAAACCTAAGAACTGGACCGCGGACGGACTATCCAGAATGCGAGCCGATATGTCGCAAGAATGATGAGCGCTAGATTTGCGCGACATCGCTGAGTAGTCTTCCAGCGACACCGGCAGTGCCGCCGGCCGCGACCAGGAGGGTGCTGTGATCACGTCTCAGGTCGAGCACGCAGCCGTCCACACCCAGGATGTCACGATGGCCCGCGACCGAGTCACCGACCTGTTCTGCGCGCGCGGGCTGGAACCGCGACGTGGATTGGACCTGCACGTGGACGCACGTCGGGTGGGCGCCGAAGGCCATCGGGTCGGACTCGTCGACATGGACTACGGCTCGACCGTGCGCATCACTCCGGAGCCACTGGAGTCGTTTTACCTCGTCCAGATCCCATCCCGCGGCGCGGCCCGCGTGCACCACGAAGCCACAGAGGTGCATTCGGACTCGTCGCAGGCCTCCGTCTTGTCTCCTCGCTCCGGGACCACGATGACCTGGTTCGCAGGCAGTCCTCAATTCGTCGTCTACCTCGATCGGGCGATCATCGAGGAGTGCTTCGCGTCCCTCACCGGAAGCAGCCTGACCGAACCACTCGTTTTCGATGTCGGTATGCCGCTGACATCCCCTTCCGCCCAGTCGTGGCTCAGGACCGTTTCCTGCCTCCGAGCTGAACTCGGACATGGCGCGAGTGACCGATCGGTCCGGCACGCTGACGTGTTGGCCCGCTCCGTCGCGGCCCAACTCCTCGAGACCCACCGGCACAGCAGGTCGAGCCTGATCGCCCGAGGTGGAACGGCGTCACGCTTGACGGCCCGGCGAGCAGCGACCTACCTCGAGGAGCACCTGGATGAGCCATTGACCATCGCAGGGGTGGCTGCGGCCCAAGGGGTGTGTACCCGAGTCCTGCAGGAGGCCTTCCGCCGGGAATTGGACACGACCCCGCTGCTCTATTTGCGCCAGCTCCGTTTGCGAGTGGCCAGGGCGCGTTTGCTCACCGCGTCGGCGGGCGTCAGCGTCACCGAGATCGCCCTCGGGGTCGGGCTCACGCATCTGGGCCGTTTCTCGGTCATGTATCGCGCGGCCTACGGCGAGAGCCCGTCCGAGACATTGCGCGCTTCTTGAGCGGCTCGGCCCGGACTGCCTCCTGAAGTCCCTGACAGACCTCGTTAGGGTGTGCGCATGCCACGCACGACCACTCGGGCCGCCGCGCCCACCCTGTTCATCATCGGAGGCGCCGAGGACCGTGTCGGTCGCGCCAGCCTCCTGCGCCGATTCGTCAAGTTGGCCGGTGGACGTCAGGCGAAGTTGGTGATCATTCCCACCGCCTCCTCCTTCCGGGACGAGGTGGTCGCGGCCTACACCGAGGTCTTCGCTCGCTTCGGAGCCTCCGCCATCAGCGTGGTCAACCCCACGTCTCGAGACAGCAGCGGGCAGGAGGCAGCCATCGCGGCCCTCGACGATGCGACGGGCATCTTCATGAGCGGGGGCAATCAACTCGTGCTCAGTCAGTATTTCCCGGGCACCGCCTTCGGTGAGGCCCTGCACCGCGCACACGCCCGAGGCGCCGTCGTCGCGGGCACCTCGGCGGGAGCCTCGATCATGAGCGAGTTCATGATCGCCCTGGGGCAGGACGGAGCGGTGCCCTTGCAGCGCAGCAGCGGAGTGAGCCAGGGCCTGGGCCTGTTCAAGGGGGTGGTCATCGACCAGCACTTCGCCGAACGAGCTCGCTACGGACGTCTGATGGCGGTCATCGCGCGATCACCGGGCCTGCTCGGGATCGGCATCGATGAGGACACCGCCATTGAGGTCACCGATGGTCGGTTCACCGTCCACGGCCGAAGCACGGCGTTCGTCATCGACTGTGGTCAGGCGGTGACCGATGCCCCGGACGCCCGGCGATATGCGCCGCTGCTCGTGTCCGGAGCCGTGGTGCACGCGCTCCCGGCCGGCTCGACCTTCGACTTGTCCACCCGTCGACTGGCGGCCTTCGTGGAGCACCACCCCGACGCGGTGATCGCCGCCGAGGCGGCGCTGCCACACTGAGCAGCGCCCGTCTGCAGTCGAGACCTTGACCTGTCTCGCGACGAGAGGGCAGCAAGGCCCTAGAGTCGGTGCGTTGCACCACCGACCCGAGAGGACCGCGATGACGTCGAGCGAGAGGCCCACGCCCACCGGGCCGTTGTCACCGGAACTGCGCATCCTGGAATCACGGGTCTATCGCGGTGGCAACATCTGGTCCTACGACCCGGCTGTGCATCTCGTGGTCTCGCTCGGCATCCTTGAGCAGTATCCGAGTGACACCATCCCGGGCTTCACCGACGCCCTGCTCGAACGGCTTCCGGGCATCCACAACCACAGCTGCTCCCGGGGTGTGAAGGGTGGCTTCGTCGAGCGACTCAGGGAGGGCACCTGGCTCGGTCATGTGGCCGAGCACGTGGCCCTCCAGTTGCAGCAGGAGGCCGGCCACGACCTGCGCCGGGGCAAGACGCGTCAGGTCAAGGGCCGCGAGGGCGTCTACAACGTCATCTACGGCTACCAGGACGAGGGCGTGGGAGTGGCCGCCGGCGAACTGGCGGTGCGGTTGGTCAACGATCTCGTCGCCCACGACGAGGACTTCGACTTCCACGCCGAGCTGGAAGCCTTCATTCGGCGAGCTGAACGCTTGGCCTTCGGTCCCTCGACGAACGCCATCATCGAGGAGGCGATCAGTCGGGACATCCCCTACATCCGTCTCAACGGAGCATCCCTCGTGCAACTCGGGCAGGGCGTCCACGCCCAGCGCATCCGCGCGACGATGACCTCCAAGACCAGTGCGTTGGCCGTCGACATCGCTGGAGACAAGGACCTGACGGCCACCCTGTTGGGCTCGGCCGGACTCCCGGTGCCCAAGCAACATGTGGTGCGGACGGAGGCCGGTGCAGTCCAGGGAGCTCGCGAGATCGGCCATCCTGTGGTCGTGAAGCCACTCGACGGCAACCACGGGCGGGGGGTCGGGCTCAATCTGATGGACGACGACGCGGTGCGTGAGGCCTTCCGAGCCGCCAAGGAGCAGTCTCGTGGCGGCTACGTCGTCGTCGAGTCCTTCATCACCGGCCGTGACTACCGCTGTCTCATCGTCGGCGGCAAGATGCGCGCCATCGCGGAGCGTGTCCCGGCGCATGTCACCGGGGACGGGACTCACACGATCAGCGAGCTTGTCGCCATCACCAACTCCGACCCGAGGCGCGGAGTCGGCCACGAGAAGGTCCTGACCAAGATCGCCATTGACGAGGCCGCCATCGAGCGGGTCCGCGCCCAGGGCTTCGAACTCGACTCCGTGCCCGATCAGGGCGTCACGGTCAAACTCGCGCTCACCGGCAACATGTCGACAGGCGGGATCTCCATCGACCGCACCTTCGATGCCCACCCCGACAACATCGAGATCGCCGAAGAGGCCGCGCGGATGGTCGGCCTCGACGTCGCGGGCATCGACTTCATCTGCCCCGACATCGCCATGCCGGTGCGTGAGACCGGTGGCGCGATCTGCGAGGTGAACGCGGCACCCGGCTTCCGTATGCACACCCACCCGACCGTCGGTGAGCCGCAGTTCATTGCCCGACCTGTGGTGGACCTGCTCTTCCCCCCGGGGTCCCCCAGCCGGGTGCCCATCGTGGCTGTGACCGGCACCAACGGCAAGACGACGACCTCGCGCATGATCGCGCACATCATGAAAGGCGTTGGCCGCAAGGTCGGCATGACCTCGACCGATGGAATCGTCATCGACGAGCGTCTGGTCTTCAAGGCCGACGCCTCGGGGCCGAAGTCAGCCCGCATGGTCATGCAGAACCCACGCGTCGACTTCGCCGTGCTGGAGGTCGCGCGGGGCGGCATCCTTCGGGAGGGACTGGGCTATGACCGCAACGACGTGGCGGTCGTCACCAACGTCGCCGCCGACCACCTCGGGATGCGTGGCATCGACACCGTCGAGCAGTTGGCCGACGTCAAGGCGGTCATCGTGGAGGCCGTGCCTCGTGACGGGTACGCCGTGCTCAACGCCGACGATCGCCTCGTCCGGCGCATGCGGCGCCGCTGCGTAGGCAACATCATCTGGTTTTCGATGGCCGCACCCGGCAGCGACGTGCGCGAGTTCATCGAGGAGCACTGCCGACGCGGAGGGCGAGCCGTCGTGCTCGAGCACTCCGAGCGCGGCGACATGATCGTCATCAAGCACGGTCGCCGTTCGATGCAACTCGCTTGGACCCACCTCCTGCCCGCCACCCTCGGTGGCACCGCCATGTTCAACGTCGCCAACGCAATGGCCGCCGCGGGTGCCGCCTTCGCCATGGACACAGGGCTGCACGAGATCCGACAAGGCCTCCGCACCTTCACCACGTCCTACTACCTCTCCCCCGGACGGATGAACCTCGTCGACGTCCACAACGTCGAGGTCATCGTCGACTACTGCCACAACGCACCCGGGATGCGCGTGCTCGGCGACTTCGTCGAGAGGTATGCCGCGGCGAAGGCAGGTGCAGCCGATCTCGGGAAGGTGTCACGCATCGGCATGATCGCCACGGCGGGTGACCGCCGCGACGACGACATGCGCGAACTCGGGGCCATCGCGGCCGACCACTTCGACGTCATGGTCATCCGCGAGGACGCTCGCTTGCGGGGGCGCAAGCCGGGTGAGACCGCCGGCCTCATTGCCGAGGGAGCCCGCGCGCGCATCGCCGAGGGCAATGCCCGCTGCCGTCAGATCGAGATCGTCCACGACGAGATCGCTGCGGTCCGTCATGTCATGGCCCGAGCCAACCCCGGTGATCTGGTGGTTCTCTGCGTCGACAACCATGGTGGCGTCATGAAGGAACTCGAGGAGATGACCCATCAGGCACAGCCGGGCACGCACACCGCGGCGTCCTTGGCCGACCCGGACCTCGATCCCCAAGCTCTGTCCCAAGCGGCCCTGGCCTCAGGCGACGAGGCGACGGCCGAGGCCGCTCACGAACTCGAGTCCGAGGACGGATCCGTCAACGCGCAATGACACTCCGCCCCAGTCCCCGCGCACCGCGGGGACTGGACTCAGCCTCGCGAACCCAACTCCCCGGCATACGCCGTCAGGGAGCGGCGATATCGGGCCACATCGGGATCAGTGGACTCGGTGGCGAGCAGCGACAAGAGGTCGGCCAGTGCGGCCCTGCCCTGCCCTGCGTCGTACCGGATCATCGCCCTGAACATCGCCACGCCCAGACTGGTGGGTTCGGCGGCCGCGGCCTCCTCGATGCGGGTGACGGCCTCCTCGTGACGGCCCAGATTGCGGAGGGTGGAGGCCAGTTGCACCAAGCAGCGGTGACGCAACGGCTCCCGGAGTCCGAGAGACAGGGCCTGTTCGTAGAGGTGCACGGCCTCGGCTTCGCGACCCGCCGAGTCGAAGGTCCCTGCGTATTCGTAGGTCAGCACGGCATCGCTGGGGTCAGCGTCGTGGAGTGATCTCGCCGCGGCGATCCGACCGTCCGCGTCCTCCATCTCCCACAAGGCATCGATCGCGGCCTGCGCCGGATGCTCGCCCCGCGCGGCTCGCACCTTGCCCGTGATGGTCCGGGCGTCATCACCGGCGGCCCCATGCCCCTCGAGCCAGGCCGCGATCTCCCCTCGCTCGGCATGACACATCACGGCAACGACATCACCATCGGTCGCCGCCGCCACGAGTTCCTCGAGGCCGGCCAGTTCCGTGGTTGTCGAGCCGACGTGCGCAACTCCGGACGCCGCCAGACCCGCGAGGAGGGGCGCCTCCATCTCCTCGATCGTGCGACCGCGGAGGTAGTGCTCCTTGTGTGCCAGGACGATCTGGTCGGCGCGCCGGCCGGCGATCTCTCCGAGTGCCGTGAGGATCTCGTCGGTGCGATCCCCAGCGGTCCCCAAGGCCAGGCGGACCTTTCCTCCGGGTGCGACCAGCCCGTGCGCGACGTCGAGGAGGGCATCGAGGCCCGCCTCGTTGTGGGCCAGATCGACGATGACCGTCGCGCTGCCCCCTGGCAGCGGGAGGGAGTAGACATTCATCCGCCCGGGATTCAGGCGATCGTCCGGGGCGAAGGTCCGCAGCCCTTCGACGACGGCTGCACGGGGAAGACCCAGGGCCAGGCCCGCTGCGGCGCCGGCCAGCGCGTTGGCGATGTTGTGCCGGGAGAGGCCACCCAAGGTCATCGGCAGGTCGAGCACCCTGATCAAGGGATCGGCGCTCGACCCGGACAGGACCGTGATCTGCTCGTCGATGATCGTGATCGCCCGGCCCTCGGCATTGAGCGCCTCACGGATGGCCGGCGAGTCGGGGTCGAGGGCGAAGACCCACGGCCTTCCCTTGGCGTCCGCGCGCATCGCCCAGACACGTGGGTCCTCGCCGTTGAGGACGCACCAACCAGCAGGCTTGGTCACCTTGGTGATGATGGCCTTGACCTCGGCCAACTGGTCCACGGTGTCGATGCCCTGCTGGCCCAGATGGTCCGCGGACACATTCGTGACGACGGCCACGTCGTTGTGGGTCACCCCGAGTCCTTTGAGCAGCATCCCCCCTCGCGCCGTCTCCAGGATCCCGATCTCCACGCCCGGCGCGGTGAGCACACCGCGGGCCCCAGCCGGACCGGAGTAGTCACCGCCTTCGATGACCTCGCCCTGGACGACGATCCCGTCCGTCGAACTCCATGCGGTGCGATGGCCTGCAGTCATCGACAGGTGGGCCAGGAGGCGGGTCGTCGTGGTCTTCCCGTTGGTTCCGGTCACGGCCACCACCGGGATCTTGGGCGTGAGGACGCGCGCCGGCTCCCCACCACTCAAGGCGTGCAGGCGCGGAATGAGGGACTCGATGGCCTCCTCCCACGTGGCGCCGGCGTACAGGCTCGTGAGGACGGGAGCAACCGCTGCAGCCAAACCTTCCGCACGTGCCCGGTGGCGCCACACCGCGGCAGCCACGACCTCATCCCTTCGGTTCCCGGGCCGCGCCCGAACGCCGACCCGACGGACCCCCAGTTCGGCCGCCAGCCCGCGCAGAACACGCTCCACGAGGCGGACCAACACCCGTTGTCGCGCTTCGGAATCGGGCTGGGTGCGCGCGGCTCGGCGAAGGCCGGCAACACGGCACACCTCGGCGAACTCTGCAGCCGAGGCGTGCAGTAGCCCGGGCAACGACAGCGCCACCTTCACGGCTGGTCGGGGGAAGTAGAGGTTGGGTCCCTCGAGGATCCGCACTTCTTGCGTCACCACGGCTGGTGCCGCCGGAACGGGATCCACATCGCCCGGCGCTCCGGGCCCCTGAATGCTCACCGCGTCAGCGTAACGAGGCCTCAGACTCCCATCGCGTGGAAGCCACCGTCGACGTGGACGATCTCGCCCGTCGTCGCCGGGAACCAGTCGGAGAGGAGCACCGCACAGGCCTGGGCAGCGGGCACGGCGTCGTTGACATCCCACCCGAGCGGAGCTCGACTCCCCCAGTCCTCCTCGAAGCGCTCGAAGCCGGGGATCGACTTGGCCGCGGTCGTGCGGATCGGTCCGGCGGAGACGAGATTGCAGCGGATCCCCTTGGGACCCATGTCCCGGGCGAGGTAGCGGTTCGTGGACTCGAAGGCCGCCTTGGCCACCCCCATCCAGTCGTAGACCGGCCACGCGTAGCGGGCATCAAAGGTCAGCCCGACCACACTGCTGCCCTGGGACATGAGCGGAAGTGCGGCCCGAGTCAGCGACGCCAGGGAGAAGGCCGAGATCTGGACCGCGGTCGCAACGTCCTCCCACGTCGCCTCCATGAAGTTGAAGGCGCCCTGCGGCGCGAAGCCGATCGAGTGGACGACTCCGTCCAGATGCGGGACGTGCTCGTTGACCCGGTCTGCCAGTGCCGCGAGATCCTCGTCGTTGGCGACGTCCAACTCGACGACCGGCGGCGTCACGGGGAGTCGCTTGGCGATGGTCGAGGTGATCTTCATGGTCCGTCCGAAGGACGTGAGCACGACCTCGGCACCTTGCTCCTGGGCGAGCCGCGCGACGTGGAAGGCGATCGACGAGTCCATGAGGACGCCGGTGATGAGGAGCTTCTTGCCTTCGAGGAGCATCTGGATTCCTTTGTGTGAGAAGGGTTCTCGTGGACGACGGGACGGTCAGTGGCCCATGCCGAGGCCGCCGTCGACGGGGATGACGGCACCCGAGATGTATGCCGCGTGCGGGCTCGCGAGGAAGGTCACCGCTGCGGCCACCTCCTCGGGCGTCGCGAATCGACCGGCCGGGATCGAGGCGAGGTAGGCCTTCTGTCGATCCTCGGGCAGCTCCGCGGTCATGTCAGTGGCGATGAAGCCCGGTGCGACGACGTTGGCGGTGATGCCACGCCCGCCGAGCTCACGGGTGATCGAGCGCGCCAACCCCACGAGGGCGGCCTTGCTCGAGGCGTAGTTGGCCTGTCCGGGTGAGCCGTAGAGGCCCACCACGCTGGAGATGAAGATCATCCGGCCGCGTCGCAACCGAATCATCCCTTTGCTCACCGCCCGAGCGCACCGGAAGGCGCCGGCGAGGTTGGTGTCGATGACGGCATCGAACTCGTCGTCACTCATCCGCATGAGCAGGGTGTCCTTGGTGATGCCGGCGTTGGCGACGAGCACCTCGACCGGGGTACCGGTGAGGGCTTCGGCCTCCGCGACGGCGGCATTGACCGAGTCGGTGTCGGTGACCTCGCAGCGCACGCCGAGAAGGCCCTCGGGCGGCTCACCGGAGCGGTGAGTGATGACGACCTTGTCGCCCTGCGCGGCGAAGGCCTGGGCGATGGCCAGTCCGATGCCCCGGTTGCCGCCGGTGACGAGCACGGTGCGCGGCGGGTTCGCCTCGGTCATGGATCTCCTCGGGTGCGTGCGATGCCATGCATCGCTGTCTGGACGTCGATGCGAACCTAACCGACTACCCGCCGGTAATCGCGCCCTGACCAGCCGCCGGGCCGACGACCACGGTGGGCACACGGCATACAGTGGAGGAATGGGTGAGGACCGCGAGAGCCAGCGATCCTCGGCGAATGCGGGAGCGGCCGAGGTCGTCTCCGTCACCTCTGTGCCTGACTCCAGCGATGCCGAGTCCAATGCACGCATCAAGCGCTACCTGATCACGATGGCGATCCGGACGTCGTGCTTCATCCTGATGGTTGTCTTCGACGGGTGGCTGCGTTGGGCCTTCCTCGCGGGCGCGGCCTTCCTGCCCTACGTCGCCGTCGTGCTGGCCAATGCGCGGGCGCCCCGCTTGGTTGGCCGTCCAATAGCCGTGGTGCCGCGCGCCGACGACGTGAAGCACTTGGGTGCCTGAATCGTCCTGACTCACCTGACGCGCCTCGGGTGAGTCGGTCGGGTCAGCCGCCGATCGCGGACATCGGCCGGTCCGGCTGGATGAAGTCCGGGTTGTCGATGCCATGGCCGGCCTTCTTCGCCCACATCTCGTCGATGACCAGCGCGCCGAGCTCCTCGTCGGAGGCGCCGGCCCGCAGAGGACCGCGCAGGTCCACCTCGGTCCGGGCGAAGAGGCAGTTGCGCAGTTGGCCATCGGCAGTGAGTCGCACGCGGTCGCAGGCCCCGCAGAAGGGCGCGGAGACGCTGGC
>Ga0116186_1003870_pt1 | contig 12484 bp, 21 predicted proteins | sample AD_JPNNA4_MetaG_FD_89806 | JGI IMG/M metagenome (GOLD analysis project Ga0116186, IMG submission 89806) | Active sludge microbial communities of municipal wastewater-treating anaerobic digesters from Japan - AD_JPNNA4_MetaG | ecosystem: Engineered > Bioreactor > Anaerobic > Digestate | place...
CTGGTGAACGAGGCCCGCGAGGCCCAGGCGATCAGCGACGTCGATGTGTTTGGCACGCTTCCGGCGGCATGGGTCACGCGCCTGGTCATCCTGCGCGCCTACGTGATCACCTGCCTGGAGTGTCAGAAGGCGCCGGACGACACCTTCGCGGCCAAGCTGTCCGCCTACCGCAAAGAGTTCGAACAGGTGCTGGTGCTGGCCCGGCAGGCGCAGACCGCAGTGGACGCGGCGAACACCGCGAGCGCGCCGCAGGGGGCCTCGGGCGGTTACTTCACCGTGGAGATTCACCGCGCATGAGCACCACCAATGCGATGACCCCGCTGATCGCGCTTTGTGACCGTCTGGCACAGGTCGCCGGCGTTGTCACATGCCGAATCGGCATCGAGTCCAACATGACCGCGGCCGATTACCCGATGGTCCGCATCGTGCCCAGCAAGGCGAAGCTTTCCGCCTACATGGGACGGCGCCGCGTCGAGGTGCTGGTGTACTTCGGCAAGCCGGTGCACGAGTTCGCCGCCGGATTGGAGGCGCTCTACGCGCAGACCTTCGCTCTTGAGGCGCTGCTGCTCGAATCTGCCTACACGGGTGCCGACTACACCTTCGAGTACCTGGAGACCATCGCCGACGAGGACCGTATCGACGGCTACAAGCTGATGGCCATCAGGGGCGTGGTCGAGGGTTGATCAGCGGATGCGATGGCACCTCGCCAACCGTCCGCGTCATGTAGGCCTTCGGCTTCCCTGCATCCGCAACCTTGCGCGCCGGCTCTCCGTCAAGCACCCGCTGCGCCCGCCCCATGGCGCCCATCACCTGCCCTGCCGCCTCTTTGCCGACCTTGCGCAAGTACGCGGCCTCTCCACCTTGCGCGCGCTGTGCGTTCGCTGCACTGAGCGACGGCATGGACCGCAACCTGCACCAGCAGAACGGATGGAATGGCGGCACCGGAGCCTCGGCCTTCGGGTAGTTGCCCGGCCCCAGGCCCCACAGGTCCGCTCGGGCGTGCAGGTCGCAGATGTCGGTGCGCGGGTGCGCGGGGTTCATCCGCACCTGCACAACCGTGGTCTCGGTGTCGTCCATCAGCAGGCCGGCCACCTCGGTCTGATGCGCGCGCGACAGCTCGGTCTGTGCGATTCGATCGGCCAGGAATCGATTTTTCTCTCGCTGGGCCACATCGAGCCGCTTGCGCAGCGCTTCGAGGCCGGCGCCCTTCTCCCATGCATCGAAGGCTTCGAGGTAAGCCGCGCGCAGCGCCCGCGACTTCAGCCGGGCCGCCTGCTGCTGTCCGGCGACCTGCAGCGCGGTCAACTGGCGCCGCGCGGGCATGTCCTCAGTCAGCGTGCGCAGGGCCTGCGGCAGCTCGCCCCGTGCTGTGCCCTCCAATGGCCGCTGGATGCCATCGGCGGGGTTGTAGCCGTCGTACAGGCGTCGGGACAGCTCGCGCGCCTGGGTGATGCCCTTCGCGTGCTCGCGCACCAGGGCGGCCACCTCGTTTGTCACCTGCTGCGCGTGGGCGTAGAGCCGCGCAGATAGCGTGATCTCGCCGACTGGCATGGCCAGCACCTGAGCGGTGCCGATGGACGCCTGCAGCAGCTCGCCGAAGGCCTTGGCCAGCTCGGCGGTGAACTCGCCAGAGAACTTTGCCTGCGCTGCCGCGATGGCCTCGCGTGGTGACATCGTGGGGTCGTTCACCAGGGCCTGCCACATGGCCAAGAACGCGGCCTGCGCCTGCGCCTCGATGGCCGCCTGCACTGCGGTGGCTGCGGCGTTCGCCCGGCGCTCTGCCGCCAGGATGACAAGCTCGATACTGGTCATCGATTGCCCCGCGAGCGCAGCAGCTGGGTGACCAGGCGCTCGGCGGTGCGCTTGCCCACGCCAACCCGGGCCGGCAGACGCGCGCGCACCTCGGCAACCGGCAGCCCATTGGCCAGCATCGCCGCGGCCTGCTGCAGCCGGTCGAGCCGGTCGAGCTCAGCCCCTGACACCACGATGCGCCGCCCGGCCATCGCCCGCAGCAGCTCGCGCACCTTCGCGCCGGTGAGCTGGCCCGCAGGAACGCGGTCGACCTCGGCGAGGAACCATTGCAGCGGGCTGGCGCCCGACTTGTGGTCGATGGGTGGTGTCATAGGCTGGGTGTTGCAACTGAGGAATAGGCGGCCAGTGGAGACATCAAGGCATTGAACCCCCCGCTGCAGGCGTCGGCATCATCATCGTGGGCTGAATCGGGGAACCCTTCGAGCACGGTGAAGACATCTTCATTCCATGATCCGCGCACAAACTCGACGATGCCGGCCTCGCACTGAGCGGAGAACGGGCCGAAGAGCGTGACCTTGTCGCCGCCGATGGCGTGCGCCTTCACGTTCCACCCGGCCAGCATCCGCACCAGGCTTTCGGCCTGCGCCTTGCCTGCCTGGGCGGGGTCTTTGAAGAACCCGACGCGCACGCGCTTGCCATCTGCGATTGCCGTGTTCTTCATCGCCCGCTCAACCTCAAGCGGCCCCTCGCGAAGACGCCGCGCATCGGAGATCACCACGCGCGTCACCTTGCGATCGGAATCTCGCGCAACACCCATTCGCACGCCGACAGTCCAGTCGGGGTCGTTGAGGTCGGTCTTCTTCGTGGCCGCCAAGTCCCAAAACCTGACCTCTTCGAGCCCCGGCGGGGCCGATTCGATGATGCGGCACCAGTGCCTCTTGAAGTACATGCCCGCGGCTGGCCGAATCTTCCAGTTGCCATCGAGAAGGCGCGCCCGCTCGACTGCAGACTGCGCCATCAGGTTTCCCCGATAGTCGGGGTCGGCCTTCATCAGCGCCTGGTTGTCGCTCAGCTTGGCAGCAATGAACGTGACCGACTTGGGCCGCACCTGGTCATCGTGATCGGCGGGCAGGTCGGGCCGGCCATACTTCTCGGCCAGCTCTTCGCGCGAGTCGGCCCACAAGATCGCATCGTTGATACGCACGAAGTAGCGCAGCACACCCGACCGCTCGGGGATCGGCAGCCCGGTCTCCTGGTCGATCCACCAGGCGATGAACTCGGCAACCCATGAATCGGCATCGGGATTGCAGGTGGCGCGGATGTAGGGCTTCACGCCGCACATCGATCGGTTGCGGCTGAGCAGGTAGAAGAACTGCGCTTTCGTGAAGTGGGTCAGCTCGTCGAAACAGATCAGCGGGATCTGTGCGCCCTGCCAGTCGTAGACCGTCTTCTCGTGCTCAAGGTGCGAGAACTTGACGCGCCCACCGCCTGGCCACTTCCATTCGAGCGTGTGCGAGATTGGCTCAGCGCCAGCCAGCGGGTATAGCTTCGAGCTTTCATCCCAAAGGCCGCCCGGGTTGCGCACCTGGGTGGTGTTGCGCCGGAAGAAGACGGCGGCAAAGTCGGTGTTCGAAGTGACATGGCGCAGCGGCTCAAGCAGCAGGCCCCAGGACTTGCCGCCTCCCGCCGCGCCGCCATAGATCGCGATGTCGGCCGACGACGCGCTGAATGCCTCCTGTGGCCCTGGCTGCGGGCCAATGCGTCGAACCTGATCTTCAGCGGCCATTGCTCGGAAGGTAGAACTGCACGGCAGCGGTCTGCACCGGCCCGCCGTTCTTCCCGGTCAGCTCCACCTTCTCGCGGAACGCCTGCACGTCGGTGTGCTTCCCAATCAGCTCAAGGTGCCGCGTTCGGTCGCTGAACTTCACCTTGCGTACCATGCCGATGGGAACCTTGGCGCCGTCCTGATAGCTGTATTCCTCAAACGACTCGATGCCAACCACAGGGCCGCGCTGCCAGACCTCGGGCCACTGGTGGATTGGCCGCAGGTTGCCGTGCTCGTCGTACAGGTCCGCGAGGTCGGCGGTCTTCTCGGCGTGCAGCGTCTTCAGCACCCAGGCGGCGTCGATCCCGGTGGCCTCTGAGCGCGCCGCCTTCTTGGCTGCGATGGCCTCTTGAACGTCAACTTCCGTCAACAGCCTGCAGCCAGCAGCCCGCGCCGTCTTCGCACTGAACCCAGCCCGGATTGCCGCCTGTGTCGCGTTCAGGTCAACGACGAACTCGTCAACGAATCGCAGCTTTTTCGGCGTCACTTGCGCCCCCAGATCAGGCACGCCGCATCGCGCCCGTGCTCGTTCGTCTTGCCGACCCAACCTGTCATGTTTGCGAAGGCAGCAGCGCTCCACTTGGTCATGCCAGCTTGCGGCTTGAGTGCAAGCGTTGGGCACCCGAGGTCGGCCAGGAAGTCGGCCCAGATCGAGCAATCGCGCTTGATGCTGCCGGCGCCCTGCCGCGCTTCTGGCCCCTTGCTGCCGAACCAGGTGCGAAGGCGCGCGTCCTCGAACACCACCATCTTCAGCGCGCCGCTGCGGTGTGTTCCTTCAACTGCGCCCATGGCCAGGTGAATGGCCATCGACTGCACGTCGCGCAGCTTGCAGGTCTGTGTGTCCAGCTCGGCGAATCCGGTCTTCACGCCCGGGTCGATGCCGATGATGATGTGCCCGGTCATGGCCGTCCGGCCCACATCGGGCAGTCATCGTTGGGCACAAGCCACCCAGCATCGCTAGCTCGGTGCAAATCTTCGCCGACTGCCATGCAGACCGGAACGAGGCCAAATTCTTTGGAGCCAAGAAACTTGCAGTGAGCGCCCGTCAGTGCATCGGCGCAGCACGTGGGCTCGCCGCTTGGGTTCCTGAACACGCGGAATGTGATGGTTCTGGTTTCTGTCATTCGATCCCTTCCGCGCGCTCGGCAACTTGGCGGCGCTCCCAATCGGCGACGAATGCCGCACGCAGCTTGTCGGCAAATTCCTTGCCGTCTGCGCGCTCCACGCTGGCGAGGTAGTCCTGTCGCATGGCGCGCACGCCGATCCGGCGCAGGTTGGCGATGTGGCGGGTCATCAGGGCGGCGTCGAGGCCGACGACATCGGCGCTCATCGCACAGCCCCGAAGACGCTGTTTTCCAGCTCCCGCCAGGCCTTCCCCGCCTTGATCTGAAGGCAATACTTCTTGCTCATCCCGTGCTCATCGGCGACCACCTTGGCCGGCCGATCATCGGAGCGGATGGCGCGGATGTCATCAATGGTCCACTTCGAGTTTTTGCGCCGGCCAATGGCCTTCTTTGTGGACGACACCGGCGACGTGTAGCGGCCCATGGCGGCCATGGCTTGGTGAACCTCAGCCACGGACTTGGCACGCAGGTGGTCCGGCGATAGGCATCGCGGGTTGCCACACGTCGCCGTGATCTGCTGTTGATGCCTGATCGGCATCCCGTGCTGCAGCGTCCACGTCAGGCGCCGAACGTTCGCCGTGGCGCCGTTGTGCTGCGCGTAGGGGATACCGCTTGCGCTTGTGGCGTGGCCCCACAGCAGGCAGTCGCCGTCTTCAGTGCAGCGTCCGTAGATTTGTCGCAGGTCGAGCACGATTCGAGTCCGGCCGTGCGGCTTCGGCGCGGTCATGCGGCCACCTTCCCTTGCTCCAACTCGCTGCGAAGCGCGGTGCGCCAGGCCTCGCGCTGGTATGGCGTCAGGCGGTGCCGGCTGTCGGGCTGGTGCGCCTTCTCGCCTTCCTCGCGTGCCTTCAGTGCCCAGGCCCAGGCCTTCGGGTTCAGCACTGCGGAGCGGTCCACCTTCGCCACCAATGCGGCCACCTTCTGCGGGTCAGCCTTCGGGGCTGGCAGCGCAGGCGGTGCGGGCTGGCGCTCATCGCGCAGGGACTCGCGGCACAGATCGCGGAACTGCAGCACGGTCGGCGGCTCGCCGGATGGCATCTTTTCGAGCCCAGCCGCCAGGGCTTCGGGATGGCTCAGGAAGCCGGCCAGCTCCTTAGCCCAGGACTGCTTGACGGCATCCAGGTCCAGGCCAGACCAGCGGCCGAGAAAGGCGTGGCCGTAGACCACGGCAAGCCGTGCGAAAAGCTTTTCAACCCAGGCGTCTGGCAGCGGTGGGCGCTTCGGCATTGATGATCTCCAGCGGTTGAGATTGATGGGCTGCGGCGCGTTGTCGAACGCCAGCGGAGACGAGCGATGGGCAGGCTTCGAGCATTCGCGCCTCCCCAGGGGTCAGCGGCCGAACGGGCGGCGCTCGGGCCGCCACCTTCTCGTCGCGCTGCAGCCACGCCGCCTGCAGGCCCTGCGAGCCACGCGAGCACCAGACCCGCAGAAATTCATCGAGCGACATTCCCGCCTTCTGCGCCTCAGACATCGCGCCCTGCAGCACGGTCTCCGTGACCGGCGCTCGCTTTGACTTCCGCAGAGCGAGCCAATCGGCCCACACCTGAGCGTCGACGCCATCCGGGCACTTCGGAACGCGAGCGGCTGACGATTTCGGCGGGGGGGGACTATCCCCGTCAGGGGATAGGGGGGTTTGTATTTCTCCTTCCTTTCCCTTCCCTTCCCTTCCTCCCTGCGCGTGCCCAACGCGTGCTGACGCGTCATCGACGCGTTGCGACGCGTGCCCCACGCGTGCTTTGCGCGCCACCTTCGCGTCAGGGTCTGGCAGTGACGAGACGCTCTCGCGTGGGTTCAGGTGCTGGTGGCGCGCGAAGCTCGGGATGTAGGCGAATCCGTCGCCGTATGGGACCACCAAACCAGCCGCGATCAGCTCCTCGCACAGATCGTCGGCGTTGCAGTTGTCGGCAGGCAGATAGCGCAGCTTGAAGGTCTTGGGCTTCCATACCATGCGACCTTCTCGATCGGCCTCGCACCAGAGCGCGATATAAAGCAGGCGAGCGAGTGGGGACAGTCCAACGATGTCCTCGCTCGTGAAGAACTCGGGCTTGATCGTGCGAATGCGAGCCATCAGACCACCGCCCATTCACGCTCGGCCCGGCCTGCCGTGCTGCACACCTTCTTGCCGGTGGGCTTGATCATGTGCAGCGCCTTCAGCTCGGACAAGCGCCGGCACACCTGAACGCCTTCCAGCTTCGTGCGCGCGGCGATCCCGTCCTTGCCCAACGGGCCGTGCATCTGTAGGCAGTGGATGATGATGGCGTTGTGGCGCTTGGTCAGCTCGCGCGCCTGGTCGGCTGCTGCATGGCTGGTGCCCGGGTCACTGCGCCGGGCTGTGGGCCGCGCGATGGGCCGCAGGTTCTGCAGCGGCACGGGCGGGCCGCCCAGAAGGTCGTGTTGCAGGTTCATGCGTGGGCCATCCCTAAAGCTGTCAGCGCATAGCGCTTGTGGCGCGAGGTGCTGGCCAGTTGGTACACCTGGCTATCGGCCACCAGCGAGGCGAGCGTCTTGTTCGTCACGTCGGCAATCGTGTCGCCCTTCGACTTGTTGGCGCCGCAGGCGGCCTCAAGCTCGTTCGCGCTCATCGGGCCGTTGAGACGCAGCGCCTGCCGGATTCGGATGCGGCGCTTGGCCATGACGGACAGCATCGACATCGGGTCGTCCATGCTGGTGAGCCGAGCCACGAAGCCGGGCGGGAATGTGGTGTTCATGCTGTTGCTCCCATCAGCACGCGGCGCAGCGCGGCGTTTTCTTCGCGAAGCGTGCGGTTCTCACGCTCGGCGTGCAATTGGCGCGCGGCACAGGGAGACTCATCGCTCAGGCTGCCCGCGCTTCGACTGCGGGGGCGGCATTGGTGCCGACCAGCTCGGGCATGAAGAGGCGTGGATGCGCCACCTTTACTGCCGCCGGGATGCCCCGGGTGGTCCAGTTGTGCACACGCTGGGTGCCGCCAGCTTCCTTGTCATACCCGAGCAGCTCAGCGACTCGCGCCGCCCCGCCGAGGCGTTCAATGATTGCTTTGTCGGGTGAGGTCATGCCACATGGTACACGTTTCGTTTAGTTTATGTCAACTGACAAGTAAACGGTCCGTGGGTGCCATTACTTCGCCTGAGACGAGCCAGTTCTATGCCCGCGAGAAGAAGGCCGACGAGATGTGCGAGAAGATGAAGCTCGGGGCGGATAACGGCAATCAGCGGCTGCTGGCTGACCGCATGTGTGAAGACCTCAAGCGCCGCGTTCAGGAAAGCAAGCCAGGCAGGTAGTAACGCCCCCAAACCAGACAAGGCCCGCAGCAGCGGGCTTTTTTTCGCCCGATTGCAAAATGCACTCAACTTTCTGTTGACTTAAATAAACGTGCCGTTTAGAGTTGACCCCATCGACACCCCGATGGAGCAGCAAGATGTTTGCAGCAGCGATTGAGAACCCGGTAGCGCGCGGAGCGGCCAAGGCCTACGAGGCCAGCCTGTCGCCCGAGGTCACCGAACTGCACGCCGAGTGCGCAACCCGGGCGGTGCTGGCCCACGTTGAGGGCTGGACCGACGACCTGGCCGCCGAGTGCATGGGCTTCGCCGCAGTGGACAGCGACCATGCTGTGCGCATCCCGGGCCGCCTGCTGGACGCCGAATCTGCGGTGGTCTTCCACGTAATGATGACCGCCACTGAACCGGCCGACTTCATGGCCGCCCGCGATGAGCTGACCCGCCGACACCTCAAGGCCAATGCCGAGCGCATCAAGCGCTTGGAGCGGATGTTTGCCGAAGGGGAACTGTGATGTCGCGCGTCGCGGTGATCAGCGAAAACAACATCAGCATGGGCGCGCACTTTGCGATCCGCTGCGCAGATCGGCGCTTCTGGTCCGTGTCGCTCTATCTGATCGAAGGCCTGCCGTCTCTGGCCGGAATCCCCGCCACCTGCGTGATGGACGATTTCGGCAACCTGGTGGAGGTGCAGCGATGAACCGGCACCCCGACTTCGCGGCCATCGGTCAGCGCGCGGCTGCGCTGCATTCGCAGGAGGTGGCCCAGGGTGATGGCGCGGCCCTGGTGCTGGTGTGCTTCCTCGCCCTGGTGGCCATCGTGTCACTGGCAGTCGGCATGGCCGATGGGTGGTCGCTGTGATCTACACCGACTACATCGAGCGCAAGCTGTCGCGCGTCCCGCCTACGGGAATCAGCACTGGATTCAGTGTCCCGGGGTCGCTGTTCCATCACCAGTCTGCGTTGACATCGTGGGCAATCCGCCGCGGCCGCGCCGCCATCTTTGCTGATACCGGACTTGGCAAGTCTCGTATTCAAATTGCTTGGGCTGATGCTGTCCGCAAGCACACCAAGCGCCCAGTGTTGATCCTGGCCCCGCTCGCCGTGGCCTCGCAAACTGTTCTGGAAGGGGCCTCGTTGGCTGTGGAAATCCAACTATGCCGCGAAGCCTCGGACGTGGGGCCAGGAATCAACATCACGAACTATGACCGCATGCACAAGTTTGATCCGTCGCTGTTCGGCGGGGTTGTGCTGGACGAGTCTTCGTGCATCAAGCACCATGACGCCAAGATGCTGCGCATGCTGTTGACAGCATTCAAAGATACACCATTCAAGCTTTGCGCAACTGCTACGCCGGCCCCCAACGATTGGACTGAGCTGGGGACACACGCCGAGTTTCTTGGTGTCTGCACCCGCGCCGAAATGCTGGCCGAGTACTTCACTCATGACGGCGGAGACACGAGTGTCTGGCGCCTTAAGGGGCACGCTCGGAATATCTTTTGGCAGTGGGTCAGCACGTGGGGCGCGATGGTTCGCAAGCCGTCAGACCTTGGATTTGATGACTCGGCCTATGTGCTGCCGCCACTGCATTTGCACGAGCATACGGTCGGGACTGAAATGCCTCTCAACGGCATGTTGTTTCCGGCTGAAGCTCAAACGCTCAGTGAGCGACGTGAAGCTCGGCGTATGTCGGTCGAAGATCGAGTGCGTGATTGCGCGGCCATCGTGAACGACGAGGCCAGCGAGCCATGGGTCGTCTGGTGTGATCTTAATGCCGAAGGAGATGCCCTTACCAAGGCCATCAACGGCGCGGTGCAGATCGCTGGCGCTGACAGCGTGGAAGTGAAGGAACTGCGCCTGGCCGACTTTGCTGCTGGGAAATTCCGCGTGCTGGTCAGTAAGCCCAGCATCTGTGGATTCGGGCTCAACTGGCAGCACGCGGCGCGCATGGCATTTGTTGGCGTCACGGACTCATTTGAGGCGTACTACCAATCCGTGCGCCGCTGCTGGCGATTCGGCCAGAAGCGCGATGTGCATATCCATGTTTTCGCATCAAGCAGCGAAGGCGCCGTGGTTGCGAACCTAAAGCGCAAAGAGCGCGACGCCACGGCCATGGCTGAAAGCTTGAGCCAAGAAACGCGCGATGCGGTGATGCGGGAAGTGACCGGCACCACGCGCATGACGAACACCCACAACGCAGGCCAGCGAGTGACTGTGCCCGCATTTTTGAAAGCCGCATCATGAACTGCATTGAACAAATCGTCACGGACCGCTATGCCGCTTACCACGGTGATTGCGTCGAAGTGCTCAAGGGCTTGCCTGATGCAAGCATCGGGTATTCGATCTTCAGCCCTCCGTTTGCAAGCCTCTACACCTACAGCAACAGCCCTCGCGACATGGGAAACGTGCGCGATGACGATGAGTTTTTTGCCCACTTCGAATTCCTGATTGCTGAGCTGCGCCGCGTGATGAAGCCCGGCCGAAATATCAGTTTTCACTGCATGGACATGCCCAGCAGCAAGGAGCGCGATGGAGTGATCGGTCTGAAGGACTTTCCCGGGGAACTGCTGAGGGCATTCCAGCGGCACGGATTCATCTTCCATGCCAAGGTCACGATCTGGAAGGACCCAGTTACCGCGATGCAGCGCACCAAGGCCCTCGGCCTGTTGCACAAGAGCGTGCGCGAGAACGCCGCCATGTGCCGCATGGGTATCCCTGACTACCTCATTACCGTGCGCACGCCAGGCGAGCAAGAAGACCGCGTCACGCACGGCGTCGAGTTCCCTGTGGACCTGTGGCAGAAGGTGGCGAGCCCTGTATGGATGGACATCAACCCATCCGACACGCTGCAATTCCGCAGCGCCAGAGAGCACGACGACGAGCGGCACATTTGCCCGCTGCAGCTTGACGTGATCCGGCGCGGCGTGATGCTGTGGACAAACCCGAACGACATCGTGCTGAGCCCATTCATGGGTATCGGCAGCGAGGGCTATGTCGCTCTTGAGATGGGCCGCAGGTTTGTTGGCGCGGAGCTGAAGGCGAGCTACTACGCGCAGTCTGTGGCAAATCTGGCTGCCGCTACAGCGAAGACAGAAGACTTGTTTGCGGAGGCGCTGTGATCACCGAAGCGCACATCGACTACCGCCAGCGCGAGCGCGAGATCGCCCGCATGTCGCTGCCGGACCAGCTCCTGGCTACCGGCGCGATGACTGGCCCGCACCTCACGCCCCGCCCAGCCACTGTCGGCCTGCTGCAGCGCATTCGGCGCGCCGTGCGGTGCTGGCTGATCAACCGACGCGGGGTGGCGCTGTGAGCGGGCTGTGTCTATGCGGATGCGGCCAGCCTACGCGGATGGCGCGCTCGAACGATGCATCGAAGGGCTGGATCAAGGGTCAGCCGTTGAAGTTCCTGCTCGGCCACAACATCGCGGCCAACGGAGCCCGACAGACCGCGCGATCCCTCGGAAATCGAGGGCTGAGCAGCCATGGCTACGTGCGCATCTTGGTCTCGAAGGGTGTTCGCCGCTACGAGCACATCGTGATCGCTGAGCGAGTGCTGGGGCGCCCTCTTCATTCGCTGGGAAGGGGTCACCCTGACACCGAAGTCGTTCACCACATCGACGGCGACAAGACCAACAACGCGCCATCGAACCTGTTGATCTGCACGCACCGGTATCACACTGAACTTCATCACCGACTGGAACTTTCGGCCGAATGGCCCGAGTTCCCGAAGGTGACACGCAATGAGGGCCCTCGCCATGTCTGAACTGTTCATGATCCGGGCGAGCTCGCTCTCGACCCTCTTCGATTGTCCGAGTCGCTTTTCCGCTATCCACATCGACGGCCTGCGTGGCCCGCGCTCGGCTGCCGCACAGTTGGGCACCGCTGTCCACGCCGGCACCGCGGCCTTCGATGCTTCGCGCCTTCCCGGCGGCTCTCCGGTGTCGGCCGATGACGCGGCTGGCGCGCTGGTCGATGCGATCCATCATCCCGAAGAAGACGTCGAATGGGAGGACACCGCGCCGCGCGACGCCGAACGGATCGCCCTGGCCCTGCACACCAAGTATTGCGCCGACATCGCGCCGCGCCAGTCCTACCTTGGCGTTGAGGTGTACTGCGAAAAGTTGGAGCTTCCAGACCTTGGGATTGCCCTCACGGGAACAACAGACCGCGTGCGCTTGACCCCCGATGGGTTGGGCATCGCCGACCTGAAGACCGGCGGCAAGGCTGTTGGCGCAGATGGCCGCGCCATCACCCAGGGCCACAGCGTGCAGCTTGGTGTGTACGAGCTGCTGGCCGAGCACGCGATGGGCTTGAACATCACCGCACCGGCGCAGATCGTCGGGATGCAGACCGGCAAGACCGCTGCAGCCCAGCGTGTTGGCACCGGCGACGTGCCCAATGCCCGCGCCGCACTGGTGGGCACTGAAGATCACCCGGGCCTGCTTGAGCACGCGTCGCGACTGCTGAAGTCGGGCGCCTTCTACGGCAACCCAAAGTCGTTTCTGTGCTCGCCAAAGTATTGCCCCGC
>Ga0116186_1003876_pt1 | contig 12459 bp, 11 predicted proteins | sample AD_JPNNA4_MetaG_FD_89806 | JGI IMG/M metagenome (GOLD analysis project Ga0116186, IMG submission 89806) | Active sludge microbial communities of municipal wastewater-treating anaerobic digesters from Japan - AD_JPNNA4_MetaG | ecosystem: Engineered > Bioreactor > Anaerobic > Digestate | place...
CGAACTATCCTGTGGAAACCTATACACCCGAAGCGCTCGTTGCGCTCGCTCGGCAGTCGGGATGTCCTTCGATGAGCCACACGTATTCAGAACCGCTCATACATGCCGAGTTTGTGAGTGCCTGCTGTACGCTCGCTCACGGAGCGGGGCTTGCATCAATTCTCGTTACGAATGGTTGCATTAACGAAGCTCCTGCTCAGGATATCCTTGCGCACACACAAGCTGTCAATGTCGACCTCAAAAGCTGGAATGTTGAGTGGTATGAAAAGGAGCTTGGCGGCAATCGGGACACAGTATGCGCTTTTATTGCGCTTGCTAAGAGAATGGGCGTTCATGTAGAAGTAACCACGCTCGTTATTCCCGGTAAAAATGACAGCGAGGCAGAAATAGCATCGATAGCCCGCTTCCTTGCCGATATCGATGCTGCAATTCCGCTCCATCTCAGTGCCTACCATCCGATGTATCGATATACCATACCTCCTACGCCACCTAAAACCATCTATGCACTCGAAAAGGTGGCAAAGCAATACCTTTCGTCTGTGTATCCCGGTAATATTGGAATACCAGTATGGTTTAAAAAATAGTTGGTCATTTTGCATTACTGATCACCAGCAATTGTTAGAGAACTACTTGCAGCCAAAGCGGATCCGCTTCTCGTGCTGCATCAGGAACTCGATACGGCAAAATCAACAGCTAAAAACCCGGTATACAAAAACTACACAATAATTGATGCAGCATTTTCATACATTGCAGCATGCTTGCGCGACAGCATGACACCAGACTGGTCATACTTTAGTAAAGCAAATCTCTTGTGGCAGGCAGTTATGAAACTTCCTGCAGCAAAACGTCCGCAAATGCCTTATGCCGATAACCTGTATGCATATCTCATTGCTGGCAATACGGAATTATTCAAAAAAACACTAGCAGGATTAAAGGGAGACACCATTCAGTATATTCCTTTCGCCCTCATCACACGGCAGTGGGATCTTGTTGAAATACTCTATAAGCTCAATAGCATTGAGCTCGATGATCCTATCAAATTGGGCAACTACAAAGAACAATCATTGCTCGCATGGGCAATTACTGCGGGGTTTCCCGAAGAAGCAATCCTATTGCTTACTAAAGGAGCTAAAGTACCAGAATATGTGTACTATAAGACTGACGACTATACGACTGGAGATGCCTATCCTGTTATTCAGGTAGCAGCATATGGAGGCGATATTGCACTCGTTGAAACCTTAATACAAAAAGGAGCATCCTTAGCAGATAACCAGGCATTATTCGAGGTGCACACTAAGCCGGAAATACGAAAATTGCTCATTGAATCCGGCATGGATCCCTATATAAAATTTGACTCCGGTAATGGGAGTATAAAATCGATATTAACTGATGCTGCGCTCTTTGGGTATGAGGAAGCCGTGGCATACTACCTTTCGATACAAGTTCCATATGAGGTTGCCGATCCAACGGAGGTACCGCCGCTTTTTGCAGCAGTGGTATCTGCAAATCCCAAAGTTGTTGATATGCTCATTAAAGCTGGAGCCGATATCAACCAGTATGTTGACTGCTATGGCTTTGAAGATTTCTTTTTTGTGTATCTCGATGGCAGCTATACACCACTTGCGTTGGCATATTTGATGCGGGACAGAACCGATGACCAGTACAAGAAGGTCCAATATACCAAAATAATCAAGATGCTTGAAAAGCTCGGCGCTGAAAATAAAACATCGGATTCATTTTAACATATGAAAATGCCGCCCTGGCTATCGAGCTTGAAAAGCTCGGCGCTGAAAATAAAACATCGGTTCAGTAATCATCACTGATTGTGATGGGGGCGCATTGCTCCACAGTACTGGGTGTTCGGTGTGGAGCGCATTGCTCCACAGTACTGGGTGTTCGGTGTGGGGCGCATTGCTCCACAGTACTGGGTATTCAGTGTGGAGCGCATTGCTCCACAGTACTGGGTGTTCGGTGTGGGGCGCATTGCTCCACAGTACTGGGTGTTCGGTGTGGAGCGCATACGAACACCTAGGAGTGGGGTTCAGAGTAAAGCCTACGCATGATTACACTGCAGCCTTGTGCGTGGTGGATTGCAATATCGCTCCTGATTTAAGTATGAGGATGACGTTTTTAGATTAATGAAATAGAATAGCGTCGTGCCGGTGATTGATGAATTACAATAGCGCATTGAAGTGCTTTGCTTGCAATAGCGCTGCGGCAGTTTGTTAGAACGGCACGCCCCCGGTGATTGATGAATTAGGATGGCACAGCGCCAGTTTGTTCACATTTTGAACAAATTTTCTCTAAAAGCCTTGAAAATGAGAGTGCACTGTGATAATCTTAATTCCGACAGGTTCAAGGCTGATGCTCTGAGCATTCCGTTTACATAATGCAGGAATTTGTATGCATGGCTTTGACCACACGTACTGCCAGCGTGTTTCGGCCGCGGCAGGGTGGCACGAGGGAAGTTTGGTTTAGGGCTCCATACAGACATACAACAGGAGTTCCGGGTGTATAGTACGCCGGAGGCTGGTTGTAAGCTGATAAGGAGTTCGGAACCGGCGTGTCCTGAGGGAATGGGAAAATAATCAATCGTAAAATAAAAAAAGTTCATGGTGGTTTTTGAATATCTCCTTTTAATATGTTTCGGCCGCGACGGGGGGAAAGAAAGTTGAAAAGAAAGCTTCATGCAGGGCATACTACAAGAATTCCGGGTGTGTACAGTATGCAGGAAGCTCTTTGTGTGTTATTGAAGATTAAAGAAACGTTATTAATATATGTTTTTAAATGCACAATAAACCGCCTTAGCTTTTTAAAGATGGATGTAGCGATGAGTCGTGTAGATATGAAATGGACCATGCCTATATAAGATTGTGGTGTGGCAGTAAATAAAATTATCAGTATATAAGGTTTAAAATTGTTAAATAAACTAAGTAATAGATTAAAAAATATTTCTGGTGATAAAAAATCAGTACTTGCCCTTGTTGGTGGTACAACGATTGCACAAGCGTTAAACTTCTTATTTTCACCTATCCAGACACGTTTGTTTTCTCCTGAGGTGTTTGGAGAATTAGCAGTTTTTACTTCAATAACAAGTATAATTGGTACCATAATATGTTTAGGGTATGATCAAGGGATTCCTTTGCCAAAGGAAGATGCTGAAGGGTATGCTATATTAAAAGTTTCTTGGCTATTTGCATTAATTATATCATTATTATCAATGTTTTTATTATTTGTTTTTGGTAATAAAATATATTATAATTTTGGTGCAAGCAATTTAAGTTATTATTGGTTTTATGTTCCTTTATTGTTATTAACTCAAGGATTTATTCAATCAACTAATTATTGGTTAATACGTAATAAAAAATTTAAAATTATATCATATAATAAAGTAATACCAACATTATTTGTAAATATATTATCTATCTTTTTAGGTTTTATAGGTTTTTTAAACTTAGGAGCACGTCTTTTTGCAATCTTAATTGGTAATATTATAAATGTAGCAATTTTGCTTTTTTCCATTATTGATGATATAAAAAAAAGCTGGGAAAAAATTTCTAGAAGAAATATAATCTTCAAATATAAAAATTTTTTACTTTATGATATTTGGAGTAATTTAATAAATACACTGTCTTGGATGATAATTCCAGTTTTATTAAACATGTATTTTGATAGCTATGTTGCAGGTCAATATTCAATTGGTTTGAAAATTATTCAATTACCAATAAGTATTATAGGTGCTTCTTTTGGACAGGTTTTTTTTAAAAATGCTAGTGAAAAATATCATAATAATGAATTATATAGTTATACAAAAAAATATATAAAAAAATTGTTTTTATATACTTTCCCATTTGGTTTGATATTATTATTTTTTGGAAGAGAATTATTTGTATTTGTTTTTGGTGAAAAATGGATTAATGCTGGTCTATATGTGCAAATCCTTTCACCATGGGCAGTTTTCTGGTTTGTTTCCAGTCCAATCTCTATTATTTATATTATAGTTCAAAAGCAATATATCTCATTGATAACATCATGCCTAAATCTATTATTTAGGTTTTTGGCAATTTATATTGCTTTTTTATTTAAGAATGACTTGTTAGCAATGCTTTTATTATCAATTTCAGGAATAATTGTTTCAGGCTTATCAATCTTTTTAAGCGTCAAATATAGTAAATTTAACTATGTAAAAGCTTAACCTAAAATAGGGGTTGAAAATAATGAAAAGAATAATTTTATTTACTGGATCGTATCCATATAGTATTGCTGCCGAAGATACTTTTGTAAAACCTGAGCTCGCTGTTCTTTCACAATATTTTATCATTGAAATTGTTCCTCTTGAAAAAAAAGGTACATACGATTTTACTGTTAACAATATTAAAAATATATATCTTAATACAAATTTAAATAATAATAAAGATTTACTTTTTAAATGTTTAATTCTTTCATTTTTTGATATAGATTTATATCGTGAACTCTTTAAAAATATTAAAAAGTTTTTTAATAATCCTCTCCTATTAAAGGATTTAATTATACATAATTTAAAAAAAATACAGATAAAACAATGGCTTAAAAATAATCTGAAAAATGGTAAATATAGTATTAATGATATCTTTTATACTTTCTGGTTTACTGCCTGTACTTCAGGTATTTTAGCCATTAAAAAAGAATATAAAAATATAAAAGTAATTACGCGAGTTCATGGATATGATTTATATGAAGAAGAACGACGAAAAAATTATATACCATATAGGAAATATGATGTAAATAATATTAATTTTATATTTACTGTTTCAAAAGCAGGTGAAAATTATTTGAAAAGAAAATATAATATTAATAATATAAGAACATTTTATTTAGGCACAAATGATAGAAATATACTGAATACATATAATAATGAAAACGAATTAAAATTAGTATCCTGTTCATTTTTAGTTCCTCTTAAAAGAGTTGATCAACTTGTCAAAATTTTAATAAAAACATCTGAAATGCATAAAATAAAAATTATATGGCATCATTTTGGAAATGGACCAGATTATAATAAAATTATTAATATTATAAATTGTAATCATTCATCATATGATATCAACTTGCGTTTATTTGGACATTTAGATAATAATGAGATATTTAACATGTATAAAAATAATTCTTATGATTATTTTATAACTCTTTCCGAAAGTGAGGGGGGGGTGCCTGTATCAATTGTTGAGGCAATGAGTTGTGGCATACCAGTAATTGCAACAGCAGTTGGTGATATAACAGAAATTGTAATTAATGGATATAATGGTTTTTTAATTAAAAAATATAATGAAGAAAAAGTAATAAAAATTTTAAATGAAGCATATAATTTAAAAATTAAAAAATTTCAAAATTATTTAGAATTAAGAAAGAATGCAAGAATAATATTTAATGAGCATTTTTCTTCAACTACTAATCATGAAAAATTTTCAAAATTTTTATTGGATAACTTATGCTAGTAATAATTAATTATAATCTTGGAAACCTCAAATCAATTCAAAACATGATACGAAAAATTGGTTTTGAATCAAAAATAACAAATAATATTGAGGAAATCAGGGGTGCAACAAAATTAATCCTTCCCGGTGTTGGTGCCTTCGATAACGGCATGCACAATTTAAAAGAACTCGGATTAATTAGCGTATTGGAAAAAGAAATATTAGAAAATAAAAAACCAATATTAGGAATCTGTCTTGGGATGCAATTATTAACAAAAAAAAGCGAAGAAGGTACCCTTTCTGGTCTTGGATTTATTGATGCAGAGACAAAACTTTTTAAGTTAGAAAATACCTATAAAATACCACACATGGGGTGGAATACTGCAAAACCAATAAAAAAATCAAAATTATTTTCAGAAATGGAAAATCAAGAAAATAGGTTTTATTTTGTTCATTCCTACTATGTTGATTGCTCTAATACTGATGATATTTTAACAGTTACAAAGTATGGAACAGAGTTTGTTTCTATGTTCGAACATGAAAACATTATAGGAGCTCAATTTCATCCAGAAAAATCACACAAATTTGGAATGCAATTATTAAAAAATTTCCTGGAGAATTATTAAATGCTTACCACTCGAATAATTCCTGTATTATTATTAAGAAATCGTGGACTCTATAAAGGAATACAGTTTAAAAATCATACGTATGTTGGCGATCCAATAAATACTGTTAAAATATTTAATGACAAAGAAGTAGACGAAATCGTGGTTCTTGATATTGAAGCAACTGTAAAAAATAAGCCAATTGATTTTGAGTACTTAGAAGAAGTGGTAAGCGAAGCTTTTATGCCAATTGGCTATGGTGGAGGCATAAAAACTATTGAAGATGCAAAAAGAATATTTAGCATAGGTGTTGAAAAGGTAATTCTCAATACCCAGGCATTTAAAACCCCTGAATTGGTTTCTGAACTATCAAAAAAATTTGGCGCACAATCAGTAGTTGTTTCTTTAGATGTAAAAAAAACATTGCTTGGATCTTTTGTGTATATAAAAAATGGAACAGAAAAAACTTCATATAAACCTCTGGAAGCAGCCAAATTGATGGAAAGTTTTGGTGCAGGAGAAATAATTATAAACGATATTGATAAAGATGGTACACGAACTGGTTATAATTTATCATACATTCAAGAAATATCAAAATCAGTAAAAATACCTGTTATAGTTTGCGGAGGTGCAGCAACTGTAGAAGATTTTGTAAAAGCAAAACAAGCAGGAGCACATGCATGTGCTGCTGGTGCGATGTTTGTATATCATGGACCACATAGAGCAGTTTTAATTTCATATCCAAAGTATGAAGAATTACGTAAATCTTTAGGAGAGTAATGTATGAGCTATCAGCAATGTACCCGCTGTTTAATGGATACAACAGCGAAGGATATTTTTTTTGATGAAAATGGAATATGCAATTATTGTAAAGATTTTGAAAATGTTTTAAAAAACCCTAAAAAACGAATCAATGTGCATCTCGATGATTTAGTAAAACAAATAAAAGAGGATGGAAAAAATAAACCATATGATTGTATCGTTGGTGTAAGCGGTGGAGTTGATAGTTCCTATACGCTCGTAAAAGCAAAAGAATTAGGACTAAGACCGCTTGCTGTTCATATGGATAATGGTTGGGACAGTGAATTAGCAGCTAATAATATAAAAAATTTAGTAGAAGGTTTAGGAGTAGATTTATACACTCATGTTATCGATTGGGATGAGTATAGAGAACTTATGCAGGCATTTTTTGATGCCGATGTCATTGATATTGAGTTATTATATGATAATGCAATGTTAGCTGTGGACTATGAGCAGGCTGCAAAATATGGAATAAAGTATATTCTTGCTGGTACAAATACCAGCACTGAAGGCATGAAAATACCTGAAAACTGGAATTGGTTTAAATTTGATAAAAAAAATATTTATAATTTAGCAAAGACACGAGATATTAAAATAAAGACTTTTCCTGCAATTAGCACATTTGATTTTGTGTATTATGAGTATGTTAGGCGCATTCGATGGATTTCCTTTTTGGATTATCTTGATAATTACAATAAATTTGATGCATTGCAAATCTTGCAGGAAAACTATCAGTATAAACCATATCCATATAAACATTATGAATCAATATTTACTCGCTTTTATCAGGGTTACCTTTTGCCTGAAAAATTTAATGTTGATAAACGAAAAGTGCATCTCTCAACATTAATTATTTCCGGACAGATGACACGTGAACAAGCATTAGAGCAATTGCAGGGCAAATATGCCTATCCATCTGAAAGGGATTTGGAAGAGGATATGCAGTATTTTTTAAAGAAAATGCGCTGGACACGAAAAGAGTTAGAAGAGTATGTTAATCGTCCTGAAAAACCCCATACTCAATATGGATCTGAAATAAAATTCTATAAATTACTGGCAAATATTTATAAAAAATTAAAAGGAATAAAATAACCATGTATACCCTTTCCCTCATCGGTTGTGGCAGGATAAGTTACAAACACATTGAAGCTGCTATTAAAAATGCAGATAGGCTTTCGCTTCTTGCGGTATGCGATCCCATTATTGAACGTGCGGAACAGCGTGCTAAAGAATATGAAGCACAGGTAAGCGGCACCTGCATTAGGGTGTATAGCGACTATCGTGAAATGCTTGCTAAGGAAAAACCGGACATCTGTGCCATCGCAACAGAGTCGGGATACCATCCGCCCATAGCAATTGACTGTTTAGAAGCTGGTGCGCATGTCATCTGCGAAAAGCCGATGGCCCTTTCTACACAAGATGCAGATGCCATGATTGCAGCATCACACCGGACAGGTAAAAAGCTAGCTGTATGCTTTCAGAACCGCTTTAACGCTCCCATACAGAGAGCCCGAAAGGCTTTGGAACAGGGACGCTTTGGCAAGCTCTATCACGGCATGGTACAAATTCGATGGAACAGAAATGATGCTTACTATGCAGAAGCTCCTTGGCGTGGTACATGGGAACTCGATGGCGGGACTCTCATGAACCAGTGTACCCATGGTATCGACCTCTTGCAGTGGATGCTCGGAGAAGATGCGGTACGTGTGCAAGCTGTAACACGCCGTTTTGCTCGACCCATCGAAGCGGAAGATTTTGGGAGCGCTATCGTTGAATTTAAAAACGGAGCAGTGGGTATTATAGAAGGTTCCGCCCTAGTGTATCCAAAAAATTTGAACGAAACCCTTTCACTATTTGGTGAAAAGGGAACAGCAGTAATAGGTGGTCTTGCAGTTAATAAAATCGAAACCTGGCGCTTTGCAGATGCTGAACAGGTTGGTGATACCGAATCCGCTGTACTTAATCCCGATGAAAAGGATCCTCCAACTGTGTATGGATTTGGTCATAGCGCCCTGTATGCTGATTTTATCGATGCCATAGAGCAAAACCGCGATCCTCTTATTTCAGGAGAGAAAGGCAAAAAAGCGCTAGAGATTATCCTTGCAATCTACAAGAGCCAAAAAACAGGACTCCCCGTGGATCTTCCGGTCAATTTTTCCGCTATCGAAATGAAAGGATCGTTTGATGCTTAATATTCTAACTGTTGTAGGGGCAAGGCCGCAATTTGTAAAAGCCGCTGTTTTCAGCCGCTTTATTCGGACCAACCTTTATGCAGAAAAAATAAGAGAAACCATAGTTCACACTGGTCAGCATTATGATGAAAATATGTCGGATATTTTCTTTCGAGAAATGGAGATCCCTACACCGAATGTTAATCTTTGCATCGGATCAGGAACCCATGGTGCTACAACTGGTGCTATGCTTTCGGGTATAGAAAGCACAATCCTCGAGCGTAAACCAGATGTAGTACTTGTGTATGGTGATACCAATTCTACATTAGCGGGCGCTCTTGCGGCATCCAAGCTCCATGTCCCGGTTGTACATGTAGAAGCTGGCCTGCGTTCCTATATGATGGTCATGCCAGAAGAACAAAACCGCAGACTTACCGACCATCTTGCAAGCTGGCTTTTTTGTCCAACCGACACCGCAGTAGTAAACCTTGAAAAAGAAGGCATTTTTAATAATGGAATAACCAATCCTTCGGCGGATAATAAAGCAGTAGTGCAATGCGGTGATATCATGTACGAAGCATCACTTTATTACCAGCCAAAAGCGCTTGATCAATCAGAATCATCATTACAAGATTTGCCAGACCATTTTGCCCTTTTAACCCTGCATCGTGCAGAGAATACCGATGACTATAAACGTCTCTCAACAATCATACAAGCCTTAAATAAATTTGATAGTATAGAGTTTGTCTTTCCGATACATCCGAGAACTAAAAAAATCCTTAGCCAATACAGTTTAGAATTCAAATCTCACATTCAAATGCTAGATCCTGTAGGTTATTTTCAGATGCTTGCCCTAGAAAATAAATGTTCTTTTGTTGTAACCGATTCGGGTGGTGTTCAAAAAGAAGCCTATTTCTTTAAAAAGCCATGTATCACTTTACGAGACACGACGGAATGGCGTGAGCTCGTTGAACATGGATGGAATACACTAGTAGGGGCTGATGAAACAACAATAGTTGATACTTTAAAAGCAATGCCAAAGTATGGAGATTCAGTACCACTTTATGGTGATGGAATGACGGCTAAAAAGATTGCTGATGTTCTCCTTTCTTGGCAAAAATAACTAAAAGGGAAGTTATACGCTATTATGAACGTTCCATTTTACACATCCACCCGTGAATACCGCGCTCATAAGGATGAGTTTGATGCCGCAGTGCTTCGTGTCATGGAACGGGGGGATTTTATCTTGGGGGAAGAGGTCGCAGCATTTGAAAAAGAAGCGGCAGACTTCCTCGGCGCCCGGTATGCGCTAGGGGTAGCTTCTGGCAGTGATGCACTGGTAATCGGTTCTGATATTCTGGGTTTTCGTGATGGTGCCGAAGTACTTACGCCAACCTTTACATTCTTCGCATCAACCTCCTGTGTAGCCCGGCTCGGAGCAAAACCGGTCTTTGTCGATATGGATCCAGATACACTGAACATGGATTTGAGTGATGCAGAACGAAGGGTTACAAAAAAAACAGTTGGCATTATTCCAGTCCACCTCTTTGTTCAAGCTACTCCTATGCAAAAGGTGATGGATCTTGCCCGTGCCTACAATCTCAAAGTGCTCGAGGATGCTGCAGAAGCCTGGGGCATGGAGACTAAGATTAATGAAAATTGGAAGAAGGCAGGAACCATCGGTGATATCGGTATTTATTCATTCTTTCCTACCAAAACATTGGGGGCCTATGGTGATGCGGGGCTCATGGTAACAAACGATGAAGAACTTTATAAGAAAATAAAGAGTTATCGTGTGCACGGCAGTACTATAAAATACCACCACGATTACATTGGTTATAATTCCCGGCTCGATACGCTCCAGGCGGCAATTCTCAGGTTCAAGCTGCAGAGGACGAAGGAATCGATCGCCATGCGCGAACGCCACGCTGTGCACTATACCGAGCGGCTCTCTCGCATTGCAGAGGTACGAATTCCGAAAATTACTGAGAATAATCGTGGTGTGTACTATGTGTACAATATCCTTGTACCTCGGCGTGATGAACTAGCTACATTCCTTAAAGAAAACGGTATCGGCACATCAATTTATTACCCAATTCCCTTACATCTCCAAAAGTGCTTTGCTTATTTAGGCTATAGAGAAGGCGATTTCCCAGTTGCAGAACGGGTAAGTAAAGAAATCATCGCTCTACCAATGTACCCTGAATTACATGATGATGAAGTAGAGTATGTCTGCGATGCGATCGCATCGTTTTATACGAGGTAAACATGGGAAATAAGGAACTCATCGAAAAGCCTGCCGCCGATGGCGGTATATTTTATTGCCATGAGTCAAGCTATGTAGATGAAGGTGCTCTTATTGGTACAAGTACGAAGATCTGGCATTTTTCCCATATCATGGCCGGTGCTAAAATAGGTGCGCACTGTTCGATCGGGCAAAATGTTAACGTAGGTGGCCGTGCAGTAATTGGCGATAAGGTAAAAGTGCAGAATAATGTATCAATCTACGATGATGTTATAATTGAAGATGACGTGTTCTGTGGACCATCGATGGTTTTTACCAATGTTATAAACCCACGGTCGTTTATCGAACGTAAACATGAATATAAAAAAACTATTGTGAAGCGTGGTGCTTCAATTGGAGCAAATGCCACTATTGTTTGTGGAGTCACCCTGGGTGAATATTGTTTTATAGGTGCAGGAAGTGTTGTAACAAAGGATGTCCCAGCCTTTGCTCTCATTTATGGGAGCCCGGCGCGTCAACACGGCTGGGTTTGCCGCTGTGGAGTAAAGTTAAACGATGAACTTATCTGTCCAGAATGTGGTAAGGTGTATATACAACATGGAAAAGGAATTGAGGAACAAATATGAGCTTATATAAAGAACTGCTAGAAAAAATTGAAAAAAACACCGTAACAGTAGGCATTATCGGTCTTGGCTATGTAGGCCTGCCTTTGGCAGTTACCTTTGCCAGGAAAGGAATTTCTGTGCTTGGCTTTGAAAAGAGTGAGAAAAAAGCACAATCGGTTAATGAAGGTCGTAACTATATTGGTGATATAGAAGATGATGAACTTACCAAAGTAGTACATGAAAAACTATTGTCTGCAACGACTGATTTTACCCGTATTGGCGAATGCGATGCAGTCATTATCTGCGTACCAACACCTTTGGACAAATTTAAAAAGCCTGACATGAGTTATATCGAAGGTGCCTGTGTCGATATTGGTAGAAATATGAAAAAAGGCACCTTTATCAGCCTGGAAAGTACAACCTATCCGACAACTACCGAAGATTTTATGAAGCCCATTATTGAGCGCGAGTCGGGGATGAAGGAAGGGGAAGATTTCTGGCTCTGCTTTAGTCCAGAACGGGTAGACCCAGGAAATAAAAACTATAAAACAGAAAACACACCTAAGGTAGTTGGCGGCC
>Ga0116186_1003887_pt1 | contig 12443 bp, 7 predicted proteins | sample AD_JPNNA4_MetaG_FD_89806 | JGI IMG/M metagenome (GOLD analysis project Ga0116186, IMG submission 89806) | Active sludge microbial communities of municipal wastewater-treating anaerobic digesters from Japan - AD_JPNNA4_MetaG | ecosystem: Engineered > Bioreactor > Anaerobic > Digestate | place...
ATCCCGCAATTCGGGGTTTCGTATGCCGTGGGCGTCGATGGCATTGCCCTCTCGTTGGTCATCCTCTCGGCGATCCTCACCCCGATCTGCTTGCTCGCGGCGTGGAACGACCTCGGCGAGGGCGCGGGCGAGAACCCCACCCGGACCAAGACCTACTTCGCGCTCATGCTGTCGCTGCTGGCCTTCATGGTCGGGGTGTTCGCGGCGCGCGACGTCTTCTTGTTCTACGTGTTCTTCGAGGCCATGCTCATCCCGGTCTACTTCCTCATCGGGATGTTCGGTGGGGCACGTCGCAAGGCGGCGGCGCTGAAGTTCATCCTCTTCTCGCTCCTCGGTGGCCTGATCATGCTGGTGGGCGTCATCGCCCTCTACTTCCACGGCCCGGGCGGTGCCGACGGCTTCCTCATGGACAACCTCATGGGCAAGGTCGGTGGCTCGGTCGAGGCCCAGCGCTGGATGTTCCTCGCCTTCTTCATCGCCTTCGCGATCAAGGCCCCGATGTGGCCGGTCCACACCTGGCTGCCGGATGCTGCCGAGGCAGCCCGCCCGGCGACCTCGGTGCTCCTCGTCGGCGTGCTCGACAAGGTGGGCACCTTCGGCATGATCCGCTACTGCCTGTCGCTCTTCCCGGAGGCCTCGCAGTGGGCGACTCCCGTGGTCATCACCTTGGCCGTCATCTCGGTGATCTACGGCGGCATCCTCGCCATCGGCCAGACCGACCTGATGCGCCTCATCGCCTTCACCTCGATCAGCCACTTCGGCTTCATCGTGCTCGGCATCTTCGCCTTCACGTCCACGGCGGGCAACGGGTCGGCGCTCTACATGGTCAACCACGGCTTCGCGACCGCTGGGCTCTTCCTGTTGGCGGGCTTCCTCATCGCCCGCCGCGGCAGCCAGCGGATCCCGGACTTCGGCGGTTGGCAGCGGGTCACGCCGGTGCTCGCGGGGACCTTCCTCATCTCGGGACTGTCGTCGTTGGCGCTGCCCGGTCTGTCGAGCTTCGTCTCGGAGTTCCTCGTGCTCGTGGGCACCTTCCAGGTCAACAAGCCGGCCGCGGTCATCGCGACCGTCGGCATCGTCCTGGCCGCTCTCTACATCCTGCTGACCTACCAACGGCTCTTCACGGGGCCGAAGCCGACCTTCGCCGAAGGTGTTGCGCCGGCCGACCTGAACCTGCGCGAGAAGATCGTGGTGGTCCCGATCATCGCCTCCTTCCTCGTGCTCGGGTTCTTCCCCAAGCCGGTCCTCGACCTGGTCAGTCCGACCGTCGAGCAGACCATGTCGATCGTGGGCGTCTCTGATCCGACGCCCACCAATGCCATCGGGAGCGCCAAGTGATGCCCGCTGTCGCCGCCTCAGTCGGCACGATCGTCGGCACCGCCGGCACCTCCGTCGGCGCCGCCTTCGAGACCGCGAACCTCAACTATGCGGCTCTCTCGCCGATGATCGTCGTGGTCGCCGGAGCCCTCATCGGGGTGCTCGTCGAGGCCTTCGTCGGTCGCCAGTCCCGAACCACCGTGCAGGTGGCTCTCGCGGTGGTCACCATGTTGGCCGCGCTGGCCGCCCTCCTGGTCTGGGCGCGCCCCAACCAGTCGGTCACCGCCGAGCAGTCGATGGCCATCGACGGACCAGCCCTGTTCATGCAGGCCACCCTGTTGCTCTTCGGCATCCTGGGCATCCTGGCCATGTCGGAGCGCTTCGGCAGCGCGAGTGCTGATGCCTTCACGCCGATGGGCGCTGCATCACCCGGCTCGCCGCAGGAGGAGGCGGCGACCAAGGTCGGCTATGTCACCTCCGAGGTCTACCCGCTGACCGTCTTCGCGGTCTTCGGCATGATGCTCTTCGTCGCGTCCAACGACCTGATCATGATGTTCGTCGCGCTCGAGATGCTCTCGCTGCCGCTCTACATCCTCACCGGTCTGGCGCGCCGTCGTCGGCTGCTCTCGCAGGAGGCCTCGCTCAAGTACTTCCTCCTCGGTGCCTTCAGCTCGGGCTTCTTCCTCTTCGGTGCGGCCCTGCTCTACGGCGTGGCCGGCTCCTCGGACCTGCGCCTGATCGCTCGCTCCATCACCAGTGGGTCGGTGGACTTCGGTGGGCTGCTGCTCATCGGTGCCTTCTTCACGATCATCGGCCTGCTCTTCAAGGTCGGTGCCGTGCCCTTCCACGCGTGGACCCCGGACGCCTACCAAGGTGCTCCGACGCCGGTCACCGGCTTCATGGCCGCGGCCACCAAGCTCGCGGCCTTCGGCGCGATCCTTCGCTTGACGTATGTCGGCCTCGAAGCCTCGCGCTGGGACTGGCGAGTCGGGGTGGGCATCATCGCGGCCCTGACGATGATCGTCGGCGCTGTCGTCTCGATCAAGCAGACCGACATGAAGCGACTGCTCGCCTACTCCTCGATCGCGCACGCCGGCTTCGTGCTCGTCGGTGTCCTCGCCTTCGACAAGACCGCCATCGCCGGGGTGCTCTTCTACCTCGTCGCCTATGGCCTGGCCACGATCGCCGCCTTCGCCATCGTCGCCATGGTGCGCCAGTCCGGCTCGGAGGCCACCAACGTCTCGCAGTGGGCCGGCCTGGGCAAGAAGCACCCGGTCGTGGCGGGCTGCTTCGGCCTGCTCCTTCTTGCCTTTGCCGGAATCCCGCTGACGTCGGGCTTCACCGCGAAGTTCGCCGTCTTCGCGCCCGCCATCGCGCATGGCGATTTGATGGGGATCATCCTCGTCGTCATCGGTGTCCTCGCGAGTGGCGTCACGGCATACATCTACTTCCGGATCATCGTCCTCATGTACTTCGAGGACGCCCCCGGTGGTGACGAGGTCGTCGCGCTGAACCCCGGCATCGCGACCACGGTGGTTGTGACCGTCGGTGTCCTCGCGACCCTGCTGCTCGGCATCGTTCCCGGACTCCTGCTCGAGATCGCGAACTCGTCGTCGCTCTTCCTCCTGTGACCGACGCCTTGGCGGTTCCCGAGGCCAAGGCTCCGGACCGCGTGTCGGGCACGCCGTCGATGCTCGCTCTGCCCGGGACCTCCGAGGACCTGCGCGAGCGGATGGCGGCGGGCCTGGCGGCGGTCTCGGTGCTGCTCGAGGAGCGGGTCGACCACGAGGACCCCTTCATCGCTCAGGCGAGCGGTCACCTCCTGGCGGCGGGCGGCAAGCGCTTCCGGCCCCTGCTGACGATCCTGGCCTCGGAACTCGGGCAGGGTTGGAACGGCGACGTCGTCAAGGCCGCGGCCGGTGTGGAGCTCACCCACCTCGCCTCGCTCTACCACGACGATGTCATGGACGAGGCGGACGTTCGGCGGGGCACCCCCAGCGCCAACGCGGCCTACGACAACTCCACGGCCATCCTCGTCGGCGACCTGCTCTTCGGCACGGCCTCCGACCTCGTCGCCGATCTCGGGCCGGAGGCGGTCAAGATCCAGGCCCAGACCTTCGTGCGTCTGTGCTCGGGCCAGATCCGCGACGACCGGCCGTGCCCGGAGGGGCAGGACCCGCTCGACTACTACCGCGGCGTCCTGGCCGACAAGACCGGGGTGCTGATCGCCACCGCGGCGCGTTATGGCGCGATGTTCGGCGGGTGTGGGCCGGATGTGGTCGAGACGATGCGGGTCTTCGGGGAGCACCTGGGCATGGCCTTCCAGCTCGCCGACGACCTCATCGACATCTCCTCCGAGGGCGACCAGACCGGCAAGACGCCGGGCACGGACTTGCGCGAGGGCAAGCGGACCCTTCCGGTGCTCCACGCCCTGGCCTCGACCGATCCGGCTGATGCTCGGCTCCAGGAGTTGTTGGTCGGCGACCTCAGCACTGACGAGTCGCTGGGCGAAGCCTTGGCTTTGTTGCGCGCCCACCCGGCGATGGAGCGGGCCCGCGAGGAGACGTATGCCGTGGCTCGCCACGCGCAGTCCGTCCTCGACTCGTTGCCGGAGTCCGATGCCAAGGCTGCGCTCCACGCCCTGGCCACCGGGGTCGTCGACCGCGTCGGCTGACCTCCATCAGCGCAGACCTTGGCCGGTGGCGCACCCATGCCTGCGCCATCAGACAGTCTGTGCGAATGGGGTCGCAGACCTTGGCCGGTGGCGCACGCATACCTGCGCCATCAGACAGTCTGAGCGTCCGGGTGCTTGCGGATGGACAGGGCCAGGCCGACGGACAGGAAGCAGAGCACCGCGGCCATGATCCACGCGGACGAGTAACTCCCGGTCGCCGTCCGGATCCACCCCGCGATGCTCGCGCCCACACCGGCCCCGACCATGTGCGCCGCGAAGACCCACCCGAACACCACACCCGAGTCGGCCAAGCCGAAGTGGTGGCGACACAGCGCAACCGTCGGCGGCACGGTCGCCACCCAGTCGAGCCCGTAGAAGACGATGAAGATCCACATCCCGGGCTCGATCCCGGGAGCCAGCACCGCGTCGATCGCCAGGAGCGACAACCCGCGTCCGCCGTAATAGATCGCCAGCAGCCACCGCGAGTCGACCCGGTCGGTCAACCACCCCGAAGCCAGGGTGCCCGCGATGTCGAAGATCCCGACCAGCGCGAGCAGCCAAGCGGCCGTCGTCTGCGCCATTCCGTGGTCATGCGCTGCGGGGATGAAGTGGGTCTGGATCAGTCCGTTCGTCGACCAGCCACACACCCAGAAGGTGAGCAGCAAGGCCCAGAAGGCCCACGTCCGCGACGCCGACCGGAGCACCCGGAAGGCCGCTGCCACGGGAGACTCGCCGCTGCCATGTGAAGGCGCCTCCACGGCATACCCCTCGGCGGCGCCATAGGGGAGAAGGCCCTTCACCTCCGGCCGGTCGTGGAGGAAGAGGAAGACCAACACCGCCATGACGAGGGCGAGCACAACGATGATGTATGCCGCGGCGCGCCATCCGTGGTGCTCTGCCGTCCACGCGACGGCGGGGAGGAAGGTGAGCTGGCCGGTCGCGCTCGCCGCGGAGAAAATGCCCATGACCAGCCCTCGTCGGGCAACGAACCACCGGTTGGCGACGATGGCGCCGAAGACGAGCGCCATCGATCCGGTGCCGATGCCGATGATGACGCCCCAGAGCAGCCAGAGCTGCCAGGGCGAGGTCATGAAGGTCGTGGCCAGGCTGGCCAGGGCAATGCAGACGAGTGCCGATGAGACGAGGCGACGGACGCCCCACTTCTCCATCAGAGCGGCCGCAAAGGGGGCGATCAGGCCGTAGAGGACGAGGTTGAGCGAGACGGCGCCGGAGGTGGTCGCGCGGGTCCAACCGAACTCGCGCTCGATCGGCTCGATGAGGGCCCCGGTCGAGGAGCGGAAGGCGGCGGCTGCGACGAGGGCACCCAGAGTGACGGCGGCAACGATCCACGCCGGGTGGAAGCGACCCGAGGACTTGGCGACCCCCGGGGGTGCGGCCGGTGGCGCAGCACCCAACGTCTTCTCACTCACGAGAGGGAGTGTGCCACCGGCGAGGCGCTCAGGGCAGTGGCTGCTCTGCCGTCGGACACCCAGATCCTGCCGACCTGCAGCCGGATCGCGCCCAGATCAGGGCTCGGGGTCGATGAGGTCGGTGCGGGCGCGATTGTGGCGACTGTGCTGCATGGAGTCGAAGGTCAACAGGGCCAACGCGATCCACACGATGCCGAAGCCGATCCACAGAGCAGGTGACACGTGTTCGCCGAGGAGGAGCACCCCGCAGAGCAGTTGCAGGATCGGGGTCATGAACTGGAGGAGCCCAATGGTCACCAAGGGCACGCGCCGGGCGGCGGCGGCGAAGAACAGCAATGGGATGGCCGTGATGACACCAGCGGCGAGCAGCATCACCGTGTGAGTGGTCCCATGACCGCCAAGGGTGTTCTCGCCCGAGGCCTGGACCCAGATCAAGGTGGCCGCAGCGACCGGCACCAGCACCATCGTCTCTGCGGTGAGCGAGTGCATGGCGGCGAGGCTGGCCCCCACGCGCTTCTTGACCAGGCCGTAGGTCGCGAACGAGATGGCCAGCACCAAGGGGATCCACGGGATCACTCCCCCGGCGACGGCGAGGTAGACCGCCGCGACGGCGCCCACGGTGACGGCGGCCCATTGCAGCCGGCGGAGGCGCTCGCCGAGGACGAACACGCCGAGCCCGACCGTGACGATCGGGTTGAGGAAATAGCCCAGGGCTGCCTCATACGTCCGCCCGGAGACGACCGCGATGATGTAGACGACCCAGTTGATGGCAATCACCAGGGCCGCGATCGACAGGCCCCCGATGAGGCGCGGCGAGCGGAGGGTGGTCCGCAGCCACCTCCAGTCCCGACGGATCGTGAGCACCAGCGCACAGAAGACCAGCGTCCACACGATCCGGTGCGCGAGGATCTCCCAGGCTCCGCTCGGTTTGAGGGCGTGGAAGTAGAGCGGGAAGATCCCCCAGATCCCATACGCGGCAATCCCGTATGCCGTGCCGCGGCGCAGTTCGGCGCGCTCGGTGTCGGCGTCCGGGCTGGGCTGGGTCACCGGCGAAGCCTACGGCCTGCTGCCGATTCGATGTATTCGAGGACCTGTTTCTCGTCGCGGATTACATCGAATCGGCAATCATCCGACGGTCCAGGAGTCGCGACCACGGAGCAGAGCGGCGAGGTCGTCGTCGGTCGCCGGCCCACCGGCGGTGTCGACGGCGGCTTGCACCTGGGCGCGGACGGCGTCGTCGTAGGCGGGGCGCTCGACCTGCCGGAAGATCCCGACCGGGACGTTGGTCATCTCGGCGCTGTCGAGACGTGAGAGGGCGAAGGCCTGGCTCGGGTCATCCGCGTGCGGGTCGTGGATGACGAGGCGATCGGCCGCAGCCTCGGCCTCGGGCACGAAGACCAGAGCACCTGAGGGCTCGCGCACGAGCACCTTCCGAGAGTCCTCTGCCCCGACCCGGATCGGCTGGCCTGCTTCGAGGCGGACGAGGCGCGCCTCCTGTTCGGAGCGGTCCTTGATCTTCTCGAAGGCGCCGTCGTTGAAGATCGGGCAGTTCTGATAGATCTCCACGAGAGCGGTGCCGCGATGCTCTGCTGCCGCGCGCAAGGTCGCCATCATGCTCGGACGATCCGACTCCATGACCCGCCCGACGAAACTCGCTTCGGCGCCGAGCGCCAACGACACCGGGTTGAAGGGCGTGTCGACCGCACCCATGGGCGAGGACTTGGTGATCTGCCCGACCTTGGAGGTGGGGGAGTACTGGCCCTTGGTCAGCCCGTAGATCTGGTTGTTGAAGAGCAGGATCGTGAGGTTGACGTTGCGGCGCATCGCGTGGATCAGATGGTTGCCACCGATGGACAGGGCATCGCCGTCACCGGTCACGACCCAGACCGAAAGGTCCGGGCGGGCCGTCGCCAGGCCGGTCGCGATCGTCGGGGCACGCCCGTGGATCGAGTGCATGCCATAGGTGTCGAGGTAGTACGGGAAGCGCGAGGAGCAGCCGATGCCGGAGACGAAGGTGATGTTCTCGCGCTTGAGGCCGAGCTCGGGCAGGAAGGACTGGACCGCGGCGAGGATGACGTAGTCGCCACACCCCGGGCACCAGCGCACCTCCTGATCGGAGGTGAACTCCTTCTTCGTCTGCTTCGCGTCGTCGGCACCCAAGGTCGGCACCCCGAGCAGGCCGGTGCGGGCGAGCCGAGCCAGGTGCCCACCGCTGGTCGTGTCGGGCAGACCCATCGGCGAGTCGACTGTGGTCATGACAACTCCTCCACGGACTTGAGGATGACGTCGACCAACTCCGTTGTGGCGAAGGGGAGTCCGCGCACGGCGTTGTGGGAGCGGATGTCGACGAGATACTTTGCGCGCAGGAGCATCGCGAGTTGGCCGAGGTTCATCTCCGGCAGGATCACCCGGTCATAGGCGCGCAGCACATCCCCGGTGTTGGCCGGGAAGGGGTTGAGGTGCCGCAGGTGGGCACGTGCCACCGGCTGGCCGCCAGCGCGCACTGCCCGGACAGCCGCCGCGATCGGGCCATAGGTCGAGCCCCAACCGAGCACCAACACCCGGGCCTCACCCGAAGGGTCGTCGACCTCGAGGTCGGGCACGGTGATGCCCTGGATCTTGGCCTCGCGCAGGCGGGTCATCTTGTCGTGGTTGTCGGGGTCGTAGGAGATGTTGCCGGTGATGTCGGCCTTCTCGATGCCGCCGATCCGGTGCTCCAGACCGGCCGTCCCCGGCACCGCCCACGCTCGCGCCAAGGTCTCGGGGTCGCGTGCATAGGGATGGAAGACGGGTGCGCCCTTGTCGTCCTCCCCATTGGGTGCGGTCGCGAATTCGACTCTCAAATCAGGCAATTCGGACGGCGACGGCACGAGCCACGGCTCGGACCCGTTGGCCAGATAGCCGTCGGAGAGCACGAAGACCGGCGTGCGATAGGTCGTCGCGATCCGCACCGCGTCGAGTGCCGCGGTGAAGCAGTCCGATGGCGTCTGGGGCGCGATGATGGCGACCGGTGACTCGCCGTTGCGCCCGAACATCGCCTGCAACAGGTCCGCCTGCTCGGTCTTGGTCGGCAATCCGGTCGAGGGCCCCCCACGTTGCACATCGACAACGACCAGCGGCAACTCCAGCGACACCGCCAAACCGATGGCCTCGGACTTCAGGGCCACACCGGGCCCAGACGTCGTGGTCACCCCAATGGCTCCGCCAAACGAGGCGCCGATGGCCATGCCCACGCCAGCGATCTCGTCCTCGGCCTGAATCGTCGTCACGCCGTGCCGCTTCAGCCCCGACAGGGCGTGCAGGATGTCCGAGGCGGGCGTGATCGGATAGGAGCCCAGGAGCAGCGGCAACTCGGCGCGATGCGCCGCCGACACCAACCCCAAGGCCAGCGCGACGTTGCCGGTGATGTTGCGGTAGGTGCCGCTCGGCATGGGAGCCGGCGACACGGCATACGAAACGGCGAAATCCTCCGTCGTCTCACCGTAGTTCCACCCCGCGGTGAGCGCCTTGAGGTTCGCGGCGAGGATCTCCGGCGACGCACCGAACTTCTTCTTGAGGAAGTCCTCCGTCGCGGTCGTGGGCCGCGTGTACATCCACGACAGGAGCCCGAGCGCGAACATGTTCTTCGCGCGCTCCTTCTCCTTGCGCGTCAGTCCCTCGAACTCCGCCAGCGCATCGACCGTCATCGACGTGAGCGCGACCGAGTGCACGTGGAAGGACTCGAGCGAGCCGTCCTCGAGCGGGTTCGCCGCATAACCGACCTTCGACAGGTTGCGCGTCGTGAAGTCGTCCTTGTTCGCGATGATCGTGGCGCCGCGGGGCAGGTCGCGCAGATTCGCTTTGAGGGCAGCGGGATTCATGGCGACGAGCACGTCTGGCGCATCACCCGGGGTGAGCACGTCGTGGTCGGCGAAGTGGAGTTGGAAGCTCGACACCCCCGGCAGCGTCCCCTGCGGCGCGCGGATCTCGGCGGGGAAGTTGGGCAGCGTCGACAGGTCATTGCCCAGAGTCGCGGTGTCGGAGGTGAAGCGATCGCCGGTCAGCTGCATGCCGTCGCCGGAGTCCCCGGCGAATCGGATGACGACGCGATCGAGCTTCTGGCTGGTCTTGCTGGACATCTCACCTGGCTGGATCTGAGGCGACGGGGGTCCCAGCCACTCTACGTCCGCAAGGAAGGTCACCCTTGGTCCGTTCCGTCCAACGGTCCCCGCCCCTCGCCGAGTGGCTGCGTTGTCAACCCTTTGGTATGCCGTCCGCTCGCCTTCCCGTGCCGGTCGCCCGTGCCTCGCTAGGCTTGCGCCCATGAGTGGGTATGCCGCAGCCGCCGGTGTGCTGGCCGCTGGCCTCTTGCTCTTCCTCGCCGCCATGGGCATGCGACGCCTGATCGCTCCCCGCGCGCTCACGCCCGCGAAACTGACGACCTACGAATCCGGTGTCGACCCCGTGGGCGAGGGCTGGGCCCAGAGCCAAATCCGATACGTGGCCTTCGCCTTCCTCTATGTCGTTTTCGCCGTCGACGCGGTCTATCTGTTCCCATGGGCGCTCGTGATCCGGATGCCCGAACTCGGTGCCCGCTCCCTCGTCGAGATCGCGATCTTCATCGGCATCCTCCTGCTCGGTCTGGTCCACTCGGCTCGTCGGGGCCTGCTGCGTTGGCATTGAGCGACGCCTTGACACCCGTGTTCACCTGCGCGACACCAGCTGCCCGGACAATGACCTCGTGACCTCTCCGCTCCTTCGTGGCGATGACGCGCCTGCGCCGCGCACGCTCGTCGACATCTTCCGGGCGAGTGTGGCCGCCCACCCGGACGCGCCGGCCCTCGACAACGGGCGTGAGGTCCTCACCTACGCCGAGTTGGCGGACGCGGCCGATGAGCTCGCTGACGCTCTGGCGACTCAAGGCGTCGAGCGCGGCGACCGGGTCGGGGTGCGCATCCCGTCCGGCACGACCGATCTCTATGTCGCGATCCTCGGCATCCTCGCTGCCGGTGCGGCCTACGTGCCCGTCGACCACGACGACCCGGACGAGCGGGCCCGCATCGTCTTCGGAGAAGCCGATGTGGCCGCGATCGTGACCAAGGACCTCGTGATCCGCGGCACTGCTGAAGCAGGCCCGGACGCTGAGGCCGACACCAGCGCACGCGAGGACCCGCACCTCACCGACGACGCGTGGATCATCTTCACCTCGGGCTCGACGGGCACCCCCAAGGGCGTCGCCGTCACCCACCGCAATGCCGGGGCCTTCGTCGATGCCGAGTCGCTGATGTTCTTGCAGGACAAGCCCATCGGGCCCGGCGACCGGGTCATGGCCGGGCTGTCGGTCGCCTTCGATGCCAGTTGCGAGGAGATGTGGCTGGCCTGGCGCTACGCCGCGTGCCTCGTCCCGGCACCTCGATCGCTCGTCCGCTCAGGTGTCGAACTCGGCCCGTGGCTGGTCGCCAACGACATCACCATCGTCTCCACCGTCCCGACCCTCGTCGCCCTGTGGCCCACCGATGCGCTCGCCGCTGTGCGCCTGCTCATCCTCGGCGGCGAGGCCTGCCCGCCCGAGATCGGTGCCCGCCTCGCCAACGCCCACCGCGAGGTCTGGAACACCTACGGCCCCACCGAGGCCACCGTCGTGGCCTGCGGAGCCCAACTGACGGGTGAGCCCCCCGTCCGCATCGGTCTCCCGCTGGCCGGCTGGGACCTCGCCGTCGTCGACGAGCAGGGCCAGCCCGTCCCCGACGGCGAGGAGGGCGAACTCATCATCGGCGGAGTTGGTCTGGCCCGTTACCTCGACGAGGCCAAGGACAAGGCCGCGTATGCCGCGATGCCCACCTTGGGCTGGGCGCGCGCCTACCGCTCGGGAGACCGAGTGAAGTTCGACGGCGTCGGGCTCGTCTTCGGGGGGCGCAAGGACGATCAGGTCAAGGTCGGCGGCCGCCGCATCGAACTCGGAGAGATCGACAGCGCTCTCCTCTCCCTCCCAGGGGTCGGTGGAGCGGCTGCGGCGGTCCGTCGCAGCGCGGCGGGCAACACCCTGCTCGTCGGCTATGTCACCGTCGACGACACCTTCGACGCCAAGAAGGCGGCCGAGACACTGCGGGCCGACATGCCCGCCGCGCTCGTCCCGCGCTTGGCTGTCGTCGACACTCTGCCGACGCGCACCTCGGGCAAGATCGACCGCGATGCCCTGCCGTGGCCCCTGCCGGCGTCAACCACAGCGGGCGGCGACGGCACAGCGCACGGCGGCGACACGGCATACGGGGAAACGGGTGCGTGGATCTCGGGGATCTGGGCGGAGATCCTCGGTGGTCCACCGGGGAGCGCGGACGAGGACTTCTTCGATGTCGGCGGCGGGTCGCTCGCGGCCGCGCAATTGGTCTCGCGACTGCGTGAGCGCTTCCCCGAGGTGACCGTCGCCGACATCTACCAGACGCCGACGCTGGCCGGTCTGGCGGAATCACTCGATGCCATGAAGACCCCACAGGGTCGCCTCAACCGCGAAGTGGCACCCGTCCCGCGCAAGACCCAACTCGGCCAACTCGCCGCGACCGTCGTGCTGCGCTCGATCAGCGCGCTGCGCTGGCTGACGTGGATCGGCTTGGGCAACAACCTCGCTCGCGAACTCCTCGATCTCACATGGCTCCCGGCGATGCCTTGGTGGGTCGTCATCGTCGGCTGGCTGCTGCTCGTCACGCCGCTCGGCCGGATGGGCCTGGCCGCCCTCGGCGCGCGGGTGGTGCTGGCCGGGGTCGAGCCCGGCATCCACCCACGTGGCGGCAAGGTCCACCTGCGGGTCTGGCTCGCCGAGCATCTCGCCGATGAGCTCGGGGCCGGCAACATCGCCGGAGCTCCGTTCATCAAGCTCTATGCCCGTGCCCTGGGTGCTCGCATCGGCAAGGACGTCGACCTCCACACCGTGCCGCCGGTCACGGGACTGCTCGATCTCGGTCCCGGCGCCTCGATCGAGCCCGAGGTGGACCTGCGCGGCCATTGGGTCGACGGCGGCAACTTCATCCTCGGCCCGGTGCGCGTGC
>Ga0116186_1003897_pt1 | contig 12408 bp, 4 predicted proteins | sample AD_JPNNA4_MetaG_FD_89806 | JGI IMG/M metagenome (GOLD analysis project Ga0116186, IMG submission 89806) | Active sludge microbial communities of municipal wastewater-treating anaerobic digesters from Japan - AD_JPNNA4_MetaG | ecosystem: Engineered > Bioreactor > Anaerobic > Digestate | place...
CGGGGAATCTTGACTCTCGTTTTAAGAATGTCGAGAGCCAGCTATGGTCTTTGCGTTCTCGCCTTGTTCCTGTGTGGTGGCAAGGAATCCTCCTGGCGCTTGCTTTGGGCATTTTGCTAGGGGTTTTATTTCAACAGTTTGGGCAACGATTGGACCAACAAGTGGGTGTGCTAGGGCGTCAGCTGGAAGGGGCAGATAACCGTTCTCAGCAGCTAGAGGAGAGAATCGGGGCGTTACAAACTCAGAACGTGGCTCTGTCCAGCAAACTTGAAAACATCGAGGGCATCTTGTTGGCGCCTGAACCGACACCCACCCCTGTTGTAACGGCGACCGCCGAGGCGACTTCGACTTTACCGCTCTCGCCTGCTGTGACGCTCGACTGGACGCGGGGGATCTCCCTATACGCAGCGCCTTCTGTGACCTTGACAGCGACGCCCGGTTGGACCTTCGCAGGGTTGATACGACAGCGGGATGGGGACGTTGAGTCTGCTGCCGCCTCCTCTGAAGTGGTAGCGCTGGACGGTGATGCCGTGTGGCACATCGCGGTTATGCTGTACGACAGCCAGGATCACACGGTGCCGTTGACGGGCACCGTGACCTGGAAGGATGAGCACCTGCTACTTTGGCAACCACCTTCCTCATCCCTTTTTGCCGGCGAATACCGTGTGGAGGTGCAGCTTAAGCATAACACGGAGAAGCACTCTATCCAGGGAGGTTCACTGTCTATCGCTCCCAGGTATGGTGCAAGTCATGCGCAGTTGCGGGTGTATGATGCCGGGGTACGTGGCATGAGCGTCATTTACCGTATCACCAATACGGGCAATATCACAGATAGTTTTGGGCTGACGTTGTACAACCAGGAGCCTGCCAGGCCGCTGACAGAGGTGACCGGCGTTCTCACCTTGACTACCGGCGTCACCCAGGCGCTCTCGAGCGTCACGACCGCGGCGGGTGAAAAATTGCTGACATTTACCAGTCCGCCTTCTGGCACCCAGACATCGCCGCAGAGTTTCTATGTACTCTTGCCCTTTCTTGGCCCCGGCCAGACATTGGATATTGATCTGACAATTCTTGTTAATAATGGATGTCCCTCAGTGAAGATTGAGGTCATTCCCCAGGGCGGAAAGGGGACTCCTCATGAAATTAAAGAGGATTTCAACGGTTGTCAATAGAGTTGGCGATCACTACATACAACGGGGGTTAGAACCATGGAGGAATATCAACGTCAGGCTTTGCTCAAGTCTCTGGATCGTTTGATTCAAAGCGCGGAGGACGAGGAATTCGAGCTCCTGGATGATATGCGCTCCGCGCTGAAGAAATGGGATCTGCAGGGACCGATTCCCTATGAGGCGGAGCTACGCGCGCATCACATTGACCTGGAGTTCGCTTTCTTGTCGCCGAATGCCGAAGAGGTCAGGCAGATTCTCAAGGCATTACAGGAGCGCCTCAAGGCCACTGCTGCGGTGTCTTCGCAATATGAACAGTTGAACGAAGTGCGGCGAGCGGTTAAAGACTGGAGTGAGTCGGGCTGTCAAGGGGCGTTGCCGCACGCGGAAGAGCTGGCTGCCTGGGGTATCTGGCCGCCGGCCGTTTCGGATCCCGACGCGGAGTTGTTGTCAGAGTACGAGATGGCGCACGCTCTCATGGCGACGCAGCTTTACCAGGCTAAACAGCGCCTCAACGCGTTACAGGAGCGCGCGCGAGGCCGGCTGGTCGAATCTATCGCCGCAGATCTGGCTGATGCTGAGGTGGAGTTACAGCGAGGCACCAAGGCCCGGATAGCGGCGGTGCGAGAGGTGCAACGTGAAAAGCCCGGGGATTTGGATGCTCAGGTGCGGGCCTGGCGTGAGGTCACCGCGTTCAATCCGGAATCGTTGGAGGCGCAAGCGGAGCTGCAGGCGTTGCAGGTAAGGGTGCAAAAGGCCCTCGAGGCCGAGATGAAGAGCATCGAGGCAGCTGCGCGGGAGGCTGCCGCGGCAGACCATTTGCCTGACCTGCAGGCTGCCCGCGGTGAGGCCGAGGCGTTGGCGGCGCGCGCTGACTTGCCGGAGGAGCTGCGCGTCGCCGCCGAGAAGTTGAAAACCGATGTGTTGGCCTGGTTGGCTCAGACTCGCGAGCGGTTGAACCAGGCCAGCACATTGGCAGTCCAGGGCAATTTAAGGGAAGCGTACCAGGATGCCCGTGACAAGCTCGACCGTAATATCCCTATGCTGGTGGATGCAGGAGGGTTGCTGGGTTCCCCTGATCAGGAAGTCTACACTCGTGACTTCTTCCGCGTGGTTGGGGGTCAGTACGTCAGCGCAATCAGCGCATTGGTCGAGGGCCGTCTGGAAAGTGCTCGCGCGACCAAGAGCAGCGACCCTGAAAAGGCGCTTGCAGATCTGAAGGAAGCGGGCGGCTGGCTTCAAGATGAGATCTGGACAACTGATCATCGCCGGTCCCTTCGCCCACAGCTGGATGAGATTGGGCGCGAGATACAGGATGTCGAGCGCTTGCTGGTGCATTTTAAGGAGGCGCGAGAAAAAGTCGAAGCCGCGCGCGCTGTGGGCATAGCAGCGCGGGAGCGCTTGGACTTACTGAATGAGGCGCAGCAGCTTTATCCGAATTACCCTCAGATAGAGGCCTACCTGGGGGAAGCGCGCGATAACCTTGCCGGCGAACTGGCGGGCGAAGTGGAAGCGCAAGTGGTCGAAGCACACCGCCTGATGGGGGATGAGAAATTCGACGAGGCCCTGAAAATCTTGAAACAGGCGAGAGAGGCGGCGTTGCGTGACGTGCCGGCCCCGAAGGCTGACTCCAGACTGGCGCAGGCATTGGCGCATGTGGCGCAGGAAGAGGCTGCGGTTGTTGGAGCGGAAAAGGATTGGCATCATCTCGAAGTGCTTTTGAAGCAAGTAGATGAGAAGCTGATGAAGTATGTGCAAGATAAGGAACCCGGTTTGCTGGACGAAGCGCGTGCCTTGTTGGAGCAGGTGTCTCCGGCGTGGCGTGAGCACCCCAGCACGCAGGTGTTGCGCGGCCGTTTGGCGGCGCAGCAGGGGGATGCCGATAATTTCCTTGCCGGGAAGAAGGCCTATGAGGACAAGCAGTGGGCTGCTGCAGAGGGTTACTTCGATAAGGTACGCCCGGCTTACGCCGATTATGCAGAGGCGCAACGTCTGCACACACGTGCCATGGCGATGTGGGCAGTGGAAGATGGACAGCGGGCGGAAAAAGAGGGGGACTGGCAACTTGCATTGGGCTGCTACGTGAAAGCCGTGGCTTGGTTGGAGGAAGCCGGCGAAGATGCCCTGACTCTCGGGGTTACCCAGGTGTATCGGGACAAACGCGACAAAATCAGCAGCAACGATAGGAAGTTCCGCGAGCCTTTGAATGAGGCTAAAACGCAGTTGGAGCAGGCGCAAAGGGGTGTACTTGCTGCATCGGCGCCGTTGCGCGACCGCCTGGACCCAATTCCACAATTTGCAGCGATTGTGACCAAACTTGAGCCGTTGCTCAAAGAGCCCTCCGTGTTAGTCGAGGACATCAAGATCATGCTCCGCGACGTGCGTAAACAATGGCGGGAGGCGTACGTGCCTGCGTTAGGCGCTGTAAGAGATGCTGTAAGAGAGGCTGACATGAGTGAGGAAGTGCTCAAAGTGGCCTGTGAACGCGCTCGTGAACTTAAGGAAGCGGGTCTGTTGTATGTCACAGACGAGGAGCGGCTGTATTTTGAACTGGAAGGCTGTCGCCTGGACGCGGCCTATCGCCATTTGCGTGCGGCGGAGAGCCCAAAGTGGGAAGAGATTGAGCAGAACCGTCAGGAGCGTCAGGCATTGCGGTTGGTGGAACAACCGGATTCTATCCGTGAGGAGTTAGCAGAAGCGCGACGGCAACGTGTCGAAAACGAGATCCGCAAGGTGCGCGAGGAAAAAGGTGCAGAAGCGGCGCGTCGCTGGCTGAGCGAGCAGGTGCGTTCTGGCAAGCTGCCTGCTGACGCCCAATGGTTGCAGATGTGGGTGGAGTTATGCTGGGAAACAGGGGCATGGGATGAAGCCGACGTTGCGGTGGCTCGTCTGGCTGAGGCTCGGGGAGATCTTCAGGAACGCCGGAATCAGGCTTCATTATGGCGTGGATTGACCAACGCGGCGCGCGCTTATGCTGAAGACGATATTGAAGGCGGACGACGCTATATCCAGGACCTAAAAAATAAGAAGCTAAGTGATTCTGTAATTCAGGAACAAGAGCAAGAACTGGAGCGGACAGCCCTGGGGCGACTTTTAAATCGGGCAGAAGTAAAACGCCGTGGCTTTGCAGGTAGAAATACGTCGGCCAGGCCAGAAGAATACTACCAGGTGGCGCGTGATTACGGTTTGGTGCTGCAACTTGACCCCCAGAATCCAGTAGCAAAGGGCGGTTTGAAAGAAATCAGCAGTAACATCGTACCGATTGTGCGCCAGCTTTCTGTGGAGGCTCGGTCTCTTGTGATCGGGGGGGATGTGAAAAGGGCCTGTGAAGAGGCCGGGCGGTTGCTGAATGAGTTGAACGCGTTTGAGACGATTGTAAATGATCTGAATTTGCCAGGGGATGTCGCTCAGGAGTTAAAGGCGGCGCAGGAAACTCTCAGCAGCAAAAAGGGGCTTTGGGAAGAGGCCGCGGCCCAATTGGAGCAGTTCAAAAGGGCTGTCTGTGATGCTCTGGCGTACCCTGCGCCCTTGCGGGAGGATAATTCTGAGGACGGCGGCTGGGATTTCTCCGAGGCTAAAAAGCTGTTGGACAATCTTTGGAGTCGAGCTGTCAAGGAAAAGGACTACGGCTTGCAAGACTTGCTTCGTAGTAAGAGGGAGCAGTTGGGTCTTTACGAGAAGGAAGCTCTGGACATTATGGAAGGCGTACGGCGGCTTTTAGGGGCGATTTGTAAGGAAGATTTCGAAAGCGTCATCAGGGAGGCAGACGCTCTGAAACCAAAGTGGGAGAAACTCAGACACGATGACGCAGGTTGGGATGGCCTGGATTCGATGGTGCGCTATTTGTATAAGTATCCTGCCCTACACGAGGGTCGTTCTCTGCGTGAGCATCGGGAGTTTGCAGAAAAGCAGCGGAACAATGCGCGGGAGTGGGAGGCTTACGAACGGGAGGTGAGCCAGTTGTATGAGAAACTACAAGATCTGGAACATGAGCTAGAGGGAGAGTTTGACTCTCTGGTGCGAGAGAAGTCGTTGCATGAGATCAAGGAGCTGTGTGAGGGTTGGCAGGCGCAGTGTGAGAAATGCCTGAAGCAGCTGGGGAATGAGCCTGAGGAAGGGCCTCTCAGTGCTCGGGCCGCCACTGCCTGGCAGCGCGTTGATCGCGTAAGGCAGTATTTGAATGTCAAGGGAGGCGCACGGGAAAAGGTGGGGGCTATGAAAGCTGCGGCGGCGTACGCCGAGGAAGACTTGCAGTCGCATCTGAGGCGCCTTCGCAATTTCTATAATGGACTTTCCGATGCTGCCAAGACCGGGAGAAAGCCGCTCGCCGAGGAGCAGCGCCGGCTGGCGTGTGATCTGTATCATGAATGTCAGAAACGGGACCCTCAGAATGCTGAGGTAAGAACCCTGCGAAAAAAATTCGAGCAGCTGGGGGTTGATTTTCCGAAAACGCCTGGGTGAGGATGCGTGCACGAATAATGATCGTTTGTTTCTCGCGTGTGGATTATATCTTCCAGGAGCTGATCGTATGTGCTATGTCATTTTGAGCGATATCCATGCCAATTATACGGCGTTGGAAGCGGTACTGCAGACGACGAAATCTATCGCTGAAGCTAAGAAATACTATTTCCTCGGCGATCTTTTGGGTTATGGGCCGACATCACAAGTGATTGCCTGTATGGATTGGTTGTGGTATCAAAGCGGCATCTATGACGCTAATGGGGACAATGAGGTGCGGTGGGTGCCCGGGAACCATGACGAATGGGCTGTTACCCGGCAGGGCCGTGTGCGTCCGGAAGGCACGGTGACCTTACTGGCGCAGTGCAAGGCGTTAGAGCATATACGGGCCAAGGAGTGGGAGACGTTTACAGCGGAGGTACGCGCCGCCCTCAATGACGATTCTCGTGCGCTCTTGACCAAGACACGTGGTGCAGGCAAGGAAGAGCTGTTCATGGCTTTCACGCACGGCGGTGCCACGGCGGATGAATGGCGCGGCACCTATCTCTACCCTTGGGAGTCTTCGGTCTTGCGCAAGCACTTCGCGCCGCTGTGCGACATGACGGACGCTGCTACCAAGATCCTCTTCTGCGGTCACACGCACCTCCCGTATCTTGCCGAGATCAGGCAGGATGAGAAGCGTTCTATTGTCTTCCATCCCATCAAGTATGGGCAACCGGAAACCTTGTCGCCTGGCGACTACATTATCTGCCCGGGCAGTGTGGGCCATCCTCGCGATGGTGACTGCCGTGCGGCTTTTGTTTTGTTCGACCCTGAATCGCGCAAGGTGGAGTTTCGCCGGGTTGAATATGATACCCGCCCTGTAGTCGAGGCGCTGTGTCAGGAGCAATTTGCGCGACACAGCGAAGTGGCGCGCTATCTTGTGCTTCTGGATGCGACCAGGTTGCGTGATGAAAAAGGTATAGAGGTGAATGCAGAAGAAGATGTCCCTGCTGCGCTATTGCGTCAGTATGAGGAGCGTGTCGAAGCCGCGTATGCAAATCTGATTCGCGAAATCGAGACGGGTTACGGCGGTGAAGAGGAGCAGCAGTATCATGCGCATGTCTACTGCACCCCTAAGTGGGATTTAGAACCTTTGCCACCGGAGCTGCGATAAGAAGTCGCGGTTCAGGGGCGGAGTTGACATGCTCTGGTGGCATACACCGGGGATGATAATAAGTTCTTAGAGTGGTCAGAAACCTGTCAGGCCTTAGCGGACATGATGGATTTGCAGATTTGCTTGATTTTTGAATATCGTCTATTTTCGAGAAATTCACCCTAAGCTGTGTTTACCGGCAGCGGGATGAAAATTAATGTCAGACATCAAGAGGTAAAGATTTTTTAATTTACTTTGCATCTCTGCTTTGCTGCGTTGAATTCCTTGTTTTTCAGGGAGAGATAGCATGAAGTGTGTAGAACGTCGGTGGATGTCGGTGATTCTTTTGGTGTTGCTGCTGATGGTAGGGGTCGGTCCATTGCCCATAGGCGCACAAGGCAATAGACGGTCTCCCCTGGGTGCACAGAGCGGGGGGCCGTGGCTTGATCTGGTGTTGTTGATTGATAGTAGCGGCAGCACTACCGACACAGATCCGGATAATTTGCGCATTGCTTCGGCCAGGTACCTGTTGGATTATGTTCAGGCCGTAGGCGAAGTGCAAGGTGCTACCCCGCGTTTCGCGGCAGCAAATTTCAATACCACTACATTGGATGAGATCCCCTGGACTCCCTTACAAGGAGATGCCGGGCGCGAGCAGCTCGTCGCGCGCAGCAGCGGCAACACAGATTTTGGCCCGGCGCTGGAATACGCTCTACAATTACGGCAGCAACCCGGCGGCGCTGAGAAAATGGCGGTAGTGATGTTTACTGACGGTGCGCCATGCCCGGCCGGTCCTCCTTGCCCTCAATCTGCGGCGCTCAATGCCTATTTTGACGGTCTGGAGCCCACGCTTGCCGCATTGCAGGCGAGTGGGGCGCAGGTCTTTGTGATTGCGTTGGGAGATAATTCTACCGCTTCTCAGTGGAGCGCCCTGGTCGGCGCCGCGCATTATCGTTTTGTGGACGCTGGCACAGATCTGGCGGGCATTTATCATGACTTCCTTGCTGAACTTCTGGGCCTGAATGTTGAGACGGTTCGCGCATTGCGCGATGGCGACGTCACGGAAATCATGGCGGAGCCCTATCTTGAGCAGCTGGTGCTTTCGATAGTCAGAAATAGTCCTCTTACGCAAGTCACCGTAACCGATCCTTTCGGTGGAACGCCGTTGCCAACCCGCGGCGGCGGCGCTGACTTGCATATCGTCTATGCTATTCCCTCACCTGCGGTAGGGCGCTGGCAGGTGCATGTGACGGCGGGCTCGGCGCAGGTGTGGGTGGACCGACAATACGCCGCATTGCTTTTAGAAGCTCCTACGACGCCGCAAGCCCTGGGCACGCCGGTGCCGGTCACCGGACAGTTGCTCCGGCGCGGCATCGCGGTGATGGGGGATCCTGATCTGCATTTGAGTGTCACGGCGACGGGTCCGCTGGGCGCGCTCCCTCCACTCGAACTGCTAAGCAAATCTGGAGGACGCTATCAGGGGACGCTCACAGATTTGACAGCCGAGGGCGTGTACACTTTGACGTTGAATGGTGAATGGGGCGGGCAGACCGTGGGGGCGCGACAGATGGAGAACGTCACGGTGAGCCTGTTTCCTGTGCCGATGTTGGGCCTGCCGGAGATTCAAGGGACGATGGAGGGGGGGCGCCCCCTCACAGTGACGGTTGCCATGACCAACGCGGAGCGCTTAGGGCCAGAAACTGAGGCCTTTGTGCGCTTATTGCGCGCCGATGGGTCTACGGTGGAAACATTCATTTTGCGTGATGAGGGGCAGGCTCCAGATACTGTAGCAGGCGACGGCGTTTTTTCAGCTCTGGTGACGTTGCCAGCGATTGAAGGGCGCTACCGAATGGAGTGTGTGTTGCAAGGGACTAGCCGGGATGGTGTGGCGTTGGAGGCTGTCACGCCGCAGCAGCTTCTGAGCGTGCGCAACCCCGTCCCCACGCCGACGCTGACGCCAACGCCAATGCCGACGCCCTCAAGCGGCTTTGATGTGCCTGACTTGGGACGGCGCTATCCCTGGTTGATCATGGGAGCCGTAATTGGCATGATCATTGTGGCCGGGTTCCTGGGATATCGGATTTCAAGATATCGTGGGGCGTTGCAGCAGGCAGATGAGAACTTCAAGAGTGAAAGAGCGCACCTGGAAACCGAAAAGGCCCGTGCGGATGAGGCGACTGCAAGAGTGGAAAAGGCTGAGAATACGTTTTTGAAACGGGCCGGAAAGCAATATCAAAAAGGCAAAGAGTATCTTCTCAACAAGCAATTTGAAGAAGCTCACCTGGCTTTTGATGCATACTTTGATATCCTTCGACAAGGATTCAATGAGCTTGAACTGGAACTCATGCCCAATCTTTCCGAGGCGGCGTCCGGGCTGTTCAAGACGTTACAATACTTGCCTGAGGCTGAACGTGAGGCGACTTTGCTGAAACAAGCACAACTGTCCATCACGCCAGAACTTGATACCATCCGATTCCGTGAAATGGCTGTGGCCTTACCGGATTTGTGGCAGCCAGAGCAGGCAATTGGAAAGCTGTATGCGCTATTGAGGCAGGGGGGACAGTGTGAGCCTTTACTAAAGGCGATTGCTGAGGTCGGGACCCCTCCCTTGGGGGCTTTTGCTCAAGGATTGCAACAGGCTATGGTTACCCTTGAGCCCTCGACTTTGCACCGCGTGCTTGCAGATGCCCGGGCGTTGCCTGCCAACTCTGGTGCTGGATTGGCGACCCTCTATGAATGGCTGGAACTTCTGGCGCAATACCAGCGGCCGCCGCGCCTTTCGATGGAAGAGATTAAGCCTGTGTTGAGCGCCCTCAAGCAAGTTGGCCCTCAGGAGGGGGAGGAGGCTCTTAAGGGATTAGTAGAGGTAACTGCCCGACAACTCACTGCAGCGCCTGATCGCAAATCTGATGAGACAGATGTGGATTACTGGCAACGCGTCGAGGTATATTTGCAGGAGGGAGAGGCTGCAATAAGGGGCGCGGTTAGTGGGCAGCTGCCTGAGGCGCAAATATTGTGCAAACTGGCTGAACGATGGTTGATTTATGCCCGTGCAGAGATTGAGAAACTTGTAGCTCCCCCGGAGATTTATATGGACCTCGCGCCAGCGCTGTCGCAAGTGAAGCGTGAGGAGCAGCTGGTGAGCGGATATTGGCAGATCGCCGTGCCGGTCAATCTCTTCAATGCGGGGCAACGACCTGCGTGGGGCGTAGAAGTAAAAGTGAGTATCAATTATGGGAGGGTGACATTTGCCCCTCTCTCGATGCAACAGCTGTCCAATCCGGATAGGGAGTCTGCTGTCTCAGGAGGGGGCGCAGAGGGTCAACGTTTATATTGTGTGCAGCATTTGGGGGCGTTGCCCCCCGGTGAGGCTGGGCACCTGATATTCCCCCTTGAAGCTGCTGATGGTGCTGATTGCCGGCTGCAGATTGAGGCCACTTATTATGACGAGGTCGCGGATGGTGAACAGCATCAGTTCAAACAGGTGTCGAAATCGTGTGAAGCTCAGTATCTGGTGATTGCTCCGCCGACTTCCTCCGCTCCGTCGGTGCCTTCTTCCAATCCTTATACAACCGGGCCGCTGTTGAATGATAGTGATTGGAACCGTATGGCCAAAGGCGGCGCCCCTGAAACGGTGAGGGAAATCATCGCTAAGTTAGAAGAGCTTCAGACGGCGGGCCGCTTTGTACATATCGTGGGTTTGCGACGTAGTGGCAAAACTACGATTCTCAAGCGGGTGTTGCGTGCAGCTCGAGAACTCCAGGCGCCCTCTGGTGAGCCTAAGTTTCTTTGTGTTTATCTGGATCTGGAGGAATGGTTGGAACGTATAGAACCTTATCGCTCTCCAGAAACAAGTGTCCTGGATAGTGCTTTGTGGCATGAGATCCTTGATAAGATTTGCCGGCTCTATGAACATGATTTACCAGCGACCTTACGCGATCAGATTCTGCAAGCGCTGCGATCAGATCCCTCATCCCTGCCAGTCTTGCCGATCAAAGATTTCAAAGATTTCTTGCGCAAGATTCAGCGGGTGACCCGTCGTACTTTATGCCTGGCCTTGGATGAAGGGGAAGTGCTGGCGGACCTGATGCCCAATCTGGATTATCAGGGTACGGCCAGAGATTTACCCAAGCCGAATCCTATTACCAGGATCATGTCGGAGTTGCAGGGGATAGTAGAAGACGAGCGGGCGGTGGTTTTGATGGCGCGGGGTTATAACGAGGTGATTTGGGAACGGGATGGGGCTGATGGGCCTTATCGCTACACCAATGGCTGCTTTGATACATGGCACACTCATCTGTTGAGTCGGCCCGAAACCCTGCAGTTATTGCAGCTAGGAGGTTTCCAGGTCACGGAATTGGGAGAGGAGACCTTCTGGCGATTAACCGGCGGGTATCCGCTCCTGATCCAGGTATTGGGAGATCATTTGTACAAGCAACGGGCGCTGGGCCAGTTATCCGGCCCGGTCAGCAACGGCGTCATTAAACGCGCCTTGTTTGACCTTATGACTACCTCGACAGGCGCCGAGATGCTAGATTTTATGCGCTACGGTTTTAAGCGAGAAGAGGAAATGGTGCTCAAGGTTTTGGCGGTGGAGTTTACTGATTACCAATCTGGCTATTTACAACGAATTCGTTTTATTACAAATACTTATGAGGGTATGCCTTTTGTTTTTGAGGAACTAAAAATGCGTTGGCCTAAAACGTGGGAATCTTTGGAAATCGGCTTTCTACTACAGATCATGGACAGATTGAGGGAGAAGAAGCTGTTGGAAGTTGTTGGGCCTGGCTATATGCGTTGGCAGATTGGAATGTTATGTTTATTGATGGAAGAGATATTTGCGAAAGAGGGCGTTTTTGCTGGCCCGGCACATATTGGGGAGGTGGCTAATGTCTGAAGTATGGAAGTGTGTCGATCTGCCAAATCCGTTTGCTGGGGCCCAGCCACCTGCAGACGGCAGCAAATGGGAAGAATGGGAGAGCCGCACCCAATTTATCGCACCAATATTGCAAGTTTTGGAAGAGCAGCAATTCCCTGTTGTTTGTGTGATCATTGCGGGTTTAAAAGGCATGGGCAAAAGTGCTGTTGTGAATCTGGCCATTCACCTGTTCCGATTGAAAAAGATGCCCCAATCTTGCATTTTTATGAGAGATTTTGACCTGAATGATAAGCTGAGCGACAAACTGGTAGCAACTGTCAGCGGCATCCTTATTGGGTATTGCAGGATTAAACAGGATCAGGATTCTATAGACATCACACAGAGTATTCCCCTGCTTAATGAAATGGCAAAGCAGGCTAATAAGAAGGGAATCAGGAACATGGTGTTAGTTCTTGAGAAGGTGGGGAAACACCTGGAATTTACTGTAAAAAGATCCTCAGATGAAATTGTTGCTCCACCTTACCCTATTGGTGATGATGATAAGCGACGAACCAGAGGGCTTCCGTCTGATAGTCCCTCCCCGCCGCAGATCAGTTATAATATTGTCGCTGAGAACATCGAAGATTATGGCCATAAATATCAGCTAGCTAAAATTACGGTATAGTATCTTGCACTGAGCGTCGCTCTTTAACATTCGAAACTGTATCCGCCTCGGGTAGACAACCATATTTGCGTAGGACATCTGTCGGCGAGGCAATGTGCGGTGGCAA
>Ga0116186_1003903_pt1 | contig 12387 bp, 8 predicted proteins | sample AD_JPNNA4_MetaG_FD_89806 | JGI IMG/M metagenome (GOLD analysis project Ga0116186, IMG submission 89806) | Active sludge microbial communities of municipal wastewater-treating anaerobic digesters from Japan - AD_JPNNA4_MetaG | ecosystem: Engineered > Bioreactor > Anaerobic > Digestate | place...
TACATAGAAGTATTTTATAACAAGAAGAGGCTTCATTCGACTTTGGGATATGTCAGCCCTGAAGATTATGAAAAAATATTTATTGCTTAACTAAGTGTCTATAAAAAAGACTAAAGTCCAGACAAATACACTTCTTAATCCCGCCCCCAAGACGCCCGACGTCCGTGGCGGGCTTAAGTAAAGAAAATTGGAGATGAGATAGATGAATTATTCCGCAATCAAAGACAATCACAAGCATGGCACTGTCGGTGAATTCCTTAAAGATGTAATCACCGGTAATTCAGAAGTGTCAATTGTATCTGCCTATTTTACAATATATGCTTATCACAAATTGAAGGAAAACTTTGACGGAATTAATAAACTCAATTTTCTGTTTGGTGAACCTACTTTTATAAAATCCCTTGACCCAGAAAAGGTGAACACAAGAGATTTTAAAATAGAAGATGATAAACTGGTTATCCCTCTAGAAAGCAGGTTAACTCAAAAAACAATGGCAAAAGAATGTTCTGAATGGATAAAAAACAAAGCTGAAATCCGTTCAATGGTAAAGCCAAACTTCTTGCATGGGAAACTTTATCATATAAGACAAGAAAGCGGCATTGAGAAGGCAATTGCAGGTAGTTCAAACTTTACTGTTAATGGCCTTGGTCTTGGGGGTAGTAAAAATATTGAGTTGAACTTAATTGTCGATAGTGATCGTGATCGGCAGGAGTTAAAAAGCTGGTTTGATTCTATCTGGAATGACCAGACTGGACTTGTCGAAGACGTAAAAGAAGAAGTGCTGAAATACCTTGAGCAATTATATGTAGAAAACGAGCCGGAGTTTATATATTTCAAGACACTATACCATATTTTTGAAGAATACCTCAGTGAACAACGAAAAGGTGGTTTGCTCGATGAGAAAACAGGGTTCTATGATAGCGAAGTATGGAATAAATTATACGACTTTCAAAAAGACGGTGTAAAGGGAGCTATCAACAAAATTCTTAAACACAATGGCTGTATCATAGCAGATAGTGTTGGTCTGGGTAAAACATTTGAAGCTCTTGCAGTTATAAAATACTTTGAATTGTTGAATGGTCGTGTTCTTGTAGTTTGCCCAAAGAAACTCTCTGGAAACTGGACGGTATATCAAGCAAGTCAAAATCATGCGCTGAATCCATTTAAAAAAGACCGCTTCAATTACACTGTTCTATACCATACCGATATGGGACGGGAATCAGGTCGGTCGGAGGCAAATGGTATCGATTTAGAGAATTTCAATTGGGGTGCATATGATCTTGTGGTGATTGACGAATCGCACAACTTTCGTGGTAACCCTATGGAGAGAGTTAAAGACGACGGCAGCATAAGAATGAACAGAGCTAAATGGCTTATGGAAAAAGTTGTCAAGTCCGGCGTTAAAACCAAAGTGCTACTGCTCTCTGCAACACCGGTCAACAATTCACTAAAAGACCTGCGTAATCAAATTGCCTTTATCACCGAAGGTAAAGAAGACGCTTTGTTTGAACAATGCAAAATAAAAAGTATTGGGTTCACACTTGAAAATGCGCAGAATAATTTTACAAGGTGGGCAGACCCGAAGAATAAAAACAAAAGTATGAAACATCTACTTGAACGACTTGATTCATCTTTCTTTAAATTATTGGATGAGCTCACTATTGCCCGTTCACGAAAGCACATCGTGAATTTTTACGACATGAAATCTATCGGGAATTTCCCAAAAAGAGAAAAACCACATTCTGTTTACCCTGATATAGATACTCAAAACAGATTCCCATCGTATGACCGTATTAACAAACAGATACTGGAATATAAACTGTCTGTATTTAATCCTTCTGCTTACGTTCTTCCTACAAGACAAGCTAAATATGAAGCACTTGCAGGCGCACAGGTACTGAATTTCAAACAAGCAGATCGCGAAAATTTCCTTATTGGCATGATGAAAATTAATTACCTCAAGCGACTGGAAAGCTCCATTGAATCATTTGAAATTTCATTGGACAGAACAATTCAAAAAATCGAGCAACTTGAAGAAAAAATAAAAGCGTTTCAGGATTCTAAATCAAAAAGTCAGGAAGAGTCCCTCGAAACAATGGCTCCTTCCGATGATGAGATAGAAGAAATTGCAGATGATATGGAGTCTTGGCAAGTCGGTAAAAAGTTAAAGTTCGACCTAGCTGATTTAAATTTGAAACAATGGCTTGAAGACTTAAAAAAGGACAAAGAAGCTCTAATTGACCTTTTAAACAATGCAAAAGTAGTTACACCGGACAGAGATGCGAAACTGAAAGAACTAAAGCAGGTGATTAAAAGAAAAGTTCAAAAACCTGTTAATGGCGACAATAAAAAAGTAATCATCTTTACTGCTTTTGCTGATACAGCCATTTACCTCTATGAGAATATAAAACAATGGGTAAAAGATGACCTGAATCTACACTCAGCCCTAGTATGTGGTAGTTATACCCAGACAACATTTGGCAAAAATGATTATGACAGTATTCTCCTTAATTTTTCGCCCCGTTCAAAAAATCGAGCACAGTTGAATGCATCAAACCAGACAAGTGAAATAGACATACTCATAGCCACCGACTGTATCAGTGAAGGGCAAAACTTACAGGACTGCGACTTTCTTGTTAATTATGATATTCACTGGAACCCTGTAAGGATTATTCAACGCTTTGGCCGTATCGACCGATTGGGTAGCACTAATTCAACTATTCAGCTTGTAAACTTCTGGCCGACAAAAGACCTTGATAATTATATCAATCTCAAAGAACGGGTAGAATGCCGGATGGCACTTGTAGATGTAACCGCAACAGGCGAAGATAACATTCTTAATACTGAACAACTTGAAGAGCTTATTACTGATGATTTGAAATACCGCAACCAACAGCTTAAAAAACTTCAAAATGAAGTTCTCGATATTGAAGATATGGACGAGTCAATTTCATTGACTGACTTTACTCTCGATGATTTTAGAATTGAACTATTAAAATTCATCGAAAACAATCGGAACCGATTGAAAGATTCTCCGCTTGGTTTATATGCTGTTGTTCCAGCACCTGGCGGTGCTCATGCTTCACTCATAAAAAACCGAGAAATTAGCGCAGTCGAAAAAGAGATTATCAAACCCGGAGTCATTTACTGTCTTTCTCAAAAGAATGGTTCTGATGACAATGAGGCTGTGAATCCATTAAACCCGTATTTTCTCGTATATATTCGTGATGATGGTACAGTGCGATATAACTATACCAATGCAAAACAAATACTCGAAATATACCGCTTGCTTTGCCAGAATCAAAAGCAGCCCTATGAGGAACTATGCAACCTCTTCAATCAGGAAACGAATAACGGTATGAAAATGGATAAGTACTCTGCCCTTTTAGGTAAAGCCACAAAAGAGATTGCTCATATTTTCAAGAAAAAAGGAAACGCAAAACTAACAAGTGACCGTGGCGCAGTGTTGATACCACTCGCAAAACAGATAAATGAAATGGACGATTTCGAACTTGTAACTTGGCTGATAGTGAGGTAACCATGACTGATAAAGAATTGAAACTGGCAATACAACAGGCAATTATTGAATTCTCAAAAACACCTGTTTATCAGGCTTCTATAGAACTTTTTAAAACACTGGGATATAACACAGCGCGACAGAATCCTTTACCTAATAAGAGTTATGATGATTTCAGAGATTCATTTTTAGGCACAGACCCGACCTTTAATGAAGAAAAAGCTTGTGTTAAGGAATGGAAGTCCATAGACCTGTTATTCCAGCTAACCGCAGACGAGGTGTCAAGCCAAAGCAGTCTATTTGATACAAAGCAAGTTGATAACACTATAATCGAAACCTACCTCTTTTTCAGTATTGAGCTAACAAAAGCAGAATATAACCGCACCCAGCTTGCCCAGATCACCAGAGAGATAAACAAAGTATTTCCGATGCCGGTGCTTATTGTATTCAAGCACGGGGAAAGCATTACTCTTTCGGTAATCAACAGACGACTTAATAAAAAAGATGCACAAAAAGATGTTCTTGCAAAAGTAACCGTAATCAAGGATATTTCCGCAACTTCGCCCCACCGTGCGCATATTGAGATACTTTTTGACCTTTCGTTTGCAGAGCTTCAGCGGGTTCATAAGTTTACCAATTTTGTTGAACTGCATAATGCCTGGCAGAAAACCCTTGATACCAAAGAGCTTAATAAACGCTTTTATCGGGACTTATCCAATTGGTACTTCTGGGCTCATCAACATGTACGGTTTCCGAATGAACCCACAATCGAACAAATATTTAAAACATATGGGAAACTCGATAATGATATACTTAAAACAAAGGTCAACGAACACAAATCATTGAATTTGATTAGGATGTTAACGCGGTTATTGTTTATTTGGTTTATAAAAGAAAAAGGATTAATACCAGAAGAAATTTTTGATTTAAAAAGCCTTCAACAGAAAATATTAAATAAAATTGAACCTACCAGAACCGAAGGCTTGTTTACAGAAGCTAATAAAGACAGTGTTTTCTATAAAGCAATACTACAGAATTTATTTTTCGCAGTATTGAATTGTCCAATATCAGAAAAAGATAAGATTGATAAAAGAAAAAGAGGATTTAGTAAAAAAAATTTCGGTGTGCTTTATTTAATGCGCTATGAATCATATTTTAAATGTCCTAATTATTTCTTGGATCTTATGAATAATTATGTTCCTTTCTTAAATGGAGGATTGTTTGACTGCCTGGATATTCGCGGAGAAAAAGAAAAAAAAGATGAAAGAGTTTATATAGATGGTTTTTCGGATAATTTACCAGAACAACATCAATTAATTGTCCCTGACTATATTTTTTTTGGAACAGGTGAGCATGCCGACCTTTCGGAAGAACTAGGCGATAAGAAGCAGAAGGACATTACAGTAAGCGGGCTTATCAATATCCTGAAAAGCTATAAATTTACCATTACAGAAAACACTCCTATTGAAGAAGACATTGCTCTTGACCCTGAACTTTTAGGTCGTGTTTTTGAAAACCTTCTTGCAAGTTACAATCCAGAAACGAAAACCACCGCCCGAAAACAGACTGGTAGCTTTTATACTCCACGAGAAATCGTTAATTACATGGTGGATGAGTCGCTCAAGGCTTATTTAAAACAGAAACTTGAAGCCGAAGCTGGTATGAAACCGGAAGATGCAGAAGTCGGCCTTGAGTTTCTTGTCGGGTATAACGAAAAAACCCATTTATTTGACGATAAGCAGACTGCAGTATTAATCAATGCTATTGATAACTGTAAAATTCTCGACCCTGCTTGCGGTTCCGGTGCATTCCCTATGGGGATACTCCATAAACTGGTGCATATCCTACATAAACTTGACCCGAACAATAAACTTTGGAAGGAAAGACAAATTGAAAAAGCCCAAGCAATAGACGATTCTGAAATCCGTGATAAACTGATTGAAGATATTGAAACATCTTTTAATAGCAACGAACTGGATTATGGTCGCAAGCTTTACCTGATTGAGAACTGTATTTATGGCGTGGATATTCAGCCTATAGCGACACAAATCAGCAAGCTTCGCTTTTTCATATCTTTGATTGTTGACCAGAAGACAGACAAATCCAAAGATAACTTCGGCATCCGCCCGTTACCAAACCTTGAAACCAAATTTGTTGCGGCAAATACATTGATTGGCATAGAAAAGCCAAAGCAACAGGCAAGTCTATTTGATAATCCGAAAGTGCAAGCACTAGAAATAAAATTAAAAGATATTCGTCACCGGTTATTTTCAGCAAAAACACCAGCAACAAAAAGAAAACTCCGAGAAGAAGACCAGCGCATTCGTGAAGAAATGGGTGCTTTACTTGTGCAGTCTGGCTGGGGCAATGAAAGTGCTCACCAGCTTTCTGCCTGGGATCCATATAATCAGAATGTTTCAAGTGGATGGTTTGACCCGGAATGGATGTTTGGGATTGAGGATGGGTTTGATGTGGTAATTGGGAATCCACCGTATTTAAGGGAAAAAGGTAATGCGATTTTCTTTCAACCGGTAAATAATTCTTCTTTTGGGAAAATGTTTCATCAAGGTAAAATGGATTTCTGGTTTTATTTTCTTCACAAATCAGTCGACATTGCAAACAATAATGGCTCGATAGCATTTATTACACCACGATATTGGATAAATAGTAGTGGCGCAAGTAAACTGATTCAAAGAATTCATGGTAATCTTAATTTTATAAATATTGTTGATATTGGGAAGTTAAATGTTTTTGAAAGTGTAGCAGGTCAACATATGATTTCTGTTTATTCGAAATCGAGAAAAACTAATAGATTGATTTATAAAAAGCTTGAAAATGATTTATCAGATATTGATAAATACTTTAATACCGAAAATGTTTCAATAAAGACCATGCTAAATGAGGATTTATTTACAGATGATAATCAAATAAATTTTGACAAACGTTCATTGATTCTTAATGATGTAAAACCTTTAGGCGAGTTGTTTGATGTTAGTCAGGGAGTTGTTGAGGCTGTAGATAGAGTTTCAAAAAAATCACTTAAGAACAATGGTAATAATGAATTTAATGTTGGCGACGGTGTATTTGTTCTTAGTAAATTTGAGTTGGAAAGTTTAAATCTTTCAGAATATGAAAATAATGCAGTAATAAAAAAATACCTTGAACCGACAGATATTGAGAAATACAGGATTAATTTTTCTGATAACTATTTGATATATTCTGATAAAGAAGTTAAAAAACTTATTTCAAAGAATAAGCTTCCAAATTTAAAAAGACACTTAGATAGATTTTCTGGATTTATTACTTCTTCTAACAAACCTTATGGTTTACATCGTCCTAGAGAATCTAAATTTTTTGAAAATGACAAAATTATTTTCAAAGGTATGTTTGTTTCTAACGATTTTTGTATAGATAAAGAAAAGTACTATGTTGGAATGTCTTTTTCTGTTATTATTCAAAAGAATAAGGACTATACTCTTGAATATTTGCTAGCAATATTGAATTCAAAATTCGCTAATTATTGGTTTTTTAAAAATGCTAAACACAGAGGTGCTGGCGTTGATGTTGGTGTAGAAAAATTACGAACATTTTTAGTTAGAACTGTTGATAATAGAGAGCAACAGCCATTTATTAAACTAGTTGACCAAATCCTCACCGCCAAGAAAGCCAATCCCAGAATAGACACCACAGCACTAGAAAAGCAAATTGACCAACTAGTTTACAAACTCTACGACCTAACCGAAGATAAAATCGCCATCATCGAAGGATCGGTCAAATGATAGATTTCAAATGATGAAAATGTAAAAAGACCGCCTACGCACGTCCTGTGCTCCGGCGGAAGAGGGGCGGGGTTAAGAAATGAAGAATGAAATCATCGAAGGAAATAGTCATGGAAAATAACAATCAATCATCTTTTATTTTATTCAAAACCGAAGACGAAAAAATAGCGGTTGATGTCCGCTTTGAAGAAGATACCGTCTGGCTTTCACAGGAACAGATGGCAAATCTTTTCGGCAAGGTAAAATCAACCATCAATGAACATATCAAAAACATCTTCAGCGAGGGTGAACTTGACGAAAAAGTGGCTGTTCGGAAATTCCGAATAACCACTCAGCATGGCGCGATAGCCGGAAAAACCCAGGAAGTGGAAGTAAACGGCTATAATCTCGATGTGATTATATCTGTTGGCTACAGGGTCAAATCATTACGGGGCACGCAGTTTCGCATCTGGGCTACCAAGCGGCTCAATGAATATATCCGTAAAGGTTTTAGCATGGATGATGAACGGCTTAAAAATCTAGGCGGTGGCGGTTACTGGAAAGAGCTTCTGCAAAGAATCCGCGACATTCGGGCATCAGAGAAGGTGTTTTACCGTCAGGTATTGGATATTTACGCAACCAGCATTGACTATGATCCCAAGGCAGATGTTTCGATTGCATTTTTCAAAAAAGTGCAGAATAAAATTCATTATGCCGTTCACGGACAAACTGCCGCCGAGGTTATTTTTACCCGTGCCGATGCAGAGAAAGAGTTTATGGGCTTAATGACTTTTCCGGGCAATCGTCCATACCTGAAAGATGCGGTAGTAGCAAAAAATTACCTGAACGAAAAAGAGCTTCGTTCACTTGGGCAATTAGTATCCGGGTATCTGGATTTTGCCGAAAGGCAGGCAGAACGGGAACAGGCGATGACCATGAAAGACTGGGCTGAACATTTGGATAAAATCCTGACCATGAGCGGTGAGAAATTACTACAGGGGGCGGGCTCTATAAGTCACGATATTGCTATAGAAAAAGCCACGACAGAGTATAAAAAGTATCAGCAAAAAACACTCAGTGAGGCTGAACAAAATTATCTCGATAGTTTGAAATCATTGGAAAACCAAAGCAAGCTTCTCAACAAAATGGATGAAAAACCATGATAATCAGAAGACCGCCTCCGCACGTCCTGTGCTACGGCGGAAGAGGGGGCGGGGTTAAGAAATGAAGACAATAACCGAAGAGGCGCTCTGCCCATCGCACAACTGACGGCTATGCGGTTCGGGCGGAGTACCGCCCTCTCCCAAATTGCCCTACGCTACGCTTCGGGCAACTTCGCATAGCCGCGGAACGTTAGATGCAATCGCGAAATTGGAGAAGCGAAATCACAAATGAGTAATTATTATGAACACCAAAAGTTTATTTCATTTATAATGTCAGATTTCAGGACATTTACTCATGATTCATTTTTCAATGAGATTATTAACAACATTCAAAAAATCAATTATGACCAAGCAAGGCCCGATTTGGTCATAAATTTGTCAGATAAAGTAATTTTTATCGAACATTTTGACATGAACTCATCTGAAACAGGCAATAATGGTTCAACACTACTGAGAATTTTAGATAGTACCGAAAAGTTCTTTCATGAAAAATTGTTAAAATTAGCTCCCAAAATAATAGTAAAACAATCTACCGTCATAGAAGCGAATATTTCTTATTCATCATATATTTCAAATTTTCAAAAATCTTTTCGTAAACATTATTCTAAAATTACTAATTATAGAAAGTCGATTTATAAATTTTATAAATCAGAAGACAAGCCAATTGTATCATCATTTTTTATAACAGATTCTACTCCTCTCGGGAATTACTATAAATCAGATAATGGTCTCAAACCTTTAGTGTTATTTCATACGAAAGAATTTCTTGATGAATTATCAAAATCACCAAATATTAACTATATTTTTTATGGCTTTACAAATGCAAACAAAGACATAATGTTATTAATGCAAAATAATTCTGAATCAATTGATTTATTTCGAAAAGATTGTATTTCTAATGTTGAAATACATCAGTATAACCCTTTAGAAATGATTTATGGAATGAAAATATGAATTTCGCGACTATATCTAACTGGCTGTAAATCGCTCCGCTCCGTGCTCGCTTCGCTGCGCGCGGTACTCGGGCTACGCCACATCGCGCAAAAGAACGCGCAACGTCGCCTACACGCGTTCGTTATATGCAACGCCTTGCCTCATAAGTTTAATTCAATCAACAATATTTTGATCCATTTCCCATTCGGGTTTTTTCATTTAGTCATTGACTTTTGTTGCAGTATAACTATATTGTAACTATCATCAGCTAAAGAGAGAATTATTATGATAAATTTAACGATAAGAAATATCCCCAATAATGTTATAAATAAGATCAAAACGCTTTCTACAATCCAGAAAAGGAGCATAAATAGCGAAATTCTTCTAATCCTAGAAAGAGGATTGCTCTTTGAAAATTCAGTTAAATCCGATAAACTATTGAGTAAAGAAACCCAGATAATAATTTGGTCTAAACTATCAGGAAAGTGGAAAGATAATAAAGAAACTAATGATATTATCAATACCATCTATTCAGATAGATCAAAAGGTAGAGATTTTTCATTATGATTCTATTTGATACAGATGTGTGTATTGAAATTCTCCGTGGAAACAAAAAGGTTATATCAAAAAGAAATCATTCTGACGAACCTATATCCGTTTCCTTTATTACTGTTGCCGAATTATTTTATGGTTCCGAATTGTCTGGAAATTCAGAACATAATAATTCATTAGTTGAAGAATTTCTGCTTACTTTGAATATCATTGAATCAGATTTCACCATCATGAAACGATTTGCATTAATCAAGGCATACTTGAAGCGAAACAATATTTTGTTACCTGACGCAGACATCATAATTGCATCATCTGCACTTGAAAAATGTAATTTACTCATAACTGGAAATATTGATCACTTTAATCAAATTCCTGACTTAAAAATGGAAAATTGGATTCGATAATTGCGGCGCTGCATATAACAGCGGCTGCACGCTCCACTCCGTTCTCCCTGTTCTTCGGTAAATCGGTTTCGCTTTCACTCTTGCATCGTGCGAAATATTATTAAATGGAAGGTTTTATGAATATTAAAAAGCCTGTCGGTTTCATCATCTTAATTCTTTCTGTCCTGATTATGTTTATTGATCTTTCGTTTTTTAACATTTTTAAGGACAAACTAAAATCTCTTTTCGATAATATTTCTTCAACAAACTATTTCCTGTCATGTGCATTGTTTGCATTCGGATTATTTCTGATTTTGCCTTATAGATTAATACTCAACAAAATCCGGCGTCTTTTTGATTTGATTAAGTCTTTGCCTGTGCTCAAACAAAGAAAGATTTTTATTTCTCTATTTTTTTTTCTGATATTCATGATATATCTGATTAACAATAATTTAAAAATTGATACTATCGGTTTAGCCCTGAGTATTATGGTGTCTCTGCCGTGGCTTCCTGCCATTATCCGGTCGGCTAAGTTGCCCGGCGGCATCGAAGTGGTTTTTAGTGATATTAAGGAAGCTCAAAAACTCGTTGAAAATCTGCCGGCTAATTTGCGGATTAATAAGCACAAATATTCATTTCTTAATATTCTTGGTGTCGATCCGAATATTGCAATGGCTGCTTTGAGGATCGAGATGGAAACTCGTTTGCGGGAAATTGGTAAATTCTACAATTTTTCGGAATATGAGCCGTTAACTAGTCTATTCCGGAGTTTACGGAAAAAGAAGGCGTTGACCGAGCAGGAATTATTTGGAATTGAAGAATTAATATACGTTGGAAATAAGGCCGCTCATGGTGCTAAAATTGATAATCAGGTTATTAAATGGGCAACAGATTACGGACCAATTGTTCTGACTGTTTTAGACAATAAGTTGAAAGACATCCGTAAGAAAAAGGATGTTTAGCACGGCTGATCGCAGCCGAAAGCTCCGATCCGTACTCGCTTCGTTTCGCGCGGCGCTCGGACTACATGAAGGTATATGTCATTATCCTGGGAATCATTATGAAGCAGTTTGATACATTTACTCTGATAGAAGATTTGAATCCGGTAATTCGGGAAGGAATGGAGGGTGTAATTCTGGAAATTTATGATAATCAAAATATCGAAGCTGAATTTGTTAAGTCAGACGGGACAAATTGGAGTTTTGATAATTCATATACATTCGCCGTACCGGTTTCAAAAATAAAATTGATTGAAGCAAAACAGGATCGTGAAGATTATAATCTTGCAGTAAAAACAAAGAAAGCCGTCAAGAAATGGGTTTCTCACGAGAAGCTGAAAAAAGACCTTGGTTTATAAGCTTTACTTTCTGATTGAGGATGAGATTGGGATTGTGGTGGAAAATCCTCCTTTGATTAAGGAGAGAGGAGCAAGAAAAGAATCTCTTCATTTGATTTATTCTATTGACTCAGTTGCGTAAGCCCCTCTTTATCAAAGTGGATTGACCCCTGTTAATTGGACAAAATTATTTTTGCTTATTAAGCTGATTCCCTGAATTTAATGGGAGAAAGCCAACCTAATTTCTTCTTAATCCTTACATTGTTATAGTAATCAATGTAGTCATTTATTTTCTTAATCATCTTCGCTGCTGGCAATAACTTATTTTCTTTTTCCAAATAGATCATTTCACATTTCAGAGTTCCAAAAAAATTTTCCATGCAGGCATTGTCCCAGCAATTCCCTCTTCGGCTCATGCTTTGGACTATTCCTAAATCTTTAAGTAATTCACGGTACTTCTTTCCGAGATATGGCGATCCTTGATCTGTATGAAAAAGTGTTCCGTTCAGACAATAATTATCACTCAATTTGTTTAAAGAATCAATTGCAAGTTTCTCGTTGATGTTCATCGAAAATGAATGTGAAATGATTTCCCCATTATATAAATCTAAAATTGAATTCAAATATAACCAACCTTCCATTACTCTTATGTACGTCATATCTGCTGCGATTTTTTCCATCGGCTTAAACGCATTGAAATCACGATTAAGTATATTTTGAGGTATATCTTCTCTGTTTTCTTCGA
>Ga0116186_1003911_pt1 | contig 12375 bp, 10 predicted proteins | sample AD_JPNNA4_MetaG_FD_89806 | JGI IMG/M metagenome (GOLD analysis project Ga0116186, IMG submission 89806) | Active sludge microbial communities of municipal wastewater-treating anaerobic digesters from Japan - AD_JPNNA4_MetaG | ecosystem: Engineered > Bioreactor > Anaerobic > Digestate | place...
CTTGAAGCCAAAGCGCATCATCTCTTCGGCAGCCATCACGGTGATCTCGCAGAGCTCTTCGGCAGTCGGGTCGTAGTTGACGTGGGTGTCGACCAGGAAGACCTGCCGGCCAGGCAGCATCAGGCCATTCATGGCAGCGTAGATGTGCACATCCTGCGGGGTGCTGGGGCTGCCACCGGGGCGCTTGCCAATGACCTGGTCGATGTACTGCAGGTGCAATGCCGTGTTGCCCCAGGTGCCGCAGATCATGCCGTCCACATACCCCTTCTGTAGCATCATGGCGCCAATCAGCGAGAGGCGCCGGCGCATCTCGATCTTGGCCATGGGAATGGTCACGCCCTTGCGTGCTGTCATCTGGTGGTAGGTCTGCCAGAAGTCGCGGTAGCGCTCGTCCTGCTCTACATTGACCACGCTGTAGTGTTTGCCCTCCTGCAGGCGCAGACCGAACTTTTCGATGCGCTCGGCAATCACCTTGGGGCGGCCAATCAGTGTGGGGAAAGCCAGATGCTCGTCCACCACGATCTGGGCGGCACGCAGTACGCGTTCGTCTTCGCCCTCGGCGTAGGCCACGCGCTTTTTCAGGGCCTTCTTGGCCGCCGTGAAGATCGGCTTCATCATGGTGCCCGAGGCGTAGACAAAGCTTTGCAGCTTCTCGCGGTAGGCATCCAGGTCGGCAATCGGGCGCAGGGCCACGCCGCTGTCGGCGGCCGCCTTGGCGACTGCGGGGGCAATCTTCATCATCAGGCGTGGATCAAACGGCTTGGGGATCAGGTACTCGGGGCCAAAGGCCAGTTCCTGCCCCACATACGCCGCGGCGACCACTTCGCTTTGCTCGGCCTGTGCCAGTTCGGCAATGGCGTGCACGGCCGCAATTTCCATCTCCAGGGTGATGGTGGACGCACCGGCATCCAGCGCACCGCGGAAGATGTAGGGGAAGCACAGGACGTTGTTGACCTGGTTGGGGTAGTCGGTGCGTCCGGTGGCCATGATGGCGTCGTCGCGCACCGCCTTGACCTCTTCGGGCAGGATTTCGGGCGTGGGATTGGCCAACGCAAAAATCAGCGGTTTGGCGGCCATGGTGGTCACCATGTCGGCCTTGAGCACGCCGCCGGCGGACAGGCCCAGGAACACGTCCGCGTCCTTGATCGCTTCACGCAGGGTGCGCGCATCGGTCTTCTGGGCGAACTGGATCTTGTCTTCGTCCATCAACTCGGTGCGGCCTTCATAGACCACACCGGCCAGGTCGGTGACATAAATGTTTTCACGGGGAATCCCCAACTTGACCAAGAGGCCCAGGCAGGCCAGTGCGGCTGCACCTGCGCCGGAGGTCACCAGCTTGATCTTTTTGGGGTCTTTGCCCACGACCTTCAGGCCGTTCAGAATGGCAGCGCCCACCACGATGGCCGTGCCGTGCTGGTCGTCGTGGAAGACTGGAATCTTCATGCGCTCGCGCAGCTTGCGTTCGACATAGAAGCAGTCGGGCGCCTTGATGTCTTCCAGGTTGATGCCGCCAAAGGTCGGCTCCAGCGAAGCGATGATGTCGACGAGTTTGTCCAGGTCGTGCTTTTCGTTGATCTCGATGTCGAACACATCGATGCCGGCGAACTTCTTGAACAGCACGCCCTTGCCTTCCATCACCGGTTTGGCAGCCAGCGGGCCGATATCGCCCAGGCCCAGCACCGCGGTGCCATTGGTGATGACGGCCACCAGGTTGCCGCGGCTGGTGTACTTGAAGGCGTTGTTCGGGTCCTTGACGATTTCTTCGCAAGGGGCCGCCACGCCGGGGGAGTAAGCCAGCGCCAGGTCGTGCTGGTTAATCAGCTGCTTGGTGGCGGCAACTGCAATTTTTCCGGGGGTGGGGAACTCGTGGTACTCCAGGGCGGCCTGGCGCAGTTGCGCCTTTTTTTCCACAGAGTTGGAGACGGGGGTGAAGCTGGGCAGATCTTGCATGGTGCATCCTCAGGCGAGGGCCAGTGCAACGGTGCGTCCGCCCTACTGCCCTACTCTTGATTGGGTGGTGGATTGTAGACCTCGCCCCCGGATTGCAGCAGTGTGGAAAGCCGCAGTTTCATGCATAGCAGTTATGACCTGATTCAGGCCAATGTGGTTTTGGCCAGCTCCATGCGCCGAGTGGTTTGCTGAGCTGTGAGCACGAAGCCGCGTTGTGCGTTGTCGCCGTCCATAAAGCGCCAGACACCGTCTTCCTGCGCATCGACAACCCACTGGCCCGCTTGCGCCGGATGCGCTGCGGCCACGACGATGGGCAGTGCAGGCGTCTTGACCGACACCGGCATCAGCGGGAACACAACAGGGGTGGGTGTCCCTGCCAGTGTGGCGGCCAGGGCTTTGGCTGCATGCATGATAGGCATCACATAGGGCAGCGTGCGCTGGCCCGCCGCGGCATATTGCGCGCAGTCGCCCAGTGCAAATACGCCGGGTGCCGAGGTCTGCAACTGCGCGTCCACCACCACACCCCGCTCGCAGGCCATGCCGGCAGCCGCGGCCAGCCGGGTGTCGGCCCGCAGGCCAATGGCGCTGAGCACCGCGTCGGCGGCCACCGTGCTGCCATCCGACAGGGTGATGTGCAAACCCGCGGGTGCAGCGTCGACCGATTGCACCGTGGCCCCAAAATGCCATTGCACGCCGAGTTGGCCCAAGGCCTGGGCCAGCTGCTCAGCTGCGGCGGCGGGCAGCAGGGCGCTCAGTGGCCTGGCTGAGGGGTCGGCCACATGCACCGTATGCCCGGCACCGGCCAGGTCGTTGGCAAACTCGCAACCGATCAGGCCAGCACCCATGATGAGCACGGTTTTGCTCCTGTTTTGAGAGCTGCTTGTGCTTTCTGCATGCGGGCTGGCAACGGATTCAAGCACCGAATGGAATGCCTTGAAGTCGTCCAGCGAGTTGATTGACCGCACCTGGTTGGCTGCGTCGCCCTGCACCGGCACCCGGATGGGTTGGGCACCAACGGCCAGCACCAGCTGGCGGTAGGGCAGCGTCTGCTGCACGCCATCGTGCGTCACGGTGATGGTGTGTGCTGCAACATCCAGCGCGTCCACCTGGGTGTGCGCCATGAGCGTGACGTTCTGCGTTTCGGCCATTTTGGCGGCCGGGGTGCTGACCAGTTGCTCGGGGCTGCGCTTCTGGGCGTAGGCATTGGACAGCGTGGGCTTGGCGTAAAAGTCGCCGCTGTCGGCAGTGACCACCACCACCGGTGTGGTGGTGTCGAGTTTGCGGAATTCGCGCACCGTGGTCCAGCCCGCCAGTCCAGCGCCAATGATGATGAGTGAGTTCATATACCTCCTATGTGAAAGACAATTGCCCGCCGGGCCGCCCCAAGGGCAATTAGCCCCCATGGGGGGCAGCGACCCGCGAAGCGGCGGAGCGTGGGGGCTATATCTCTACCGGTTCAAAGTCGGCCTTGGCCACGCCGCAGTCGGGGCATTCCCAGCTCTCGGGCACATCGGCCCATTTGGTGCCGGGGGCAATGCCGTCTTCCGGGCGGCCAGCGGCCTCGTCGTAGATGAAGCCGCAAACAATGCAGATATAGGTTTTCATGGTCATGCTTTCAGGAATTTAAGTTAAATCGGTCTCCAGCCCCCGTGCAATGTGCACAGACAGCTATCAAAACAGGAGCGTTTTGTGCGGTGACTGCCGTGCTCAGGCTGTCACTTTGGCCAGCTGGGTCTTGTAGTGGTTGGCGTGGCGCTCTTCTACACGGGCCAGCGCGGCAAAGCGTTTCTGGGCTTTTTCCAGCGTGGCTTTGAATTGGGCTGCGTGCACCTTGCTCTCTTCAATCTGCCCGTCCATCTCGGCCACAGCGGCGGCGTGGCCTTCGGCTTCGGCGGTGGCGCGAAAGCCCGGGTACATCTCGGTGTACTCGTAGGTTTCACCGTCAATGGCGATCTGCAGCGCCCTGGCTGGCGTCATGGTGGCTTTGGGGTAGAGCAGGTCGAGGTGGCCAAAGGCGTGCATCACCTCCTGGTCGGCGGTTTCTTCAAAGGTGCGTGCAGTGGCCTCGTCACCCATTTCGCGGGCCAGTTTGGCAAAGTAGCGGTACTTGATGTGTGCCATGGACTCGCCAGCAAAAGCCGCTTCGAGGTTGGCGAGGGTCTTGATTTCGGGACGTTGGTTCGTGGTCATGCTCAGCTCCTGGTGGTTGATCGTCTGTCTGGTAGAGGTTTTCTATCAGCACGAAACGAATGGTAGAGCTAGGCTATAAATTTGACCAATCGAAAATAACTAAACCATTGATAGGGGCTATGAATTGGGCATGCTTCGCGTTTCGCCAGCGCGGCATTTTGACCCGCTACCCCGTGTATTCAGCTTGGATCGTTGAGCTTGAGTACCAATTCCAGCCGGCTGGTCACGCCGTGGAATGCCAGAACGGACGAGACATACTCCTTCACGGTATGTGCAGAGAGTTCGAGGTCCCGCGCAATCACCTTATTGGAGGCTCCACGCAACAAATGGGTTCGCACCTGCTGCAGGCGCGGCGAAAGTTTGCGCTGGGCATCCAGGGCAACCGGGTGGGTTCGCAGAAGATCGGTCAGGTCGGAAGGCAGATAGAACTCGCCCGAAAGTACGGTTTGAAACCCTTGCAACACGATGTCGGGCTCGGCAGTCTTGGGAATAAAGCCTCGGGCGCCCGCAGCCAATGCAGTGCGAATCAGGGTGTGATCGGCGCCGGCAGAAATGAGTACGGTACGGTCTATCCAGTGCGTGGCGCACAAGCCATGGAAGAAACGGTGTCCAGGATCTTCGGGCAGGTGGATATCCAGAAATATCCAGTCGGGTGTGGGCAATCGCTGTAGCGCTGCATGCGCCTGTTCCGCAGAGTAGGCGTTTTGCACCCTGGCGTCTGGCTGGGTTGCAGACAGCAATGCGGCGAGGCCCTGGCAAGTCAGGGGGTGGTCGTCGATGATGAGAATGTTCATGGAAGTCGCTCTACCGATCGGCGCTCTAGAACGGCGCTGAGCGTCGAAGCCAGGGTCTGCGGTGGTACAGGTTTGGAAAGCACCAGATAACCCGCCTCTTCGGCCTGCGTGTAAACATCTCTTGCCATTTCTCCTGTCTGAAGAATACCTACGGCGTTGGGGTAGCGCTCCAGCAACGCATCCAGTAACGCAATACCATTGTGTGGACCGGGGAGTCGGAAATCACTGACGATGCATTCCGGCGTCCAGTCCGGATCGCATTGGACCAGAACGGAATCGTCAGCGCCGCCATTGCAGCGCAAGTCCATTTGCCACTCGCCAAGCAGTGCCTGCATCGCCTGCAAAACCATGGGATCGTCATCAATCAGAAGAATCCGCCGTCCTGCCAGAACCGCCCCGGGTTGCCGGACGAAATCTGAAAGGGCCGCGGGCATGGATGCTTCCGTTTCCTCCTGAATCAGCGACGGGGGAATATAGAGGCGAAATCGGCTTCCATGTCCCACCCGGGAATACAGCGAGACACCCATGCCGAGCAGCTCGGCCGCGTGACGAACGATTGCGAGGCCCAGGCCCAACCCTTTGCTGCGGTCGCGCTCGCGGTTGCCAATCTGGACATAGGGATCAAATATGCGTTTCTGATCTACCTGCGCAATGCCCATTCCGGTGTCCCAGACTTCGAGCCACAGGCCGTCGCTGCCATGCGCCTTGCGTAGCGCCAGCAAAACCCCACCATGGGATGTATAGCGAATGGCATTGCTCAGCAGGTTGCCCAGTATGCGCTCCAGCAAGACCTTGTCGGTGTATACGGTTGTTTGTGCCAGAGCTTTACTGACAAAGGTTCGCAAGACCAATTTCTTCTGATCACCTTGTGGCCGAATATTGTCGATTGCGGCCTGCATGGCCGCTCGGAGTTTGATCGGTACCGGACTGGGCTTTTCTGTCCCACTTTCCAGGCGAGATAGTTCCATCAGCGCGCTGAAAAGGCCATTGATAGACTGACCAGCTGCAGCGATCTGCCGTACCAAGGGGTGGCTGGCGGCTTTCGGGTCACCCTGGCGGTAAGCCTCGATGAGCAGCAGCAGGGCATGCACGGGCTGGCGCAGGTCGTGGCTGGCCGCAGCCAGAAACTCGGATTTATCCCGGTTTGCTCTCTCAGCCAGCGCCGCTTGGCGTGCATTTTCGGCGGCCAGCGCCTGGTTGCTCATGCGCAAACGTATAGTTTCGCGCATGGTGGCGCTGGTATTTTTGACAACAACCGTCAGAACCGCTGAATACAGGATGGTCATGATGCTCAGCGCGGCGGCTTCTCTGCCAAATGCTGTGGCCAGTTGCGACACCAGAATTCCCGACGAAGCCAGGGCCGAAACCGCAAAGCCCCGAACATCGTTGGCAGTGTTGCTCGCCGCTGAGTAGCCCACCATACCGGTAAAGGCCGTCATGATCACGATGTTGTGCATCTCGGCCCCTGGCACCAGCAGAAACCCCAGGCCACCCCATCCTGCAGCGCTGAAAAACTGAAGCGTCTGGCGGTGCATGCGCCAACGCTGGAGTTCGTGAGGTCCGGAGATATCGCCCCGCGCATAGGCACGGAAGTTCCAGTGCTCAAATCCATAGAGCGCCCCAATGGTGAGCATATAGCCCAGCCACCATGTCAGTGTTGTATTGCCGACAGTGCCTGCGGCAGCCCATACCGTCAGGATGGAAAGCAGGCTGTGGCCAACACCGGTGACCGGCAGATTCTTGTAGCCGAGCAAGAAAAGCTCGTGGTTGACGGCGTGCCGGGTCGCGACGTGGTGGGCGGATGGTTTCACAGGATTCTGCTGCAGTTGCACAAGTATCAGTGAATCATGGGCTGCCAGTCACCCCCCAACGGAGGGGTACACAGAGACCGCCCCATTTTTTACGATGCATCCAAACCAATTTCAGGGAGTGGAATATGCATCCGTCTGTTCGGTATCTATTGTCTGCGGCGCCTGTAGATGCCGCCCTTCACCGTACACATTTTCTGGGGAAAGTTTGATGCAACAAAATAGCAAAAAATCCATCCTTCCCATTTGCCTGCTGGCTGTGGGCATGTTGGCGGTGCAGCCTGCTGTGGCAGGGATTTTTGACAAGGCTCCCCAGCCAGTCATGCTGGATATGCAGGGCAACAGGACTGAGGAATTCAAGCAACTGGTAGGTGAAAGCGGAGCGTTCGAGAAGATCGCCAAACTGGCAACTGCAGACGCGCCGCCCGTAGCCATCGGAAAAATCCGCATCCAATTTGCGACCCAAACTTCTGCCGCCAATACCAAAACGTCCACTACCTCGTCCAACTGGTCGAGTGCCTATGTGGACTACAAATTGCTGGGCGTACAGCCCGATGCGGTGCAGACCATGGCGGACAATTTTTATGCGGACTTCGCAAAGTTGCTGGCCGGTCGTGGGTTTGCCGTTTTGCCGCAAGACCAGTTGATGGCCAACGCTGAATTCGCCAGCGCCGTAGCGCAGACGAAAAGCCCGGTCAGCAGCGAGGCATTGCGATCCAAAGACGCGGCGGTCACAGCTTTTGCCAGACAGACCGCTCAGTTCTCGGGCATGTTCGACGGGCGTCTGGGTTACGTGGCGCTGTCCAAGGCCCTAAAAAATCCGTTGGTGCTGGAGTTGGACTTCACTGTGGATATTGCTGATTTCAAAAAGGGGGGCTACGGCGGAGGTGGCACCATTTTGTCCAGCGCATCCATCGAGAGCAAGCCCATACTTTTTGTGAAAAGCGGTTTTGTGCGGGTGTACCTGGGTGTGGATGGCATGGAAGGCAGCCGCAGCGTGGATTTTCCGTTCAAGGAAGCAGCCATTCTTGGCTGCGAGCCTTTTGCCAAAGTGGAAAAAAAGGCAACCACAGGTACGGATACGGCCCTGATGGTCCTCGGTGCACTGGCTGGCAACGCCAGCCGTACCAGTTCGTACGAGATCACTCCGGTGGAAAACTTCACCGAGGTGGCGGGCAAATGTTTGCACCCTTTTGCCGACGTCATTAGTACCGTACTGCCCCGGCCCAAAGCGGCGCAGTGAAGCTGTTGGAGCCCAATCATGTTCACCAACACACCGCGCAAGTCATGTCTGTCGCTGAGCATCGCCAGCGCCCTGCTTTTGGGTACACCCCTTGTCCAGGCACAAACCTACACCGGCTCACGCACGTCGGATGCCAACTGCACAGACCTGCGGGCCAATTGCGAGGCCAAAGCCAATCGCCCGGATGCCCGGCAAAACACAGGGGCAGCAGCGACGGCTGGCATTGGTGCAGCACAAACCCGGTCCAGTCAAACCACGCTGGATGCCTGGAACTCCTTCAGTTCCCGCGCCGCAGATACCAGCCGCAGCATCTCCGATATGGCGCGTGAAAACGCCCACCTGATCCAACAATGGGAGGAAGAAGGCCGCCGCGAGCGTGAACGCGAGCAGGCGCAGCGCGAGTTTCTCCGGTCCCCGGAAGGAAAACGCCAGTACTACGCGGCACGCAAGGGCAAAGGCAATGCCCACGATGACTACCTGTATGCGGTGTATGCCAATAACGATGCCGAGACCGTGCAGTGGATGGAGCGTGCCGCACAACAGGGGGAGCCACGCGCGCAGTACCTGTTGGCTTTTTACAAGCGCACGGGTCTGATGGGGCTAAAAGCCGACGGCAAAGGGGCTTTTGACTGGGCTGCCAAAGCAGCTGCCGGTGGTGTGGCACAGGGCCTGGGGCTGATGGCACGTGTGGTCTATGCGGGGGAAAGCGGAATGCCGGGCAACGATCAGGCGGCCATCACTTTGTCACGGCAGGGGTGTGAACTGCACTCGGCCGAAGCCTGCGAAACCCTGGGCAACCTGTACGCCGAAGGCGTTGAGGGGTTGCCACAGGATTTGACCGCTGCGCGCAAGGCATATGAGCAAGCGATCGCGGACGAGGCGGTCCCTGGCGCCCATGAATACGGTCCAGCCGCTGCGCGCGCCAACCACACGCTGGCCAAGATGTATTCAACAGGTAATGGTGTCCCAAAAGACATGGCCAGGGCCCGTGGGTACCTGGTAGCGGCCACCAAGTCCAGTCTGGCCATCCTGGTCGATGAGCTTTGGGTGACCTATGGTGCCGAGCTCGCGATGGGTGAGCGGGGCTTTTACGGGTTTGAGCGCAACACTGCAGAGGGTCTGCGCCTGCTCAACCGTACAGGTGATCGTGGTTACGCGGACGCGCTGCGCCTGTTGGGTGGCTGGACTTTCAACGGTGCACCCGGTATTGAGCCTGACCGTGCCGCGGGGATCAATTACTTCACACGCGCTGCCAGGCTCCAGGACGCTGAGTCCGCCATCAAGCTGGCAGAAATTTATATCCAGGACAAAAAGCCCGTCGAAGCTTTTGGCTGGGTGCAAACAGCAGCCAAACTGGATGACCCCAAGGGCCTCTACCTGCAGGCGGTCTACTACTACAAGGGCACGGGCGTGGAGCAGAACGCTGCGCTGGGCAAGGCATCCTTGCTGAAGGCCTGCGAGGCTGGGCACGCCAATGGATGCAACCAGGCTTCGCAGCTGGCGCAAGCGGGCGGCGGCGGTTTCACCCAGGATGCAGCACTTGCCCAGAAGCTCGCACAAAGGGCCAAAGAACTCTCAACTGCACGTTGAAGCGGAACGTGCAAGTTTGCAGGTTCAGACTTGCGGCAGCAGAAAGCGCCGCTCCCAGGCGCTGACTTCGTAAAGGTAGCTGTCGTATTCGACACCCTTGGCGGCGCAGAAGCCGGTGACAAAGGCATCCCCCAGCAGGCGGCGCGCCGATGCACTGCCAGCCATGCGCTCGTGCGCTGGCATGAAGCTGCGCGGCAGGCCGTACCCGAGCGCGCTGGCGTTGTCCGAGATTAGTAGGGGTGCTGTGGGCGTGAGGCGTTCGTCCATGCCGGCCAGGCCCGCCGCCAGCGAGGCGGCTATCGCCAGGTAGGGGTTGGCGTCGGCGCCGGCAATGCGGTTCTCCACCCGGCGCGCGGCAGGGCCGCTGACCGGAATGCGCAGCCCTGTGGTGCGGTTGTCGTAGCCCCACTGCAGGTTCACCGGTGCCTGGCTGCCCGACACATAGCGCCGGTACGAGTTGACGAAGGGCGCGAAGATCAGCATCAGGTCGGGCACGTAGGCCTGCAGCCCGCCAATGAAGTGGTGGAAGGCTTCGCTCTCGGAACCATCGTCCAGACTGAAGATGTTGCGCCCGCTGGTGTCCACCACGCTCTGGTGCAGGTGCATGGAGCTGCCCTGCGCACCCGAAATCGGTTTGGCCATGAACACCGCATTGAGCCCGTGCTGGATGGCAATCTCTTTGGCCGCGTACTTGAACAGAAACGCCTGGTCGGCCACCGCCACCGGGTCGCCGTGCATCAGGTTGATCTCGTACTGGGTGGCGCCGACTTCGTGGATCCAGGTGTCGGCCTGCACACCCAGGCCATCGAGCGCGCTGCGGAAGGCGTCCCAGAACGGTGCCAGTTCGTTGAGCATGTTCAGGCTGAACGCCGACTGGCCCACCTCGGCGCGGCCATTGCGTGCCACCGGTGCAGTCAGGGGCTGGTTGGGGTCGACGTTGGGTGCGGTCAGGTAGAACTCGATCTCGGGCGCCACCACGGGCGTCAGGCCTTGGGCGGTGTAGCGTGCCACCACCTCCTTGAGCAGGGAGCGGGCCGAGAACGCACACGGCTGGCCGTCCAGCTCCAGGCAGTCGTGGATGGCAAAGGCGCGTGGCACGCTGGACCAGGGCGACACTTTGAGCGTGCTGTAGTCAGGCACCAGGCGCACATCGGGGTCCGAGTCCGGAAAAATCGGGTCGTAGGAATAGTCCCCGGTCACGCACTGCATGGGAATCGCCTGCGCAATGCGCAGTTCGGTGCCGGCCGCAAAACTGTGCGCCGGCATCAGCTTGCCGCGCGGGTAGCCCGACATGTCGGGGAACAGGCACTCCACATCGCGGATGCCATGCTGGGCGAAAAAGGTTTCCAGTTCGGTGCGTTGCGCTTGTTTCATGCAAACATTCTAGGTCGGATTGGCCTCCAGCCCGCGTTGGACTTGCACAAGCAGCTATAAAACTAATAGCGCATTAGCTGACGCTAATCAGGACTTTGCCGCCGGTTTGACTTCAATGAAAGTCTTGACCTGCGCCACGCCATCGGTACCCCGAACGATGCCCAGCACGGCGTTGAGTTCGCTGCGGCTCTGGGCGCGCCCGATCAGGTAGACCGTACTGCGCACCGCGCGCCAGCGGTAGTTCACCGAGGTCACGTTCTGCGCGGCAATCAGCTGGGCCGAGATTTTGGTTTCAATCCAGACGTCGCTGATCACACGGTCCGTGCCTTCCCGCTGGGTCGGCGCCGGTTTGGCGGCCGCACGCCGGCGGGCCTGCTCCTCTTTGGAGAGGACCTGGATTTCATCGTGCACCTTGAGCACCCTGGGGTCTGCTTTGACGTGGCGTACCAGATCCTGGCGCATCTGTTGAGCGGTGACGGTTCCGGTGAGCAGCACGCGCTTTTCCCATACGTCAACGCTGACGTCCAGCAGCAGTCCGCTGTCTTTCTCGTTGAGGTCCGAAAGAATGCTGGTGGCAATCTGGGTGTCGGTCCACTGGTGGTCGGTGCTGCGGTCTTCGCGCGCCTTCCTGGCGGTTTCCATGACCACTGCGGTGCAGGCGCCCAGGTTCAGGGCCAGGGCGCAGACCACCGAAATCCAGAGGACGCGCATGTCAGAACCCGAGGTTTTTGCCAGCCCCCAGGAGTGTCGCGATGCCCAGAATGGCAAAGATGCCTGCGGCAATCGAATGCACCAGTTTCATCGGAATCTTTGCGGCAAAGCGGTCGCCGACAAAGACGGCGGGCACATCGGCAATCAGCATGCCCAGGGTTGTACCGATGACTACCACGATGGGGTTGGGGAACTTGGCGGCCATGGCCACGGTGGCGATCTGGGTCTTGTCGCCCATTTCGGCCAGGAAGAAGGTGATCAGCGTGGCGCCAAACACGCCCAGGTGTTTGGCGACCTGGGTTTCTTCTTCCTCGATCTTGTCGGGGATCAATGTCCAGATGGCCATGGCGATGAAGGACGCGCCCAGCACCCAGCGCAGCGTGTCGCCACTGAGCGTGGTGGTGATCCAGGCACCCAGGGCGCCCGCCAGTCCGTGGTTGACTACGGTGGCGCACAGGATGCCGGCAATGATGGGCAGCGGCTTCTTGAAGCGTGCCGCCAGGATGAAGGCGAGCAGCTGTGTCTTGTCGCCGATTTCGGCCAGTGCCACAACGCCAGTAGAGATGAGAAGGGCTTCCATAGGGCGGGTAAAGTGGGGGAGGCGCGATTATCCGCGCATCAACGCTTCAATTGCATCGGCATCCACCGGCACGCCACGGGTGATCAGCTCGCAGCCGGTCTCGGTCACGATGGCGTCATCTTCAATGCGGATACC
>Ga0116186_1003914_pt1 | contig 12368 bp, 11 predicted proteins | sample AD_JPNNA4_MetaG_FD_89806 | JGI IMG/M metagenome (GOLD analysis project Ga0116186, IMG submission 89806) | Active sludge microbial communities of municipal wastewater-treating anaerobic digesters from Japan - AD_JPNNA4_MetaG | ecosystem: Engineered > Bioreactor > Anaerobic > Digestate | place...
CCTCGATCCAGTCCGGCAGGCTCTGGCTCATCGAGGCCCGGCAGAAGGTGTAGTTGCTGGCCCCCAGGACGGCCACGAAGAGCTCGGCCGGGCTCTCCTGCCCCGTTTGCGGGTCGACGATCGACATCGTCAGGCCCGCGTAGTCCACGAGGAGCTTCTCCCCGGCCCGGTAGCTCTGGCGAAGGCAGACGTCCAGATGGCCCGCCCACTGGTGATACAGCAAACAGAACTGGCTGTACTGGTAGCCCTCGGGATGGTCCGCCTTGTACTCCAGCCACAACAGCCTCAGGGTGACGCCCTTGCGGCTCAGCTCCCGGTGGATCTGCTCCATGTCGGGAAGGGGGCGTGTCGCCGAAGCAACCGGCGGTTGCGGGGGGAACAGCAGCCGATCAAGCGCCGCATCGTCCAGCTCCGGCGACAGGGGCCAGGTGAGGCCCGCCAAAGCGGCTCGCTCCAGATACTCCCGGACGGTGCTGCGGGCGATCCGGCAGCTCGCGGCGATTTGCTGATTGGGCAGGTGCTCCTGCCATTTGAGTCTCAGGACTTCTCGAATGGTGCGCATGGACAACCTCTCTGCCGGCATCGACGCCTCCTCGGGGTTTTTGCGGGAGGATGTACCGGCTTTACGGAGATTTATCCAGCGTCACAGCGCTCCGGACAGGGGGTGGCGGAATCGACCGGAATCGGGTGGCGGCTTCCGTCGGAATGGGGTGGCGGAATCAATCGGAATCAGGTGGCGGATTGCGTCGGAATACGCAGCAACTCCTGACAGCATAAAATATCAGCCAGCATGGATAAGATTGGAAGATCAGCTTGGGTGGTATGATGTTAAGAGTCTCCGATGCCAACAGCGCTATAAGACGCTAAAGTTCTTCCAATTAGGACTAGCCGTCGCCATTCCGGTCCTTAGTCATGCCGAGCCTGTCGTGGCTAAATGGCTGACTTCTCTGGCTGGGGCCGCGATAGCAGTTTTGGAGGGCGTTCAGCACATGAACCAGTATTCTACGTTATGGGTTACATATAGATCGACCGCTGAGCGCCTGAAACATGAGAAGTATCTGTTCCTTTCTTCAGCAGGGCCATACAGGGATTTGGGCGAGATTGATCGCCTCGTCACCCTGGCTGAGCGCGTCGAGGAACATGTGTCCACTGAACACGCCAACTGGTTTAATGAAACCAAGCACGCCGTAAAGCACGGTCAGAGCGAGAGAATATAATGCAGTCGGGCCGCTTGACCAATCTGGATATCGGTTCCATCAAACTGACATTACCCGTATATTTCCCCTCCGTATCATCAGTCAAAACGAATCTTTTCCCTCTGGACTACATCCGCATACTCAATTCATTAAGCTCTCTCTATGGGCAATTCCTTGTCTCTGCTTTTGATCTTCAGCATGCAGGACCTAGTCAAAAAGAAATACAAGGCGAGTTAGCCTCGGCGATGAGCAAAGGGACCATTATTCTTATGGATTCGGGCAATTATGAAAGCTACTGGAAAGATGCAAGGGCTGTGTGGCAACAGAGCACCTTCCATGACGCACTACGCAAATTCCCTTGCTGCCTTGCTTTTGGTTTCGATGAGCAGCTGCCTCCAGAGAATCCATCGACTCACATTCGTATGCTCCTGGAGCGATACGCGCAGGATCAAGCAACAGCTAATTCGACCCCCGTAATCCCGATTGTTCATGGAGAGCCGGACCAACTGCCCTATCTCGTAAGCGAGTTAGCGAGAATTTCCGGCGCTGCAATGATTGCCACGCCCGAAAGACGACTCGGGGACGGATTGTTTAATCGGGCGAAGACCGTGAAGAAGATCAGGCAGACCCTCAATGATCTTGATCATTACGTGGCGCTACATCTTCTAGGTACAGGCAATCCTTTGTCGATCGCGGTATACTCCATCGCGGGTGCGGACAGCTTCGACGGTTTAGAGTGGTGCCAAACGGTCGTCGATCACAATACGGGATTGCTGTCTCATTTTACTCATGCCGATCTGTTCAAGGCGCAAACCAGGTGGGGCGGTGAGGATTTACCATTCGCCGTGCGCGTTCTTGCCCATAATCTTGAATTCTATTCAAGCTGGATGACGGGCCTTCGGGAAGCCATGCATGAAGCCAGAGGAATAAACTTCTGCAAACTTAGCTTTCCGAAGTATGTCTTTGATTCGTGCTCAGCAGTACTGGGCTGGGAGAGCCTCTATGACTGAAAAGATTGAGCGGATCAATAGAACGATCAGGGAGATGTGTACGGAGCTTCAGAGACATGTCTCAGCCGCAAACGATTGGACCCTACTTTCAGAGGAAGAACTTCTTCGCGAAATGACCGTTTGCCTCTTCAGTAGTCAGATGATTTTCGAGGTTGCAGTGGCGACGGCGGATAGGCTCGGTGACGTTTGTCTACTTTCACCGGTAGAATTCCTCGGGACACAAGAATCTGCTTATGAGGAGAAATTGCGGCTGGCTTTGTCTAAACCACTGTCGGTCACGATGGGCGGATGTGAGCGACAGGTACTTCCCCGGTTCAGGAATCGAAACGTCTCTCTGCTCACATCGACCATTGCGATGCTCTACGGCGGCGGCCGCCCTCTCAAAAAACTCTTGCATTCGTCGAAGTCCGCCCGGGAGGCCAGAGCTTCACTTGTCGCGTCCATTAAAGGATTCGGTCCCAAACAAGCCAGCCTGTTCTTACGCAGAGTGTCGTTTTCGTCAGACCTCGCCGTAATAGATAGGCACGTCTTGAGTTATCTAAGTTTGTGCAAAGGGATCCGGCCCAGCGCGGCCATGCTGTCTCGGCTGGCTTCCTATGAATGTATCGAAACCGTTTTTAGCGACGTTGCGGCAGAGTTTGGGCAGACAGTGGGATGTTTCGACCTTGCGGTATGGATCACTATGCGGGTAGCTAAGCGGGAAGGGGTGATATGAGTATCGTAAATCTGGTATCCGGTGGAGTTGATTCTACTTTAGTTGGCGTACTGGCGCAGGAAGAAGGTATTGAGATACATCCCCTTTTCATCAATTATGGCCAACGAGCTTCAGAAAGGGAATGGCAAGCCTGTAAGGCTGTCCATAATCAGCTTGGGCTGCCAAGGCCGACAAAAATGGACATCTCCGGTTTCGGCAAAGTAATTCGTTCAGGCCTTACTTCTAATTGTAAGCATATCGTTAATGACGCTTTCACACCAGGGCGCAATCTTCTTTTTCTTACTCTGGGGGCAGCATTCGCACTTCAAGTGGGTGCATCAGCCGTAGCCATTGGCCTATTGTCAGAGCGATTCAGCTTGTTCCCAGATCAGACTGGGAACTTTGCTGAAAACGCAGAGAAAGCTATTTTTTCGGCCCTCGGCCGACCTATCAGCGTTGTCACGCCGCTCTCCGATTTTAGCAAAGCAGACATCATTCAACTGGCAAAGGAGAAAGGGATACGGAACACATACTCCTGCCATGCTGGCACGAGGGTGCCTTGCGGGAAGTGTATCTCATGTTTGGAGACTTGGTGATTGATGAAAGGAGGCCACAATGGGAGGTAGCTCGGGCGGAAGTATACCCTCTGACGCTCTTCGGAAGTTAGAGGAAACCGCGAAAGAGAAGTTGAAGGATGCCGATTCGGTCAAAGACAGGCATGTTTTCATCAGCTTTGCCAATGAAGACATGGATGATGTCAACTTATTGCGTGGGCAAGCTAAGAACGATAAGTTGGATCTTAAATTTGATGACTATTCAGTCAAAGAAGCTTTCGACAGCAAGAATGCTGAGTATATCAAACGGCAGATCCGGGAAAGGATCGACAGGACATCAGTGACAATCGTCTATCTTTCAAAGGCGAGTGCTACTAGCAAGTGGGTCAACTGGGAGATAGAAGAAAGTCTAAGGCGCGGAAAAGGAGTTATTGGTGTCTATAAAGGCGATAGCGTCCCGAAGGATCTGCCAAAGGCTTTTGCTGAGAACGGCTGCAAAGCAGTTAAATGGGAACACAAGGCGATGATTAAAGCTATTGAGGAAGCAAGCAAAAAGAGATGAGCCATCTTATGGCGAATGGTCGATCTGAATATGCGAAAAGCAAAGATTTGGAAAAGACCGGTCTGCTTTAATGATGTGAACTGATGTGAATAGCTGGTATTACAGCCCGGATCACGGGCAGCTTTGTCAAGTCATCGAAGCAAAAACGCTCTGGGGAGAGACGATTTGCCGTGTCTGGTTGCCCGGGCGCGACTCTGTGGTTCGTATCCCGGCATCACGGCTCAAGCCGTTGGAGAACAGCGGCACGGGCACGGCCGAGTACATCGCCTACGTCGCTGCAGCCGCACGGGTGGCTGACGCACTCACCCAGGATGTTCTGCTTGCGCCCATAGAATCCACCGTCATTCCGCTACCTCACCAGATCCGGGCCCTGTCCCGGGCAGTCTCAAATGACCGGGTGCGCTATCTCCTGGCGGACGAGGTCGGTCTGGGCAAAACCATCGAGGCCGGTCTCATCCTGCGCGAGCTGAAGCTACGCGGGCTGGTCAAGCGGACGCTCGTCATAGCCCCGAAGGGCTTGGTGAGTCAGTGGGTCAGCGAGATGCGCTTCCACTTCGGGGAAACCTTCCAATTGGTTCTCCCCGAGGATATCAAGACATTGAGGCGGCTCGCACCGGAGGCCGGCAGGGGAACCGGGCAGAACGGGAATCATGGTCCCGGGGCTGTGCCGGATAATGCCTGGCAAATGTTCTCGCAGGTGGTCGTGCCGATGGATTCGGTCAAGCCCCTTGAGAAGCGCCGTGGCTGGAGCGCGTCCCAGGTGGGCGAATACAACCGAGAGCGTTTCGAGGACCTGCTCTCTGCCGGCTGGGATCTGGTCATCGTGGACGAAGCGCATCGGCTTGGCGGCAGCACGGATCAAGTGGCCCGCTTCAAGCTGGGGCAGGGTCTTGCCGAGGCTGCACCCTATTTTTTGCTGCTCTCGGCGACGCCCCACCAGGGAAAGACCGACGCCTTTCACCGGCTGGTGTCCTTGCTCGACGCCCGGGAGTTTCCGGATCTCAGCAGCGTCACCCGCGAGCGAGTCCAGCCCTATGTGATCCGAACCGAAAAACGGCAGGCCATCGATGCCGAGGGGAAACCGCTGTTCAAGCCCAGGCGCACGCAGCTTGCGCCGGTCTCCTGGCAGGAGCGTCACCGCAACCAGAAAATACTCTACGAGGCGGTTACCGAATACGTGCGGGACGGCTACAACCAGGCCTTGCGGGAGAAGAGAAGCTACATCGGTTTTCTGATGATCCTGATGCAGCGCCTGGTGGTTTCCAGCACAAGCGCCATTCGCACGACACTGGAAAAACGGCTGGAGGTTCTGGCTGCTCCCCAGGAGCAACTGAGCCTGTTCCCACTGACCGCCGAGGAGGAATGGGCGGATCTGGACGGCCAGGAGCAGATCGACGTGCTGCTTCGCACCCGCCTCAAGGCGCTCAAGAACGAGCGTGCCGAAGTCAAGTTGCTGTTGGAGGCGGCGGGCCGCTGCGAGCAGGAGGGGCCGGATGCCAAGGCAGAGGCGCTGCTCGACTGGCTTTACCGTCTCCAATCCGAGGAGGGCGATCCGGAGCTTAAGGTTCTGGTGTTCACCGAGTTCGTTCCCACTCAGGAGATGCTGCGCCGGTTCCTGACGGAGCGCGGGTTTTCGGTGGTCTGCCTGAACGGTTCCATGGACATGGAAGAACGAAGGCGGGTGCAGGAGAGATTCGCCAAGGACACGCGCATTCTCATCTCGACGGATGCCGGTGGAGAAGGTCTGAACCTGCAGTTTTGCCACGTGGTGATTAACTACGACATTCCCTGGAACCCCATGCGCCTGGAGCAGAGGATCGGCCGGGTGGATCGGATCGGGCAGTCGCATGTTGTGAGGGCGGTCAATTTCGTCTTCGAAGGCTCGGTGGAGCACAGGGTCCGGGAGGTGCTGGAACAGAAACTAGCCGTCATCTTCGAGGAGTTCGGCATCGACAAGACAGGCGATGTCCTCGACTCGGCCCAGGCCAGTCACATGTTTGACGAGATGTATGTCGAGGCGATCCTGAATCCCGAGAAAGTGGAGGAAACCGTGGATAGCGTGGTCGTCCGCCTGCAGGAGCAGGCCCGGGACGCGCGATCCGCGGCATCCGTGCTCGGCGCCACCGATGAGCTGGAGCCCGGCGAAGCGCAGCGGCTGCTGACCCATCCCATGCCCCATTGGCTCGAGCGCATGACCGTGAGCTATCTCAGGGCACATGGCGGGCAGGCCGAGAGAAAAAGTCATGGCTGGAAACTCACCTGGCCGGATGGCGATGCTTACGAGAACGTGGTTTTCACCGTCAGGGAGGCCGAGGAGCTTCCGTCTGCGCGGCACCTCACTCTGGAGGAGCCAAAGATCCGCGGGCTGGCAATGCGGCTTCCCTTCTTCGCGCCCGGCCAGCCGGTTCCGGTGGTCTCGCTGCCGGGAATCGAAAAGGAAGTTCAAGGTATCTGGTCTCTTTGGCGGGTTGCGATTGCGTCGATGGAGTGGAACCGCAGGAGGATAATGCCTCTTTTTCTGGCGGACAGCGGTAGGGTCTATATGCCGACGGCCAGGCACGTGTGGGATCAACTCCTTACAGCGAATACGCCAATACGTTCGATGCTGGAGAGTTCCTCATCGAAAGCTGTCCTCGAGAAGCTGCAGCCCGTTGCGGAGCAGCACGGTAGGCCTATCTTCGACGCGCTCGTCCAGGAGCACAAGGCCCGAATCGACCGCGAGCGTGAGAAGGCCTATTACGCTTTCGTGGCGCGCCGCAAAATCATCGAACGGATAGGGCTGCCGCAGGTGCGGAACTACCGCTTGGGCCTCCTATCCGAGGAGGAGCAAAGCTTCCAGAAACAGCTTGAGCAGAAGGCCCATGTTTATCCCGAAATGGTGCCGTTGCTTGTGTTGCGGGTAGAAGGCGGGGGGCATGACTAGTTGGCGCGATCAAATCCTCAAGGAATTCACGCCACGAGTGGCTCGGCTGACGCTGGCGGCTGATCCGGATGGGCTTCTGCTTGAAGAGGGGATTCTCGAAGGTATCCGCCAGCGGGGTTTCGAGCTGATACCGTTCGAAGACAACATCGCATTTCGTTATGTCTACGAATCGAAGTTCCGCTCCCTCTGGGATCGTGGCGAGAATACGGATCTCGTTGTCGTTCTGCGCTCGCCAGCAAGCGGCCTCAATCGGTTGCCCTACGATCTCCTGCAGGCGGGCCGGAAGCTCTCGTTCAGTCTTGGCGACATATTCCCGAACCTCAGCTATTCGGTCGTAGCCGCCCTCGATCTTGGATACCTCGATACCCTGTACGAAGCCCAAAAGAGGCATGCCCCTGGTCAGTTGGGCGACAACGCCACTAAAGAGTTCGTGCTCCGGCATGTATTTGAAATTGCCCCCGAGCTGATCAAACGTCCGACGGATCTTTTGCGTGTGCTTCTTCGCCGCCATTACCGCGGTCAGCGTGTCCCGACGGTGCTGGATGAGCGTTTCATCCAAATCCTTCGCCAAAGCGGTCATTTTGACGATTGGCCTCTGGAGTCTCTGGCGACGGATCGGGAAACCTTCTTTGCCTTCTTACAGGAGCGCTGGCCGATCTTTCTGGACCGAGAAGCAAACAAGGAGACGCCCGGCATTCGAGAAGCCGCGAAGGCATACAGCCCGGCAATCCCAGGACCCGTGGATCTTCCCTTCGACCATCACGACATTCGCGTGTATATCGATAACCTGTTTGCCGAGGGATTGTTGAATGCAGTCCCCCACGATCATGCGGATACTCTTACCAATACCTGGGTTGGAATCGGCATTCAGACATCTCCCGCGGTGACCAGCACGCGCCGTTTAGGGAAACTCATAAACACACTGCGGGAGTCTATTCCTGCCGTCGATGCAAGATACCCGGAGTGGTTTCGCTTTGCCCATGGCTGGGCGGAGCTGATTCTGCTCTTGAACGAGCAGCCCGAAGCTGCCAAGGGAGAATTGATCGAGAGCGCCGAGGCCCTGCGCACGCGGGTGGACGACGCATTTACCTGCTGGCTCCTGAAGCGCTACGCGGGTCTGATCAATTTACCCCCGGTGCCGCCGGTTATGCTGCATCACCTGCCGCGCTTTCTGGCCCGTCAGCTAGGCGATGAGAGGAACGCGAAAATTGCCTTGATCGTTATGGATGGCCTTTCATTGGATCAGTGGCTGGTGAGTCGCAACGTGCTATCACCGCGGAAGCCCGGTTTCCGGTTCAGAGACCAGGCCGTATTTGCATGGGTGCCTTCGTTGACATCAGTATCTCGCCAAGCGGCGTTTGCCGGCAAGGCCCCTGTCTTCTTCCCAAGCAGCATCCATACGACGGAAAAAGAGCAGCATCTCTGGACGCAGTTCTGGATCGACCACGGCTATACAGCCAATCAAGTGGTGTACGTTAAGGGGTTGGGTGACGGAAGCCTGGAACCCCTTTCGGAAGCGCTGTCTCATCCTCAAGCGAGGATTGCCGGACTTGTCGTCGACAAGGTTGACAGGATCATGCACGGGATGGAAATGGGCACCGCCGGCATGCATAATCAGGTTGCCCAGTGGGCCAGACAACCATATTTCGGCAATCTTCTTGATATGCTTTTGAATCGCGGCTTTCGCGTCTACTTGACCTCCGATCATGGCAACATCGAGGCGGAAGGTTACGGGCGCCCGGCGGAGGGCGCTGTGGCGGATATGCGTGGTGAGCGCGTCCGTGTCTATTCAGATAGGACCCTCCGCAAGAAAATCAAGGAAGGCTTTCCATCTGCTCTTGAATGGGAAACCGTCGGGCTTCCGGCGGACTACCTTGTTTTACTGGCCCCCAACAGAAAAGCCTTCATCCAAGAGAAGCAGCGCACAGTTGGCCATGGGGGCATCTCGATCGAGGAACTCATCGTCCCTCTGGTGCAGATCGAAAGGAGGGACGCTTGATGGGGCGTACAGAGCAAATCGGATTCAGTCAGCGCGTGCGCCTGGAGTGGCTTGAGAGAACGGCTACCTTGGTTCTTGCGGGGAACGACAAGGCCACGGTCAGTGATGCTCTTCAGGAGCTTCTCAGAGACAAGGTATCCGTGGGCGGTGACGCAGAGCGTGGAAATCGCGAAAAAATCATCACGATTCTCATGAAGACCTGGCTGACCGTTCCAGGCGAACTCGAGGCCTTTCGCAACGAAGGGCTGGAATTGCTCACGAGAATTTCTCGCGACCGTCATCTGGCTATTCATTGGGGCATGGTGATGGCCGCCTATCCATTCTGGGCAGGTGTGGCCACTCAAGCGGGCCGGCTTCTAAGATTGCAGGGTACTGCAGCGGCCTCTCATATTCAGCGCAGGGTGCGCGAGCAATATGGCGAGCGGGAGACGGTCTCACGCGCGGCGCGCCGCGTTCTGCGTTCATTCCTGGACTGGGGCGTACTTAAAGAGACGGAGAAAAAGGGAATCTATCGTGCAGCCACTCCGTTGCATATTGAGGACGCCCACTTGATTGCATGGCTTATCGAGGCTGCATTATATGCACGCCCCAGCGGATCAGCCTCGTTGCGGGAGCTTCTCGAGAGTCCAGGCTTATTTCCATTCGTCATCAATGCGGTGCACACGGAACGCATCCTGTCTAAATCCAGCAGAATGGAAGTCCTTCAACACGGATTGGATAGCGAGTTGGTGAGGCTGAAAATACGACCGCAGGAATAGAAAGGTCGGACAGGCGAGTCTTGAGCGAATATGTATCGATAATCATTAGCGGATCTGGTCTATCCGGATGTCTTCATGCACATGTCAGGGGGGAAAGATGTCTAAAAGAATTGACCAAAGAGAGAGGGCGGCAAGAGCTTGGCAGATTCTGACGGCACAGGCGGAGAAAGGCAAGCCCATAACCTATGGCGAATTGGCTCACAGAATGGGCGTACATCATCGTGTCTGCCGATTTTTTCTTGGGCTAATCCAAGACTATTGCATGGGCGCCGGTTTGCCTCCCTTGCAGTCATTGGTGGTAAATAAGCGCACCGGTGTGCCCGGTGAAGGGTATCACGCAACGGCGCGACATGACACTAGGATAAGAGAAGCACACGCTAAAGTATTCGATTTTTCATGGGGCTGTCATAAAAACCCGTTCGAATAATGTGTGATTTTATCGGAGGCAACATGAAAGAGATTGTACGAACTGAAACAGGTACACTATGGGTCGGCGAAGAGAATCGGGGAAAGACGCTCATATTAATGGCTGACACCGAAGAGGACACGATGGATGTCATCCATATAGGAATTTCGTGGGATTCATTGAAAAAACTAAAACAGCGCTCGGCTAGAAAATTTTTTGAGTGGGAAATCAAAGATGGCTCACTGAAAGTACACGGAAGAAATGATAAGTGGAAATTAACATTGAAATCGCTGCAACTGCCCATATCGATTGATCTTATGCTCTCAGTGGATGAAACGAAACGATTGCAAGAAGCGTTATGGTCAACTCCGGGAGAGGCGGAGGCATCGCAATGAGCTGCGTCGATAAGAATAGTATTTTGTACATCTGGACTTAAGAAAATCATGTGAACGATGGCTCTTGTTAAAAATCAAATCAACTGCATTTAGCAGACTGGGCGATTGGATCGCAATTCACGGGGATGTTCCAGGAAGGAAATAGCTTGAAAGCAATTTTATCTTCTGGGGCGCACAAACTGGCGAAATCGGAACTATCTGGACCGGCGGCTCCAGATGTTTAGAGTATACGCTTAGATGCCTTATTGATGTGCTTCTGTGAAGACAAAGGAAAATGAAACTGTGGCTACCTCGTAAGCCCGTAACTGACAAGTGTCACGACATAGGTAACCCGGGTCTAAGGGTAAAAAGTGTCATGACATAGGTTACCCAAGGACGTTATTCCCAAGTTTCGGTAGGCATTCGATACTCGAAGGCCTCCACCAACTCTTCACCGAGATAGACTTTCAAAACGTGATCCGCAGTGACGATCACGGCTTTGACATACGAGTAGACCAGCTCTTTGGCAACGACGAACCGCTCCCCGAAGATATCCAGCTTCCGGTCGCTGCGGATGAACCGGATCAGGATGATGGTCCCCTCGGGGATCTCTTCGAGTCGGGGCACCCGAGCATTGGGAGGCACCCTCATGGGCTGGTAGCCGGAGGCGGCCAGAACCTCCATCGGGGTTTTGCCGCCCAGGCAGCTGTACCGATGATGGCGGTTATGGAACCGCTGGAAGTTTTTGCTTTGCCGCTTGAGGGCCTCGTAGCTCGGGAACCACTGCCTGCGAAAGAACATCTTGTCGTAGGTCTCGTTGAACCGCTCCACATCCCCGTTTCGCCAAGGCTCGCTGATGGGAATAAAGACCGGCGTGACCCCGTAATAGAGACACAGCCGGATCACGATCCCGAAGGATCGGGGATAACGGTTGCTGCCCCGGAAGCTCAGCTCGTTGTCGAACTGGGCAAAGTCCGGGTGTGTCAATCATCGCCTTAATCGAGCCACCGATATTCGCCGTAATGAAGCCAGTGACAGAGGGTTAGAAAGGGGGTTCGGACCCCTCATTCATTCCGCCGATTTCACCTCCTTTCGGGAGATGGACTTGTGCTCTTTGACAGCTGGAACGGCCGTCTTGGGCTGCGCCCGTGCGTCACGATAGCTCTTTCCGTCGAGGACGACCTTGTAGGCGCCGTGACGGAGCCGGTCGATGGTGGCGGCGCCCAGGATGCGGTTCGGAAACGCATCGGGCCATTCCGGGATGTCGAGGTTTGAGGTCACGAGCGTGCTTTTGCGCTCGTAGCGCTCGGAGATGACATCGTGGAAGTCCTCGTCCTGGGGGCCCTTGAGGGGCTTGAGTCCGAAGTCGTCGATGATCAAGAGATCGATCGAGGTCAATCGGGCCAGGAGCCGGTCGTAGCCGTTTGCGGCCCGGGCGGCATGGAGCTGGGCCAGCATCCGGGCGGCGCTCGTGAACAGGACGTCATGGCCGGCGCGGATCGCGCAGTGGCCCAGGGCCTGGGCGATGTGGCTCTTGCCGGTGCCGCAGGGGCCGACGACGATGACGCTGACCTTCTCGTCCATGAACCGGCAGGAGGCCAGCTCGAGGATGAGGGCGCGGTTGATCGAGGCATTAAAAGTGAAGTCAAACTCCTCGAGGGTCTTCTGGTTGCGGAAGTTGGCCCGGCGGATGGCCGAAGCGAGGCGTTTCTGGCTCCTGCGGGCGATCTCGTCCTGGATGATCGTGGCCAGGAAGTCCATGTAGGAGAACTTCTCCTCGATGGCCTGTCGGTTACGGGCCTCGATGGAGTCCAGGATCCCGGAGAGGCGAAGCTGCTTGAGCAGGGGGATGAGCTCGGGCATGGGGTTCATGGCGCTCACCTCCTCAATGC
>Ga0116186_1003916_pt1 | contig 12364 bp, 10 predicted proteins | sample AD_JPNNA4_MetaG_FD_89806 | JGI IMG/M metagenome (GOLD analysis project Ga0116186, IMG submission 89806) | Active sludge microbial communities of municipal wastewater-treating anaerobic digesters from Japan - AD_JPNNA4_MetaG | ecosystem: Engineered > Bioreactor > Anaerobic > Digestate | place...
GATCCCGTGGCCTATATCCGTTTTGCAACAATCTATCAGGATATTAAAAATGTGGATGAATTTAAAGAATTGATTAAAAATTTTACCTCAAAAAATGGACGAAATCAGCCAAAGAAATAAAAAAAATAAGATTGACTTGAAGGTGCCGATGATGTCAGAGAACGCCAAGTATATTGCTGAAACCCGGTATGCCCAAAAAAATGAACAAGGGAAAAGTATTGAAAAGGTTGAGGATATTTTATGGAGAGTAGCTAGCAATGTTGCGAAGGGTGATGAACATTTTGGAAGGGGCAGTACGGAAATTGAAAAAAAAGCGGTGGATTTTTACGAAATTATGGCTGAACAAAAATTTTTACCGAATACTCCTTGTTTAGTAAATGCAGGAAAAGTGAAACAGCAACTGTCTGCTTGCTTTGTATTGCCAATAGATGATTCTATGGATTCTATTTTGGAAACAATGACGAATATGGCTCAAATTCATAAAAGCGGAGGGGGAACAGGTTTTTCTTTTTCCAGATTGAGACCGGCTGGTGATTATATAAAAAGTAGTGGCGGTACGACGGCGGGTCCGGTAAGTTTTATACAGGCTTATAATGATGTAACTGGACAAATAAAGCAAGGGGGGGTAAGACGGGGGGCCAATATGGGAATGCTGTCGATTGATCATCCAGATGTATTGCGTTTTGCAGTGGCTAAATTAGATGAATATTCAATCACAAACTTTAATATTTCTTTGGCGGTGACAAATGTATTTATGAGTAAAATAGAAAGCGACAAAGGATTTGTAAACGATGATGATTTTCCGGAAGATATTATAGAAAAAATTAGATTGGCTGAGGGAAATCGAGATGTGGATGCAAAGTTACGGGAAATGGATGTGGAGATTGCTAAACTTTATGAATGGGCTGAAGCAAAAAAAGAGGGAGAGGGTTATGAATTGATTAATCCCCGAGATGGTAAAGTAACGATGAAATTGAATGCATATAAAGTATTTAATTTGGTGACACGTTTGGCTTGGCAATATGGGGATCCAGGATTAATTTTTATTGATAGGATGAATGAGGCTAGCTCTAATCCGGTGCCTCATTTGGGAAAAATTGAGGCTACAAACCCGTGTGGGGAACAACCATTATTGCCCTATGATGCGTGTAATTTGGGATCAATAAATTTGGCGAGCTTTGTAAAACCCTTCCCTAACCCCTCCCTTGACAGGGTGGGGAAAGAATTGAAAGATAGGTTTGATTTGGATTGGGTGGAACTCGATAGAGTGGTTAATGAGGCAGTACATTTTTTGGATAATGTGGTTGAGGTAAATGAATTTCCAGTGGCAAAAATACGGGAAATGGTAGATAAGACGAGAAGAATAGGTCTGGGGGTAATGGGATTTGCGGATATGTTGTTTAAATTAGGAGTGGCTTATGATTCGCCCCAAGGAATTGAGTGGGCAGAAAAAACGATGAAATTTATTTCTGAATCAGCTAAAAAAGCGACACAAAAATTAGCTGTAGAAAGAGGTGTTTTTCCGGAATGGGAGAGAAGTGTTTACGGTCAAACAAATTATCGACCAAGAAATATGGCTTTGACGACGATTGCTCCGACTGGAACAATTTCTTTATTGGCTGATACTAGTTCAGGAATTGAGCCTTTGTTTTCTTTGGGATATCAAAAAAATACAGTAGAAGGAAAAACTTTATATATGATGAATCCGATTTTTGTAGAAACTTTAAAAGAAAAGGGAATTTATAGTGAAGAGTTAATGGATAAAATTGTCAAAAATGGAGGTAAATTAAGTGGGATAGAGGAAATTGAGGATGATTTAAAAAAAATTTTTATCACAGCTTTAGAGATAAGCCCGGAATGGCATATTAAAATTCAGGCGGCTTTTCAAAAATATACTGATAATGCGGTGAGTAAAACAATCAATTTTTCTAAAGAAGCAAGTGTGGAGGAGGTGCGAAAGGCTTACAAATTAGCCTATGATTTAGGAACCAAGGGAATTACTATATATAGAAGTGGTAGCCGGGAGAAAGAGGTGATTCAGAAGGTAAATGGAGGAAAAGAAAAGAAGGCTGACTCCGCTGTTAGCCTCGCCGAGCCGAAGAAAAAGAAGACACCGGAGGCAGCTAGGGGAATTAGATTAAGAAAAGCTTGTGATGTGGGAAAGGTGTACACCTCTGTCTTTTTTGAAGAAGGAGATGGACCAGTAGAGGTATTTGTCACTCTTGGCAAAAGTGGTGGTTATTTGGCCGGTTCGGCCGAGGTAACGGGAAGATTGGCGTCTCTAGCCTTAAAATATGGGGCAAACTTGGATGAGGTGGCTGAGGAAATGGTGGGAATATCCTGTGGACAAAGGGTGGGTTTCGGAAAAGGAGCGGTATTGTCAATGTTTGATGCGGTTGGAAAGTCTTTATTAGAAATTTCTAAAGGAGAACAGTTAGATTTATTTGTTGAAGAAAAATTAAAGATAGAGGTACCAGAAATAAAGATCGGAGTAAAAGACAATATTGGAGAAAATGAAAATAAATTTAGTAGTTGCCCTGATTGTGGTAGTCCTCTGTATGCTGAAGAGGGATGTTTTAAGTGTTCAAATACTTTTTGTGGTTATAGCAAATGCTCATGATTACGACAAAAAGGGGAGATAGAGGGCAGACAGATTATTTTGATAAAAGGGTTAGCAAAGATTCGGATTTAATAGAAACGGTAGGGGCTTTAGATGAATTACATGCAGTTTGTGGGTTAGTGAAGTTAGAAAAAATACAAATTGATTTGAATTTGATAATGGGTTTTCTGGAGGAGGAAACCAGAAACAAGATATTAGAAACAAGAATAGAAGAAATGGAAAAGGAAATAGGAAAAATGGAGAAAGAAATATCAGTTCCCAAGAAATTTTTGATATTTAAAAAAACTAAAGCAGCGGAATTAAATTGGGTGAGGACGATATTGAGAAGGGCAGAAAGAATAGTAGTAAAACTAGAAACTAGAAACAAGAAACAAGATAAAAATATTTTAATTTATTTAAATAGGTTGTCTGATTATATTTATTTATTAGCGTTAAAAGAAGAAAATAAGATAAAATAAAAATGAAGTAGGGTGTAATTCCCTCGCAGTGCCGCTACGGTAAAAGCCCGAGCTAGAAATCTTTCGAGTAAAAAGTATGAACAAAGAGTTTAAACCATATTTTGATATTAATGATACTGGTTTGGAAGTGGTGGCTAGAGTTTTTCAAGAAGAAAGAAAAAATGTCTCTCCCTCAATGAGGGTGGTTCACGCTGAGGATTATTTTCGGAGCCGAATATATAGAGATAATTGGCAATATAATTTACATTCTCAGGTAGAAAAAAAGGCAACGATAAATGCATTTGAATTATTTGATAGCGGTTGTCAAATGGCTATTTGGATTAGTCCTCAAAGTGAGATTTATGAGGAGGGAAGAATAAATGTAATGCTTTTTGGAGAAAAGGGTGGGGAAAAATTTTTTGAAACTTATGGAATGCCACTATTGGAGGGGGAAGAAAAGAGTATGGAAATGGGTGAAAAATTAATTGAAAAAGGAGGGGTGGTAAGAGGAAACATTAATGAAATTGATGATTTGAGAGAACAACCGATTGCTTTTTATTTGAGGGGAGAGGAGTGGTTGAAAAAATGTCAGGAATTATTGCCAGAGTTAAGTTGGGCATGGGAAACAATAGCTTTGGGAAAAGTAGATGAGAATATGAAAAAAATAGCTTTAGAGGTGCAAATGGCGAGAGAAAAAGCGGGTAAAAATAATTATTTGTTTGAAATAATCATGGCTCAGAGAGGTTATTTGTTAAATATATCGGGAAGTCATGGTGGATCCTGGTTGAGCCAAGATTTAGGGAGAGAGCAAGGAATAATTGCCCTGAATATAGGTGGAAAAATAGAATATCGACTAGGCCGAACTGAAGGATTAAAACATTGTGAAAAGTGTGGCTGTTGGTATAGTGGAGAAAAATGTCCTGTTTGTAATAAGTAATGCAAGTGGTTATAATGAAGTTATGAAAAATATTGCCACACTATTAGTAGTAGCTCTATTATCATTTTTGGTATTACCGAGAGTAAATTGGGGTAGAATTGCCATGGGTCCAGCAGAAACAGTGTCAGTTTTAGGGGAAGCAAAAAGTCAACAAAAAAATCAAATAGCTACTTTTTCTGCGGGGGTGGAAGCAATAAATAATGACAAAGAAAGTGCAATAAGTGAGGTAAATAGCAAAATGGAAGGATTGATAAAATCAATTAAAGATTTTGGGATTGCTGAAGCAGACTTACAGACACAAAATATGTCGATATATCAATCAGAAGAAAGTTATTATGAAAATGGTGTCCAAAGAAGCCGTAAGGGGCAATGGAGAGTGAGTAATTCAGTTCAGATTACTTTGAGGGAAATTGAAAGAGCCAATGAATTGACTGATTTGTTAAGTAAAAGTGGGGCAACAAATACTTGGGGTCCAAATTTTTCAATGGATGATACTAATACTGCTGAAAAAGGTCTTTATGATCTGTCCATGAAAGATGCTCGAGAAAAAGCTGAGGCAATTGCAAAGGTATCGGGAAGAACTCTGGGGAAGGTGATAAGTGTAGTAGAGGCTGGAGCTGGGAATCAAGTTTACCCACTGACTTCTTCTATTAAGTATGATGGGATGGGTGGATCAGGTTTGGAACCGGGGAGTAGTACGGTATACAAAACCTTGAACGTCGTTTTTGAATTGAAATAAACGAGCTTAAACCGCAAGGAAAATATTTGATATGGATAAGAGTATTGAGGGGGTCTTTTATTTGGGGTAAAAATGGAATATGGCAGAAATAATAAAACAAATTCCTAATTTTCAAATATTAGACAGTACTAAAGCATTAAGAGATCAATTATTAAAAATAGAAAGGGCAGGGAGAACTTCTTACCAATCGGAAAGGGGGCCAGTTACTATAGAATCAGCAACTAAATTTGCTCAAATGCTTATCAGAAGAGGTCATGAAAGTGTATTGGAACATAGTAGTATGTCAGTAAAATTTTTGGATAATTCCATAGGGATGACGCGCGAACTAAATAGACATAGAATTTCGTCAATAACTGAGGAATCAACTAGATATGTGGATAATTCGGAAATGCGATTTATTTTCCCGGCGCACAAAGACATAAATCAAAGAGTGGATTTACTCGATGGAAGTGGACTGCAAATGACTCCAGTTCAGATGGCAGACAATATTGAACTTTATTACAGATCATTAAGGAAGGGTGGCTGGGTACCAGAAGAGGCAAGGTCTTTTCTCCCTTTGGGGTTAAATTCGGAGGAGGTGTTTACTGCAAATTGGAGAGAATGGAGGTATATTTTTGAGTTAAGAACAGCTAAGCCTTCTCATTTTGAAATAAGGAACACCATGGTGGCAGTTTTGAAGAAATGCCAAAAAATATTACCGGGAATTTTTGACGATTTTCAATATAAAGGGACCGATGCTAAAGGATATCCTTATTATGAGAAAGTGAGAGTATGACAGAAAAGGGGAAATTGATAGTTTTTGAGGGAGTTGGAGGATGCGGCAAGGGGACACAATTAAAATTATTAGCAAAAGTTTTGACATTGAGAGGTAAAACTGTATTCACTACTTGTGAACATACCCGGGATACCTCTATTGGTCGGTTAATAGAGGACACAATTAAGAAAAAGAACGAGGGAATGGATTCGGATGCCTTGCAAATTGCATTTGTAGCCGATAGGATAAACCATACAAAGAGGGTGATTTTACCAGCATTGAATGATTATAATTTTGTTTTGGCTGATCGTTATGAGGCTTCAACTATTAGCTATTTGAGGGAAGATTTAAGACGTATTATTTTTGATTTTCAAAGGAATATGGGAGTCAGAGTGCCAGATTTAACTTTAATACTGGATGTTGATCCTTATGAAGCAGTAAAGAGAGTTTATGGTAGGGGAGATCAGGATATTTTCGATAATGTTGATAAATTCAAAAAAGTGAAAGAAGGCTATCAATGGTATTCGGATAATTCCGGTTGGCCATGTGTGTGGATTGATGGAAATGGAAGCAAAGAAGTAGTCTCTGAAAGAGTTGTAAATGAAATTGTAAAAAGAAAGCTTTATGAATAATGAAAAAAAGACAATAATCAGAGCGGGGTGTTTTGAAGGAAATAAAGAGGATTCTGAAAGCTTATGCCAAGTTCTTAATTGTCGTTTAACAAACGATTGTATATGGAAGAGAGAAAAGGTAGAATCGTCAAATTTAGGTTCAGATAATAATAGAACTGAAGCGATGATGAAAATAGGATAAAATACATTTATGAATAAAATAATAGATTTGATTGATGCGGAGCAAAGATATCAAAATAATACTATTCGATTAATTCCGAGTGAAAATTTTATATCAGAGGCGGTAAAACAAGCTTTAAGTAGTGATTTATCTAACAAATATGCTGAAGGTTATCCTGGGAAGAGATATTATCAGGGAAATAAATTTATTGATGAAATTGAAAATTTAGCAATTGAGAGAGGAAAAAGATTATTTAAGGTTGAACATATGAATGTTCAACCTTATTCGGGAAGCCCAGCTAATGCGGCGATTTTAATGGCCTTACTGGAACCGAGAGATAAGATTTGTGGGATGAAGTTGTCGGCTGGAGGACATTTAACTCATGGACATCCACGAATTACTTTTTCAGGAAAGTTTTTTGAGAGTGTGCAATATGATGTTGATAGTGAAGGAAAAATTGATTATGAAGCATTGGAAGAAATGGTCGAAAGAGAAAAGCCGAAGCTTATTTTTTGTGGTGGAACAGCTTATCCATGGAAAATTGATTGGCAGAGATTTAGTAAGATTGCTAGCAAAGTAAATGCTTATTTGATAGCTGATATTGCCCATATTGCGGGTTTAATTGTGGGAGGGGTACATGAAAGTCCAGTAGATTTTGTAGATGTGATTAGTTCAACAACGCATAAAACACTGCGTGGTCCACGTGGAGCTTTTATTGGAGTTACGAAGAAAGGTTTGGAGAGAGATTCTGAACTGGCAAAAAAAATAGATAGGGCAGTTTTTCCTGGTTTACAGGGTGGACCGCACATGAATACAATAGCGGCCATGGCGGTAGCATTTGAGGAAGCGAGTCGACCTGAGTTCAAGGAGTATGCTAATCAGATTATAAAAAATGCACAGGCATTGAAGAGGGGATTGGAAATGGTAGGGAGTGGTCGCGACCGTTCTGTACCATTAAAGATATTTGGTACAGAAAATCATTTATTGGTGGTTGATTGTGGTTTTGAGAAAGGGAAAGAAGTTGCCGTAAAATTGGAGGAAATGGGAATTATTGTGAATGCCAATACAATTCCCCACGATCAAGCAGGGCCATTTAAACCATCAGGAATCAGAGTTGGGACGCCAGCGATGACAACCAAAGGGTGGAAGGAAAAAGAATTTGAAGAAGTAGGAGAAAGGATTGGAAGAATGATTATTAATATGTAGGGAACGGTTGTAATAAAAATAAAGATGGTAGGGAACGGTCGCGACCGTTCCGTACAAGTATATAATTAAGATGTGATTTTTGTTACAATTATTTGTGTTGTTAAAAGAAAGAAAATTAAATCGTTTGTTTGGATATGATTATTCAAAAAGTGGATGGTATTTTGTAACAATTTGTACAAATACAAAAGGAAATGTGTTGGGAAATGTTAATAATGGGAAAATGGTTTTAAATGAGTTGGGTGGGATCGTAGAAAAGCAATGGTGTTGGTTGTTGGATAAATTTGAGTATTTAAAATATGATGAATGGATAATTATGCCAGATCATATTCATGGGATTATGGTGATTGGAAATTATATTGTAGGGAACGGTCGCGATGTGAGGAACAGTCGCAACTGTTCCGTACAGAACAAGGATGATGCAACCCGTTCCGTACATGGGAAAATTAAATCAATATCCGAATTAATTGGGGCGTTTAAAACCACATCATCGAAGGAAATCCATAATTTGGGTTTCAATGATTTTAAATGGCACAAATCATTTTATGATGAAATCATTGGGGATGAAATTTCGTTGAATAGAATTAGGAAATATATTATCGAGAATCCGAAAAATTTTGTAAAAGCCAAATAATAGCAATAATTAATAACCCGAATCCAAAAAATTGAAGAATTTGTGGCCAAAATAAAATATATATTGTAGGGAACGGTCGCGACCGTTCCGTACCAAAATCGGATGATTCAGCCCGTTCCGTACCAAAATCGGATGATTCAGCCCGTTCCGTATCAAAATTTGTTTCGTTAGGAATTTCCCAGCCATTGGCCCAATTGTTAACGAGAAAATGGGGAAGTGATTTTATTTTAAAATTATCGAAGTAAAAAGCCAGCCAACCGGAATTAAAAGATTGGTTTAGAGATAAATATTGATTATCAGAATTATTTTTAATATTATTGATTTTTATTAAGGAATAGTTTGGCCAAATGATTTGGTAATTTATTGGATAAGTTTCATTTTTTTGGGTTGGTGTGAGGTTGAAGATATTGTTGTCAACCTGATAGATGTCGAGTGATTCTATTTGGGAAATAGAAGGAAAACTGGCAAATGAAATAGTATTGAGACTGAGAGTATATCCAGAAAAATTATCCAGAGGAGGGACCAAAAAACTATTTTGATGAAATTGATTTTGTCGATCTAATTGATCTTCAATAACGCAAAGGTTGGTATAGTCATTGCGAAGACAAAAGCGAATAGGTAGACCCGAAAGGTATTTACTTTTAAAAGTAAAAAGATAGCTATTTGAATGAGACAAAGGGAGGTTTATTTCTAGTCCTTGGACAGAATTAAGACTAGTGATTTGCAAGGAATTGTTGATTAGTTTTAAATTGGGATTGCGGGAGTTGTACTGGTAAAGTTGTGGAGCAGAAAAAGCATGAAGGTGTTGAATTAGAGAAGGTTCCAATAATTGAGTGTTGACTTGTTCTATTTCATTTAGAAGTCGACGCAAGGGATAATTTTGATCTTTTGTGGTGTTGGTAGTTAAATAATCGTTACCACTAAATTGCGAATCCCAATAATTTTTGACATATTCTGGTCCAATGAAATTATTAATGGCTTGCAATTGAATTAAGTCTTGATTTTGGTTGACTTCATATAAGAAAACAGAGCCAAATTGTTTGAGAAAGGTAATTTTATTTTGGTTTAAAAGTGAATTGAGTATATCTAGAGTTTCTAGACGGAAAGTAATTTGTTCTCGGTTTTTAGGAGAAGAGGGAATAATGGCTTGGTCCCAAAGGATGTATTTTACTTTATATTTAAGTAGACTATTATAAAAATTGTCCTGGTTTTTTGAATATAAAGTGTAATAAAATTCACGATATGATTGTTCATTTTTTACTTCCCAACGGTCGGAGTCTCGATCGAGAATACTTTGAGGGAAACCAAACCAGATAAAACCAGAACCTTGATAGTGCCAATCGTAATATTGCCAACCACTGAATTCATGAAGAGGTAAGGTTAAAATTCGACCATCAGATTGTTTTTGTAGAAATTTGTAAAGATTAAAATAATTGTCGGGAATATTTATACGAATAATGGGGGAGATTAAATGCCCCTTGAAAAAGGGAAAGGCGTAAATTATTAAAGAAAAAGAAAAGATTAGGCTAAAAATCTTAATGTATTTTTTTGAAAAAAGAGAGAATATAAGATTAAGAGTGTAGGCCAAATAAAGATTGAGGGCTAAAGTGAAAAGAATGGATACTTTGGTAAAAATAAAACGAAAAAGTTCTTGAAATAAAGTGTTTTTTAGAAGCAAATCAAAGGGAATACGAATTATTGGAGTGGAGTTGGCTAATAGAAAGAAGGGGATGATAAAAAAGACACTAAGAGAAATAAAATTTTTATCTTTTCTCATAAAGGCGGCGATTAATCCGGAAAAAGAAAGAAAGAAAATAAGATGACCTGTGATAAAAACGTCATAATTTTGAAGATGTTTATTCCAAGTTTCGGTTAGGTTTTGAGAACTACGGAGATTAAAACTATATTCATTCCAGTTAAAATAAAAACCTTTGATTAGAGAGGTATTGTCCAAAGTTCCAGTGGCCCGATTTTGGAGAAGATATTCTTGAGAATAAAGGCGATTGCTACGATTGATTAGGGGATTTTTGGATGAAGTAAGGGCATAATGAAGGTTTGGTAAAAGCCAAAAAGAGTTAGCGAAGAGAGTAATTAGCAATAAAATGAGAGAGTTTTTATAACGGTTATGATGAAATAGAGAATAAAGTGTTAAAAATAAAATATAGACAACAAAAAAGGCATACCAAAGCTGAGCCGCATAAGCTTGGGGAGCGGCGAAGAAAGTTAGTAGTAAGTAGATAAATAGGTAAGTAGATTTTTTGGAGTGGAGATATTTGAGGGAAAATAGTATTAATAGGGGAAGGAAAGCCCATTGGGTGGTAAACATCTCGAAAGGGACATAAAATTGTTGCATTGTGCCAAGATTCAGAAGATAGGCAAGAGCAGAAATAAAAGCCAAAATAGAGGAATGGGGAAATTTTTTAAAAAGATATTTAATGAGGTAGAAGAAAGAGAGTGTGCCTAAAATTAGACATAAAAATATATAGGAGTAGCGAAGGAAATTTAAAGGTAGAAAAAAATGAAAAACCCACAAAATAATTACTCTGGGTAAGTCAGCCATGGCTGAGTGGCCCGCTAAATCACCAAGGCCTTGATCGGAGCGCCAAACTCCAAAAATAAGACGTTTGAAATTTATAGAGAAATTAAATTCCGGGTGGAGAGTGTCCCAACCGGTTAAAAAAGTATTGGGGGTATAGTTTTTGAAACAGATGAAAAGGCAGATTGATAATAGAATAAGAGGATAAAATAATGGCCAAGAGCGGACTTTTTTCACTATAAATAGTTTATACTAAATTTAATGAAGCCGGGTAAAAAAGAGTATCTTTTGATTGGGTGGAGCATATTGTTGATTTTGGTAAATGTTTTATGGTTGGTTTTGGATAAAAATCCGCCAGCTTGGGATCAGGCGGCTCATCTAAGAGGTGTAGTAAACACCAACTTGTTTTTAAGGGGAAGGTTTGAAGGAGGTTTTTTAGGTTTATTACGAAGCCTTTGGGGTTATCCACCTTTGATTTATTTTGTGGGAGCTTTTTGGAGTTTTATAAGTGGAATTGGAGTCAATCAAATAACTTTTTTAAATACTATATTTTTGATATTAGCAATGTGGGGAGTATACAAGTTAGCTGGTAACAAAGTTTTGCCAGCGATTTTATTTTCTTTATTTCCGGTAATTTATGATATTTCACGAAATATGTTGTTGGACTTGGTGCTGACGGTATGGGTGATATGGGGTTTATATTTTTGGTTAAGAAAAAATGATGAGAAATGGTTGTTGATGTTGATTTTGGCATCGTTGACAAAACTTAACGGATTTCTTTACTTTTTGCCGATGGTATTGATTTCAACAATAGAGAGATTTAAGGAAAAAGGTTTTTGGAAAAAAGCAATTATTGGAGTATTTATTTATGGAATAGCGGTTGGTTGGTGGTGGTTATTAAATTGGAGCGCGATTTATCAATATTTAACGGGATTGGCAGGGCAGGGAGAAGAGCTTACGGATCCAATGAATTTATTATCTTTAACTACTTGGATTCATTATTTGAGATTATTTTTTTTGCAGCAAATAGGGCCAATAGTTGGAGTAGTATTTGGAATAAGTTTATTGAAAGTAGATTTTGAAAATGAAAAAAATAAAAAACTGTTATGGTGGTTACTTATGACTTATGTCGTTTTTACGATAATAAAAAATAAGGATTTTAGGTTTACGATGCCGCTTTTGTCAGTAGTGGCTATATATTTTGGACAAGGATTGTTGAAAATAAAAAAGAAATGGTTAATTGCTTTGGTATTTGGATGGATGCTGTTTAACTATATTGAAAATTCGTTTAATTGGCCGGTAAGAAAACCAATGGTGGTATCAACTCCAACTTTTTTGATGGGGGACGTTAATTGGATTGATTTTAGTGATTATCCGGTGAGGGAAGTGAGGCAAAATAAATGGCCGAATGTAGAGATTATTAACGACTTGCCGAATTGGAAAAATAGTGTTTTGGTGGTGATGAATAGTGCCGAAATTAATGATAATAATTTACAGCTTTATCGATTAATTTTGGGAAAAAATGAGATAGAAATTCATGGGATTGATAGGTGGGGGACGATGAATTTTGATTATGTTTTGGTACCAGATCTGGAAACTGAGAGTGCTCCGTTTTATGATGTTCAATTAGCAAAAAGAAAGGAAATAATAAATGAGATATGGCAAAAAAATAGCCACGATTATAAAATCGTGGCTGAATACGTTTTACCCAA
>Ga0116186_1003919_pt1 | contig 12357 bp, 11 predicted proteins | sample AD_JPNNA4_MetaG_FD_89806 | JGI IMG/M metagenome (GOLD analysis project Ga0116186, IMG submission 89806) | Active sludge microbial communities of municipal wastewater-treating anaerobic digesters from Japan - AD_JPNNA4_MetaG | ecosystem: Engineered > Bioreactor > Anaerobic > Digestate | place...
CTAAGCTTTAATTTAAAAACTTTGCTATATATATAAAGAACATCCTTTCTTTTTAAGAAAGGATGTTTATTCTATTATGTCAAGCTTCATAGCTGTCTTTTGGGCTGACCTGTTGTGAAAATAAACTATATACTTTGCATCCGGGCTGAAAACCACAGCATTTGAAATAATGATTCTTAGGATACAGCACTCAGGGTCATCTTCATTCACATGTCTGTCATAGAATTTGAAAAAAAATCCATTTTTTCATCTCTATTTCGCTCAAATTCCTCAAGCTATTCCATTCTAACCGTTCTATAAAAACTCACTTTTCCCTCATTTCATTTATAGACCTAATAAATTCTCTTCGGTTAAATATCCAGAACTTATAAGTTTTTCCGTTCTTCAATTCTATTGTGGCTATAGAAAGTATTTTCAAAAATTTTTTAAACTTTATTGAGCCGATATCACTGTAAGCAAGTCTTAACTGTTTATACTCTTCAGGTACGGTAAGCTTCTGACACATGAAATAAAATGCATCATCTTTTAGCTGAACTGCTCCGCCGCACAGACCATTTATAACTGCACTGGCATAAAAACTTCTTTTCATATTAACCCCCGTTCTGTATATCCCCTACGGTAACAGTTTATATTTTCCATATCTTATTTAAAAATCTCTTCCTTGCTCATTTTAAGAACCACTTCTATTATATCCGGGTCAAACTGTCTTGCGGCATTATCCTTAAGCTCCTGGTTTATCTGCTCCCAAGTAAAGGGCTTTCTGTAAGATCTTTTGGAATACATCGCATCAATTGAGTCTGCAACACATATTATTCTTGAGAGTAGCGGAATATCAGCGCCCTTTACTTTATTTGGGTATCCGTCGCCATCATATCTTTCGTGGTGATACAGAACAATATCGGCTATCTCTCTCAGGTTTTTTGATTTTGAGAGAATATCATACCCATATGTCGGATGTTTCTTCACTTCTTCGTACTCCTGATACGTAAGCTTGGCGGGCTTGTTCAGTATATCTGTGGGAATAAGTATCTTTCCTATGTCATGCAGAAGACCGGCCCAGAAGATCTTTTCCATATCTTCCTGGCTCATCATCATTTTTTTAGCTATATTCAGAGCTATCTCGGCAACATTGCTGGAATGACCCTTGGTATACTCATCATGAACTTCCAGAATGTTTACCATGGAAGTTATAACCTCTTTCTGGAAGGAACTTCTCACATCAGAGTACCTTTTAAAGGTAAGAAAAGCATTGGCAATATTGGAAAAAGCTTTTAGAATTTTTATTGAGTCTTTCGAAAATGCTTTTTCAGAATTTTCATCAATATCAAGGTCAATATTACCAAGATACTCTCCGTTAACTACAAGTGGTGCTATGAGCGAGTACCTCACAGGCATAGATGCTTCCTCTATTCTTTGGTATATACCGTCTGGAAGTTCTTTATTCTGATCCCTAAGCTTCTCAACAATAACCGGTTCGCAAAAAAATACAAGATATGATTTTTTGAGCGGTATAAGTTTAAGCTTTTCCAGATCATGCCCGACTGCGGCAACAAAGGTCCATTTATCGCCATCAACCAGGGAGATACTGCCGTAATCTGACTCCGGAATAATCCTCATAGCTGTTTCCAAAAGTCTTTTAAAAAAAGTTTCGTCTTTATTGATAGTATCAAAAAAGGCTACTGATGCCATGTTTATAAGATCCTCGAACTTTTCTGAAAGCTCTTCGATCTGCTCAAAAGAATGTTCAAGCTCTTTATTTATTGCCATTAGTTCGTTATTAGCATATGTAAGTTCACGGTTTTTCTCATTCAGTTCTTTGGTTTTTAAGTTTACAAGCCTTTTAAGAAAGTTTGACCAAAGTAAAAATACTATAAATATGATACCCGAGGCAATCATTCCTATATAAAGGATCCGTCTCATTATGTTTGAAGGATCTGTCTGGCCTTTCCATTTTTTTAGGATATCCTGAACCTTTTTGGGCGGTATCTTAGCAAAGCCATCCTCAACAACCTGGAGCAAGTCTTGGCGACCCTGAGGAACTCCTCTTCTTACTTTTTCAGTATAAAGCGGCTCTGATATTTTAAACAGGTCAAGTGATTCATATTTGTTGAGATAATAAAGCACTGCCGGCATATCGGCGACAAAAACCTTTATTTCACCCGAAATTGCAGCCTTTACAAGCGCTTCGTTGGTAGGGTATTCTATCACTGTTTGTATACCGTTGGTCTGAAGGTAATTAACAGCAAAATCCGATTCTACTGCTCCTACCGTAAAGCCTTTCAGAGAGGATGCGGAGTTAAGAGAAGTTATCATATTACCGAAGAATATTGCAGCATCAACGTTATCGTACGGTTTAGAAAAGTCTATATATGCATCTCTTTCAAGATTATAAAAGATACCGTCCATAACATCAATTTCATTGTTTTTAAGCATTGCAAGACCCTCTCTAAGGGTCACAGGCACAAATTCAACCTCAATACCGGTCTGTTTTTCCCATTCAATCCACAGATCGATTGACAGCCCGGAAAGCTTACCCTGTTCCATTTCAAGCACATAAGGAACATATGCCGGGGTAACGGCTACATTTATTTTTTCAAAAGCCATCAAAAAAGCTGCAGCCAAGAAAATATACCCTAAGATAAAGTATTTTATCCGCATGCTTCACCATAATCTTAAAAATAATATATTAATTTTGATACCCAGGTTACAAATTATATTATATCATAAATCTTTGATATATTTTGCTTTAATTATATGTATCTGAATCCTGTAACGGCAAATGTATACAGTTTACTATTCCTGCTTTTTTTCCATACAGCTGTCACAGGGCAGGAAAACTCCGGCGCAATTCTTCCGTTCAATACCCAGTATCTTGAATCATCATTATTGTATATACCGGGATTGGCTAGAATTTCAAGTTCTATAGGTTTATCAGCAAACCATACTTCATTTATGCTTCTTTCTGAAGACAGAACAGAATAAATCTCATCCTGAATGGCTTTACATGGGAAGGGTTTTATATTTACCAGAGCTATATTCTTTGAAAGCGGACCTATTATCTTTACATTAGCAATACTCCTCTCATACTCAAATTGATCCAGTATGTCATGAATGACTTCATTAGAAAAACATACAGCCCTCGCATGAAAATCTTTTGATACATTCATCTTGAGAAGATGTTTCAGCTTGCATCCTTCTCGGTTGTAGTTTTCTCCTATTTTGGGAATGGTCACTCCGTAATACTCAAGGATCTTTCTTATTTCAACTTTATCCAACCCTATAAGCGGAGAGTAAAAGCCATCCATAAACTTTATGCCGGTCTTGCCCCAACTATCCGAAAGGTTTGCCCCGGATGCAATTATGCCTTTATATACAAACTTCCTGACCTGTCCCATCTTTATATTTTTGGTACAGCTGTTGCAATTGGGACCATGATACATCAGAGCAGTCTGTTCATCCTCGCCTGGAATGAAAAAAAGTCTCAGCCCCATTTGAGCTGAAAGGCTTAATACCGCCTGAATACCTTTTGAAAAAGAGTATGGTCCAAAGCATACATTAAGCAGGGTTACCCTATCACTTCCAAGGGCATCTTTGGCCAAAAGCGCAACCACCGTACTGTCAAGTCCTCCGGAAAAAGAAACATAAAGCCTTTCCTGCCCGACAGTTTGTACTATATCGTCCTTGATTTTTTTTATAAGTTCCAGGATACCGTCCAATTTGAACACCTCATTTGTCTTTTTCGGCATAATGATTATACATCATATTTTTTATCGTAAGATATTTTTACAGTCAATTAATATTCTTCGTACTCTTTATATTTAGTGAGTTACGATATTGTTTACCTTTGTTATTATAAAATTTTCACTAATTTAATATTCATAAGCATCTATGATATAATTTTATATAAGAAAAATTTTTTATTATTCTAACAAGGGGGAATACCATGAAGTTTTCGGCAAAACTTATTTTAATTGTTCTTGTGTTCGCCATACTTCCTATGCTTGTATTTTGGAAGGTATCTTCCGGTGAAACTCAAAAAGCTTTGAAAACGCTTACTTTATCTAAAGTTCAGCTTTTATCAGATAAGCTCTACGACGATCTGCAAGCTTATTACGCCGGGTTTCAGAAATCGGCAGAAACCATATCTAAAATAGATTTTCTTCCTATGCTTGCAAAAAACTACTCTGACTTATTTTCAGATAATCCCAAGATGAAAGAATACGTAAAGAAGGTGTATCTTGAGCTGAATCCGGAAAATGAAAAAAAAGTTTTGGAACGTCCGTCCGTAGCAACACAACAGCTTCTGGAGGAACAGTACGGTGATGATTACTATTCGATGAGTGATTATGATCTCTTTCACAGCAACTATCATAAGGTACTTTTGAACTTCACTGCCACTGAGAAACTTGAAGATCTTTACCTTATAGACAAAAACGGAAATATCATATACTCTGTATGCAAAGATAGAGATTTTGCCCAGAATATCTTATCTTCAGACAATCCTATTGGAAAGTTGTTAACTCAGCTCAAAGATCAGAACGCAGAAAACACTTTTCCCGTACTAGGTAACTTTTCTTATTATGAGTCTAAAAATAAGTATATGGCGTTTTATGGAATACCTGTAAAAAAGTACACTATAGAAGGATATCTTGTTATAAGCAAGGAAATAAAAGATATTGAAGATATCGTAAAAAGAGAAACCGATAAAAATAACACTCTGAGATTTTTTATATCAGATGAAACCAATACCGTACTGAATACTCTCAAAACTTCCGGAGAGATAAATTTTGGAGATCTGAGAAAAAACTACCTTCAAAATGACGGAACCGCAGAATATAAATCTTACGACGGTAAAGATGTTCTGACTGCGTATAAAAATCTTGTACTAAGCTCCGGTTCACTTATGCTGGCTGTGGAAATTCCAAAGGAAATCGCATTTGAAAGCCTTAGGAGAATTGATCTTATAAATACCGTAATAATTATAGTGGTTGGTGTTGTTGTTGTATTACTCATTACCTTGTTCTCCAGCTATCTCATAAAACCTGTGGAAAAAATAAAATCCTCTGTCGAAAACATTGCACGCGGCGATATATCAAAGCTTGTAATGATAAAGAGAAAAGATGAGTTTGGAATGATGGGAAAGCTTTTTAACCAGATAAGCGGATCCATAAAAGACATAATTCTGAAGATACGAACAGAAACAGCTGAGCTTGACAGCTCTTCGGTCATCTTAAAAGATAAATCGCAGGCAAATATAGAACTTTCGCAAAAGCTTAAAGAGTCTCTGAGTATGATTCAGAAAAATACAGAAAATGTTGCTGCATCTGTTGAAGAAACCACAGCAAGCATAGAAGATGTTTCGACAGGTGCAAAACTTATAAGCACTTCGGCATTAGAGCTTAACTCCAAAACAGATGAGATTGTAACTAAAATAGGCGCGAGTAAGAATGAAATAGCCGTTATGCTTGAAAATGCAGATAAGATCAAAAACCTTATGTCATCAAACAACCAAAATATTCAGGAACTTTCAGGAAAGACAGAATCAATAAAAGATATTACTCAATCTATCCACAGTATTGCAGAACAGACGAACCTTCTTGCACTCAATGCAGCTATTGAAGCGGCAAGAGCAGGAGATGCCGGAAGAGGTTTTGCTGTGGTTGCCGAGGAAGTACGAAAGCTTGCGGAAGAAAGCAAAGTCGCAGCGGCAAAGATCGAAGACAATATCGAATACCTTGTTAATGACTCCATGGAGGTTGCAAAAGAAAGCGAAGGAGTAACAAACAATGTAATCGGAATAGTATCGAGCATTAAAAATATAGGAAAAAGCCTTGAAGATGTTTTGGAATCAATCTCTATGATATCTTCCATGATAGATAACACAACATCAAGCGCACAAAGCCAGGGAGAAAACATAGAACAGGTTGGAAATGCAATGAATACTATAAATACAGCAGTAACCAATATAGTTGCGGAGATAGACTCCATAAACGAGGAAATAGATACCCAGTCTGATATAATAACAGAAGTTGCACATATCTCCGAAAGAATAAACAGCACTGTGCTTAAGCTTAGTGAGTTCGAGAAAAAATTTAGGCTATAAGGAGGTACCGATGTCACAGACTGCCGAATTTTTAGGATGGATAAATGTTTTTCTTGTAAGCATAAATACTCTTCTCTACCTAACCAGACTGATTTATAAAAAGATCGGTTTAAAAAAAACCACTGAGTTTTGGATAACCTATAAAAAGATGATGGCGGTTTTAAAAAAAGTACACATTTTCAGTGGACTTGCTGTTATAATCCTTGGCTTGGTACACGGAGTAATGATGCTTGGCGGCAGCTTGTATATGCACACCGGGTTGCTCGTCTGGATAAACATGCTCTTCCTTTTTGGCATATTTGCACTTTCAAAACTTTCAAAAACTTTTAAAAAGATATGGATCCTTCCTCACAGACTCTTAGCTATGACATTATGGGGACTGTTGATTCTTCATCTTATCAAAACATGGATTCTTAGCTGAATACAATCTGTTGCCTGTACGGCAGCAGATTTTTTTGTAAAAAAATGTGGTATTACTTTATTATATGTAATCTGGATATTTTTTTAATACCTCTTTAGTCTTAAAATATCTGAGGAGGTGATAAACATGATAAAACTTATTAAACAGAATCTTTTTTCTTTTTATAAAATCGGCATTCAAGAGCGAAGCAGATACGAATATGAAATGCTTGATTACTCGTATGCTGGTGAAAAATGGCCGACAAGGGTGTGGATAAAAAACACTGAAATATACGATGAAAAAGAACTGGAACGCTTTTTTTCAGATGATTTTTTCAAAGAAAAAAACATTTCATGGTTTCTTGAAAACTGTAGTACCGGAAAGTATATTAGGGATTTTGTCATTAAAAAAGGTTATACTTTTTTGTATGAGTCAGCCGGGATGATTAAAGATAACGAGGATTTCATTTTTTTACCCGACAACCTTCTTTCTATAGAAAAGGTAGCTACAGAGCAAAAACTTGAAATATTCAAAAGAATAGTTTCAAAAGAACTTTTTGAAAAAGATCCAAGAGAAGTAAGCGAAAGCATTTTTATAAATCTTTTTAAAAATGAAAACGTAGAGTTATATCTTCTTTCAGACAAAGACAAGCATATAGGAACCGGCGGAATATTTCTTGACTCATCAAACAGCGGTGGAATCTATATGATCTCAATAGATAAGGCTTTCAGAAGACAAGGATACGGAAAGTACATAACATCCATGTGTATAAATAGGATTAAACATTTGGGCTATAGACACTCCGTTTTAAATGCAACCCTCTCAGGAGAGGTAGTATACAGAGAACTAGGATTTGTTTCACCTGTAAGTTTTTATATCATACGGAAAAAATAGGAGGGATATAAATTTTTTTTGATATTGATAGAAATTCAAAAACACCCTTATACAAACAGATTGTTTTAAAAATTTCAGAAATGATTGATGATGGAAGTTTGGAGGCAGGTTCCAGATTGCCTTCATCGCACAGCCTTGCACAAAATTTAAAAATCAGCCGAACATCTGTGGTAGCCGCATACGAAGAACTTTGGTCTTACGGATACATAGACACCAAAAAGAGTGCGTACTCATATGTCAGAGATATCAATACCAATCCTTCATTCTCAATGAATGATGAGATACTGTCGGATGAAAAACTTAATTCTTCAAGGATAGATTTTTTAAAAAAAGAAAAATCTCTTTACTACAACAGCTCCTGCATAGATATGATGTCTCTTTTTCCAGATGAAAGAACCTATCCATTAAAAGAGATGAAAAAAAGTTATAAGACTGTTCTTGAAAAGTATGGCGAAAAACTTTTTACCTATGCAGACAAACAGGGATACATGCCACTTAGAACTTATTTATCTCAGCGGCTAAGAACCATTGGAATAAAAGCTGATGCACAGGATATACTAATAACAAACGGAACTCAGAACCCTCTCGATCTTATTATGAGAATGTTTAAAAAACCACAACAACGTATAGCCTTTGAATCGCCAACATATGCAAATTTTTTATCCCTTTTGAAGCTTCACGGATATGAATACTTTGAAATTCCGTTAAAAAATAAAAGATTTGATTATAAAACCTTTAAAAATGAAGTACTTAAAAATAATAATTTTTCTTTTATATACCTCATTCCAGATTTCCAAAACCCCACAGGCCTTACTATGTCAAAATGCGAAAGACAAGATATTCTACAGGTTTGTAAAGAAAATGATATCTTCATCGTGGAAGATGCATATGAAGAAGAAATGAAATATTTAGGAAAAATTCCATTGCCTTTGAAGTCATACGATAGTACCGGAAATATTATTTACTGTGGAAGTTTTTCAAAAATTTTGTTTCCAGGTATCCGCATCTCATGGATTAACGCAAAAAAAAGTATTATAGAAAAATTGACTTATATAAAAAGACTTTCAGACCTTTCTTCTAATCTTATAAACCAAGCTGCACTTTATGAATTCTGTAAGAACGGATACTATGAAAAACATATAAACCATATGCATAGAATTTATAAAAAAAGGATGGGGTTTTTCATAGAGTATATAAAAAAATATATTCAGTCCGAAAAAATAGAAATAATTGTGCCGGAAGAAGGATACACATTATGGATCAGTATTATAAAAAGCAGCTTCTCCGCTGATTATATTTATGCTTTGTTCATTAAAAAGGGATTGCTGGTATCTCCCGGAAAAATATTTTTCCATAATGCTTCTGACGGTATCAGTTTCAGGCTTTCTGTTGCCCGTCTTAACGAGGAAGAACTGGAAGCTGCAGCAAAAATTTTATCTGCAGTAATTGAAGAAGTATGCTGAGAGAAAAAAATAAACTCCGGCAAGCCGGAGTTTTAAGTTGTATGTATAGATTATACCACACAAAACACTTTTTGTAAAGAAAAAATAAGTAACTTTTATATTTCAACTTCAATCTGTTCTAAAAAAACCGCTTTCCCTCCAACCTGTACTTTGGTTATGGCTCCGTTGCTTTCTGAAACAACAGCCTTTACCGCTGAAGGCTTTTCCATACTGTACCCCTGCTCAAAAACCATCACGTGTCCGGATGAACAGATCCCTTTTCTTACAAGGTAACAGCCAAGCGCACCGCTTGCAGTTCCGGTTGCGGGTTCTTCATTAATACCAAGATGAGGGGCAAAATTTCTACAGGACGCATCGAACCCGTTTCTATCCTTAGTAAAAAAATGAAAGCCTGCGCTGTTGTGCTTAACTGCCAATACACCAACCTTTTCAAAATCAGGCTTCAAACTGTTTAAAATTGAAAAAGACCTTACCGGAACGATGATATCTCTCAGACCGGTTGAAACCACCTGAATAGGAAGTTCATCCAAAAACGCTTTTTTATCTATGCCAAAAACCTTAGCTACCTCATCTTTGTCAATTTCTTCTCCAAATTGAGGTAATGCCTGCTCCATCATTATCTGACCGTCCGGCTGAATCTCTATACCCAGAACCCCAGCCTTTGTCTGCTGAGAGTACCTTCCGGCTTGAAGCTTCTTTTTTAAAAACATAAGAGCAAACGTCGCTATAGTTGCATGTCCACAAAGATCCACCTCAGACACCGGAGTAAAAAAACGTACTTTAAAATCTGCTTCATCTGATTCCGACACAAACGCTGTCTCAGAACAGTTAACAACAGCCGCTGTCTTTTTCATCTGTGACTCGCTTAACAGACCTTCCATAACTACCCCTGCAGGATTTCCTCCAGATATGCTTTCCGTAAATGATGACATCTTAAAAACCTTAACCTTCATTGCCACTCCCCCTTTCTTAAAAAACCTTTCTACATAAAGTATACCTAAAAATGACGCCGTTGGATTTATACCTTTACACAGAGCCTTAACAGCATTTGCCGCATCTTTTAAAACCATTATGTTTATGATAAAATATTTTTAGAAAAGTAAATATCCATTTCAGGTGATACCCGTCTTAATAGATAATCCGGTGAAAATCCGGAACGGTCCGGCCGCTGTAAACAGATACGAAAGTCAGGAAGTCACTGATCGCAAGATCGGGAAGGCAGACGAGTAGGTTAAGCTGTTAGTCAGAAGAACTGCCTGAAATATTTTTTGTTGCTTTCTCCTGGATTGGAAAGTAAAAGATAATATGTATTTACATACAAAAGATCTTTCTTTTCCTGCTTATGGATAAGGAAGATCTTTTAACATGGAGGGGATCTCTTTGAACAAGAAGGTTTTGAAAGAGTACATCGTTTCTTTTTTTGGAACTTTTCTCACTGCCGTAGGACTGGTTTCTTTCCTCATGCCCAACAAAATAGCAACAGGCGGGGCAAACGGAATAGCGATAATCATTAACGGACTTACGGGCTTTCCTGTAGGAATCATAATGTATGCAGTAAACATTATCCTTTTTATTTTATCCTTCATACTAATAGGAAAAGCCTTTGGCCTCAGATCCATAATATGCACCTTCGTGCTTAATTTTTTTGTGGACTTTCTGGACAGGATGGTTCCGTTCCCCAAGTTTGCAACCGATGATTACTTTCTTGCTGTATTTCTAGGAGTTTTTATCTCTGCGCTGGGTATGGCTATAGTTTTTTCGGTAAACTCATCTACCGGAGGAACAGATATACTCGCCAAAATAGCTTCAAAGTACACGGGTGTATCCCTTGGAATAAACCTGCTGTTTATTGACCTTACCATAGGAATTATGGCGGGCGGGGTATTTAATATGAAAGTAGGTATGTACTCTGTTGTATCTGTGATAATCAACGGCATAGTCGTAGATTATGCTATAAGGATGATAAAATCCAACTGCATTCTCACCATAATAACAGACCACAGAGAAGAAACCCTTGATTTTATAATGAAAAACTTGGACAGAGGAGCTTCAATAATAAAGGCAACAGGAGCATATACCCAGCAGGAAAAGAATATGATCTATGTTGCAGTGAATAAAAAACAGAAGGGCGAGGTCGTAAGAAAAATACATACCATAGATCCCAAAGCCTTTGTAATTGTCCAAGAAAGCTCGGATGTAATAGGATACGGATTTTCAGACTTTCAAAACTTCTTTTAGACATAACCGAAAGCACCCTTTGTGAACTGACCCCCTTTAGTTAGACAAAATCTGACGAAAGGGGTTCACTTCATTGAGGGTGCTTTTTTTTTACTTTACAAAAGCTGGCAGAAAAAAGCAAGACATTAAATTTATATCATGCTAGACTTTATCCGGAGGTGATAAAATGCACTGGCTGATACGTTTTAATAAAGCTTTAGACTATATAGAAGACCATCTCACAGATGAACTTTCATACGAAAAAGCTTCCGAAATTGCCTGTTGTTCTCCTTATTACTTTCAGAGAATGTTTTCCTATATAACCGGGATATCAGTTTCAGAGTATATACGCAGAAGAAAGATGACTCTGGCAGCTTTTGATATCCGCTGTGGAAATACAAGCATCACTGAGATAAGTCTGAAATACGGTTATACGTCGCTCTCTGCATTCAATAGGGCTTTCAAAAGCATACACGGAATAAGTCCAAGCCTTGCCAAATCGGAATCCGCTATTCTTAACTCTTTTTCAAAGCTTTCCCTATCAATAACTTTGACCGGATACGAAGGCCTAAGATACCGTATTCAGGAAAAAGGAGCCCTCAGCTTTGCCGGATTAAAAACCAGAATGACCCGCAACCCTGAAGAAAATTTTGAAAAGATTCCATGCTTTTGGCAAAAAACTAAAAAAACGCCGGCCTACCGTAAACTTTTGAGCTTATGCTCCCTCGAACATGAAAAAATATATGGGCTTAGTGTCTATAACGATCCCAAAGATATTTTTTATTATATTGCATCGTCTATAGACGGAAAAATTCCCTCCGGTCTTTGTTCCTGCAGCATAAAACCCGCAACTTGGGTAATATTCAGCTGTGAAGGTGATTTCAGACTGAGTGTGCAGAACATATTCAGAGTTTTTTTTACCCAGTGGCTCGCTTTTTCCGGATACGAGTATGCAAACCTTCCGGATATAGAAGTTTATCCGTTGGACAGTACAAAGGCAAATAACTGCGAAGTCTGGATTGCAGTTAAAAAAAGAGCATAAAGGAGAAAGAGCATGTATACAATACAAACCCAGGATCTTTCAAAAACCTACAGAAATGGTGTGAACGCTTTGAACAACCTGAACATACAGGTAAAAGAAGGTGAAGTTTTTTCACTTTTGGGTCCCAATGGTGCCGGAAAATCATCACTTATAAAAATTCTTACGACTCAATGCCTCGCAACAAAAGGAAAAGCCTTCATCCTGGATATAGATACCCAAAAAAATCCAGACGATGTAA
>Ga0116186_1003922_pt1 | contig 12356 bp, 8 predicted proteins | sample AD_JPNNA4_MetaG_FD_89806 | JGI IMG/M metagenome (GOLD analysis project Ga0116186, IMG submission 89806) | Active sludge microbial communities of municipal wastewater-treating anaerobic digesters from Japan - AD_JPNNA4_MetaG | ecosystem: Engineered > Bioreactor > Anaerobic > Digestate | place...
TCAGTAGCGCAAAAGTTAGCCGATTTTAACCGAGATCGACATCGTATGCCGACTTATGAGGAAATGCTTACTTTGCTTGCCGTCCGGTCGAAGAGCGTTGTCCATTTCTGGATGCACAAACTGTTGCAGGAAGGGATTCTGGAAAAGGACAAATCAGGACACCTGACGTTTATAAACCCTCTTATCGGTGTCCCGTTAGCCGGACAGGTATCAGCCGGCTTTCCCTCACCGGCAGAAGAAGAATTGTGCGATTCAATCTCCTTTGACGAGTACCTGATCACAAAACAGGCAGAGTCCTTTCTGCTGAAGGTTGATGGAGATTCCATGATCGGCGCGGGAATCATGCCGGATGATTTGGTGCTTGTCGAACGTGGCAGAGAACCGAAAACGGGGGACATCGTTATTGCCGAGGTGGATGGTGCCTGGACAATGAAGTATTTTCACAAGAAAGGCAAAGAGGTTTATCTGGAAGCAGCCAATCCCAAATACCCCAGGATTAAACCTGTAGCGGAACTGCGTCTTGGCGGCGTGGTCACGGCAGTCGTCAGAAAATATCACACATAGCTTATCGTTTTAATCATCAACAAATAAAATCAAAGGATAACTACAATGCAGGCAGACATTACTTTTTCCGAAAATGTGGCAGGAACAAAAGTGGCATATACCCTTAAGAAATTTCAAGCCATAAATCCGATTAGGGAATTTCAGCAGTTCATTGAGAAAAGTGACTTGGATAAACGCCTTCTGGGATTTGAAAAATACATGAACTTATTTTCCTATGGCGCCATTATCGCATCATCTATTTTCTTCATCCCGGTCTGCATATCCATTTTCAGCCGTTAACTACAGGAAGATGTGAATACAAGAACTTGCATATACTGCCAGGTCAAATTTTCATCAATGCAGCTGATGACAGATTTAATTTGGCGGCAATATGAAAATTTCTCTATTTGAGCATTTTTAATTTATATTTAGCCATGAGATTTGCACCTTCTTGGTGTGGCACATATTCCAATGAAATTTTCCAACCTAACGCTACTTTAAGGTAACAAACTTCACCCTGTTTTACCTTGATTATTTTTTCATCTGCTCCGGAACTTACGGACAGCGCTCCGTCTTTCATTTCGACTATTTTTTCAGATGTACCTGCTGTAAATTTGACATCCCCTGATGGGATGGTAAAGATAAAATAGTTTTTGTTTTGCAATACCGCAATAGCCTTTCCATTAGCTAGAATAGTAACTGGAACGTCAGCCGTCATCATATTTGGTTCTCTAAATATATAGACGAGACCATTTCCTGAAGCTAAATTAGCTTCTAAAATGTTGTTCTTGTCTGCTTTTCGCGACATAAAATTATCGTATTCTTTATCACCACCCACTGTAAAAGCATATCGAGCAGATATAGCTTGTGTCCCATTATAATAATTGTAATAAGCTCTTGCCTCGTATTTTCCCGGCACTTGAGTATCAAAGGTAAGAACACCCTTATTTACTCCTTTAGGTATGTATTGAAAATTTCCACCTTCAGTGTCTGGAGAACCTGCCGGAATTATACAGATCCAGTCGCCTTCAACACCAGGTGCATCTGAAAAATTTACCTTGATTGGTTCACCAAAGGTGTAGATGTTTTTGTCGGTATTGACCTGTGGAGCACTATAAGACAAGAGTGGTTGATATATTATTGCAAGAATAACCAAAACAACAATAAACGTGAATGATGAAATTTTTTTAGCTTTAATCCTCATGGGTGTCCTCCTTAGCGTCCGAAATTGCTGCACGGACTTGTTCTTTCGTAATCATATCTTTGGCCAAACGAAATAATCAGCCGGAGCGTAGTGATCGACTGTATTGCTTTTGTTATGCTTTTACCTAAATGCGTTACCCATGTACCCAGAACATTCTGTTCACTGTCTCCCCGTTTGCTCAATTAAATAGAACTGTTGCCCCTTTCATGAAGCCGTTTTAGCGCAATTGTTACCAGTCACTTTTAATCGTATCTTTTCCAAATGAAGCAATGATGTCATCCCCGAACTTCAAAAGCACAGGTCTGATGGCATCAAAAGCACCCTGCCTTCCAATTGGCCCATCATATGCAGTTCGTACCCCATACTTACTATTATCAGCTGGCCATGAAAGACGTAAGTTTGTGAAAGTTAAACGGAATTTTTGATCTTTTATATCAACCCGCATCGTAAACGGCACTTTCCAGTCCCCTTGAACCATACATCCCAAGCCACTACAGGGGTAAGGAATAATGCCATTACCAATAATTGTTCCTGAATCTTTATTTTCGTACTCAAGAACTGCTTTTGAAGATCTAAAGTTTTCGGCTATCCATATCTTTGTGCTACTAAAAATTTGCTCTTTGGAATAACCAGGCGCTTCAAACACTTGTTCAATTGTGCGATCTTCAACTGCAGTAGAGTTTATCTTCCGTTGCGCTGCAGCCTTTACATACTCTGGGGTGCTCTTTACTAAAAAACTTTGTCTCGCAGACACCACATAACCTTTCTTGCTATAGTCGTAATAAGCTCTTACTTCATATTTTCCTGGAGTGGGAGCGTCGAAGATTAGAACACCCTGAGTCAAGCCCTTCGGCATATTTTTATAGTCTCCTGCTTCAGTATCTGGTGAAGCACTTGGTATTATGCAAATCCAATCCGATTCTTTGCCCAGTGCATTAGAAAAATTGACCTTGATTGTTTCACCATAATTATAGGTATCCTTATCGGTACTGACAAGTGAGGGGGTAGTGTCTGCATGGACTACATTGTAGCAGAAAGAAATTATGATCGAAATTATAATAAAATAAAAATACCCATTCTTTGTAATAATTGATTTCATCTTTTCCTCCTTAAGCATAACATTGTTTATATAGTCGGTTCTAATATTGCAGCAGACAGCTCTTTTTATATGCGCTTATGAAATTTATTTGTCAATCCCACTGGAGAGTGGGGATCAATTTACCCGTTTCGGATTTAATCAACTCAGCAAAATTTCTTTTTGTGTCACCAAGTCTTTAGGCAATGAATCAATTTTTTTTAGAATAGGATCATCCGCCAGAAATATATTCGTGGTCGCCGTTAATCGAAACCAGTCTGCTGTAAACATCTTCCGGGTCGGCATCGTGTCCGGGCCTTTCAATAATGCCAATCCGCATGGCTGGCTGGCAATTTATTCAGTTCGGTTTTCAATTTCTTCCAGGACGGCAGATACGTGTCCATGTAATAGAGGAATGTATCTTTGTGATGGCGTTCAAGGAAGTGCACCATTTCATGTACGATAATATATTCCAGGCAGCGTTCCGGTTTCTTCGCCAGTTCAAGATTAATCCAAACCCTTTTCTTTTCTCTATTGCAGGAACCCCATTTGGTTTTCATCTGCTTTACCTGCCAGCCTTTAACCTTGACCTTTAAAATCTTCTCCCATTTTTCAATGATGGCGGGAATTTGCTTTTTAAGCTCGGCGCGATACCACTCCGTCATAAACTCGTGCCGTTTCTGGGTAGAGGCTCCCGGCCTTATATAGAGGTCAAGATACGTCTTGCTTCGGATGACAACTTTCGGCGGGGCTTCTGTTTCAATAATGTTCAACAAATACCTTCTTCCCCGAAAGTAATGGCTTTCTCTTTGTTTATATTCCCTTGGCGCAATTCTTTCCTGGCCTGCGAATTTCTGCCGGTGCCGTTTTATCCATCCCAATTTGGAAATGGCAAATAGCCGGATGGCATCTTCATTCATCTTCAGCGGGGCGGCAATGCGTACCCGTCCCGTCGGCGGATAAACACCAAGATGGATATTCTTGATGTCTTTACTGATGACATCAATTTTTATGTCGCTGACGTTAATTTGCTTCATTAATAGTCTTGCTGCTTTCGGACGATATTTAATACATATTCAGGTGCGGGATGTTCAATGCTGTGCCGCTTGAGAGTCTCTGCAATCGCATATTTAACGGCTTTTGTTTTTTGAATATTGTCCCGCCAGCCGTCCTTTTTGGTTTTCATTATTTTCCCATCCAGTTCATTGGCCAGCGCTTCATTATTGCCAAGATTATCAAACAAGGCTCGTTTAGCGCTTGTATTCAGGGATGCCGGATATTCCGACGCCGTCTCCGGTTTCATAACCTTCCGGCAAGCGGCGATAATTTTCTGAAGATATTTTTCGTATTCCTGCGTTTCTTCTTTGCGCATTTTGATGAGTTCATCCAGGAGCGCACTCATTTTCTCGTAATACATCGGATTGGTCGGGGCTTTTTCAATAATTGCTTTCCGCAAATTGTTTTCGATGGTTTCGGCCATTGCCACCTTGTTCTTCTGGATGGTTTTCGGCAAGGCATTAATGGCATCCTGACCTTTTTCCACTAACAACTCAACCAGGCTCAAATCGTCAAAGTTGGCCAGCATCCGGCTTTCTTCCGCACCGATGTAGCTGTCAATCAAATGCCGCATAGCGGGTTCGTATTGTTTCAAATCAATATAATCACCGCTGGCAATTTGGATTTCTTTGCGCAGGTTCTCAAAATGTTTCACGTCTGTTTTGATTTGTTCGTTTTCTTTGTCTGTATAACCTGCCTCTTTCATCTCATCGGCTATGTTGGCATAAGCACGGATAAGTGAGATGGTGAGTTTATACAGCGAGACCCGCCTTGGTTCCGTGTCTTTCAGGTCATCCGGATTATCCGTATTCTTACCACAGAAGTAACGGATATGAGCCATGCTGTCTCTGGGTGGTTCCACCGGTTCGCACAATGCTTTGATGGCTTCCAGTGCTTCGTCCAGGCGTTCCTTGCCTTTCTTCAGGCGGTCTTTTAATAAGCCTTCCACATCCGCTTTTTCGTAAGCATCAAAAGCGCCGGACGTATAATCGGTAAAAGCGTTCTTTAAACTGTCAAACAAATCCATGTAGTCAATGATGTAGCCGTAATCCTTGTCATCACCATCCAGACGGTTGACGCGGCAGACTGCCTGAAACAATCCATGATCCTGCATCTTCTTGTCAATGTAGAGGTAAGTGGCGGGCGGCGCATCAAATCCCGTGAGCAGTTTGTTGACGACGATCAGCAGTTTCATCTGCGCAGGTTCATCAACAAATTTTGTTTTCACCTCTTTTTCAAACTGTTCCACTTTTTTGATGGCTTCTTCCGGCGGTTCATTGAAATATTCGGCCAGCATCTTTTGATAAATCTCAAAACGCTTCAATTTCTCGGTATAGCCTTCGCCAGATTCCTCGCCTTTGATGTCGGCATGGCTGGGGACGAAAGACGTAACGATGGCGCAATGATTCAGTCCGGCGCTTTTAAACAGTTCATAATACCGGCAGGCATTATAAATGCTGTCCGATACCAGCATGGCGTTGCCTCTGCCGTTTTGCAGGCGTTCCTTTTTCGCCATGTCCATCATCATGTCCAGGACGATTTTTTCCAGCCGCGATTTGGAACTGAAGACTTTCTTCACAGTGCCCCATTGCTGCTTGAGTTCGGCTTTGGCAAAATCAGTCAGCCCTTTTGTCTTTAAATCAAACCATTCGTCAATCTTATCCGATGATGTTAATTTCTGTTCAACGTCTCTGGCTTCATAGCGCAAATCCAGCACCACCTTGTCGGCGACGGCTTCATTAAATTTGTAGGTGTGGATATATTTTCCGAAGATTTCCATGCTTGTCTGCTTGTCAGCCTTTAAAAGCGGCGTGCCGGTGAAACCGATAAACATGGCATCGGGCAGGAAGCCTTTCATGGCTTCATGCAATTTGCCGGACTGGGTGCGGTGACATTCATCCACAAACACATAGATGTCGCCTTTGGCTTTAAAGTCCGTCGGGATGCTGCTTTTCAATTCCTGCAAATAGGCATCCACATCGCCTTCTTCTTTCCCGCCGAACTTGTGAACCAGCGAACACATCAGCCACGGCGAATTGTCATTGAGTTTATCCAGCAAATCCCTGCCGCTTTTGGTGCGGTAAATGTTTTCCGAAACCCCTTTGTAAACTTTCTCAATCTGCTCATCCAGTTCTTCGCGGTCGGTAATAATCAGCACCCTGCCGTTGGGATTGTATTCCCGTATCCATTTGGTCAGCCAGACCATCGTCAGGCTCTTGCCGCTGCCCTGCGTGTGCCAGATGATGCCGCCTTCTTTGCGTTTAATGTGTTCTTGCGCCGCTTTCGTGCCGAAAAACTGGTTGTGCCTGCTTAGTTTCTTGATGCCCCGGTCAAAAACGATAAAGTCATGCAGCAGTTCAAGAAATCGTTCCTTGTTCAGCAGTTCCACAATGTTTTTATCCAGCGGATAATCGTATTTGGCCGCTCTGTCCCGGATGGGTTTTGTCAGTTGCAGCAGGTGTAAGTCATTTTTATTGATTTCCTCACTGACTTCCTTCCACTTCATAAAATACTTTTCTTTGGTTTCAATGGTGCCGTAGGCAATGCCTTCAATATCATTTCCGGCCATCACATACTGAACGGTGGAGAAAAACGGCTTGATGAAAATATGTTTCTGATTGTCCAGGTTCTGGCGGATGCCTTCGGAAATGGACACCGTGCTGCGCTTCAGTTCCAGCACGCCCAGCGCAATGCCGTTTACATAAAGCACAATATCTGGGCGCTTCTTGTGGATGCCTTTGATGGTCACTTCTTCGGCAATGGCAAAGTCGTTTTCCAGCGGATGTTCCCAGTCAATCAGCCGGACGGTTTCTTTATTATGGCCTGTTTCCGGCTGGACGTTCACGCCATAGCGTAGCATGGAATAAACTTCTTTGTTGACATCGTAAAGGGATTTGCTCTGATCGTTGACGGCCTTGCCGAACGCATAAAGGGCTTTATTAATCAGGTTGGGGCTGTATTTTTTCCTGGTGAGGTAGGCCTTGAGAAGTTCTTCTTCAACATTGCTGTTGTTTTCCCGTTCTTCCCAGTTGCCGAGATACTCGTATTTCAGTTCCTTCTGGAATAATTTAATGACGCGGTTTTGTGTTTCCCGTTCTTTTTTGCCGATGTCGCTCATATCAATCTGATCTTCCCTGTTAAGAGATTTTGCATCATGCCCTGCTTGAGCATTTTGTATTTGCAAAGCAATTCTTCTAATTTTTCAATTTCATTTTCCATATCAAAGAGAACTTTAGCAGTATTATTCTGTTCTTCTATATTTGGATATTTAAAACAATAATCTTTCATGTCTGAAGCGTGCAAATGATATACGGTAACTCCTTTAACCAATTTCATAACCTCATTACGATTCAACCTTATATAATGAGAGAGGAAACTTCCATTCGCTATTTGCTTTGGTATTCTGATAACCAATATATCACCTCCAAGTAATACCCCATCTTCTTTTAAACAACTTGCTGTAGCTAATCCGCGAGGTGTTACATCTGATGTTGGCATCAAAACGTCGTTGATCTTTGAATAAAAAGCACCTTCAAATTCATTGGTCCTATTATTAATGTTAGTAATGTCTTCTTTGTATTGCAGAAATAACTCACCATAGTGAATACATTTAATACTGCCATCAGCGACTAGATTACTTTTAGGTAAACCTTTGCCTTTAAAAAATTCAGCAATCTCCCCCAACTTCTTCACTTCCCAGTCTGCTTTCGGTTTCAGCAATTCCTGCATCGCGCCTTGTTTGATGGCTTTCTTTTTGGCAATGAGTTTTTCTAATTCGGTAATAAGCGCATCGGCATCGTTTAAGACTTCGGCTATAGCGGTTTGCTCGGTTTTGGTGGGCGGGGTAGCGATTAGAAAATTAGAAATTGCATTTAAGTCAAGAAATGGTTGGGCAGCCCCAACAAACCATGCTCTTTGTTGTTTCGCTATGTATTCTGATTGCAATGTATGTAATAAGAATTCTTTTGAATGATTTTCGTTTGTCCTAATTCTTGGGGCGTTATAAGAATGTGGTAAGCCAATCCATTCTTTTTTTGGTATATATGAAGCTCCTGCTGATGCCCCTGTCCCAGCAAATAAAACGTCACTTTCAGTGATTGCAAACCTCATCATATCAACAGTAGGTGAAACATAAACTGGGCTATCTTCAAAAAAGTCGTTTATCCTAATAAAACGAATACCATTATAATTTACATACTTGATGTATTGTGAGCCAGCACCTCGTTTTACTTCGCCAAATTTTGATACAGGTAGCAACTTCCAGTCATTAGGAATAACCCCAACTTCCGTTTTCTTAAATCCCTTTTGTATTTCCATCGCTTCTACCATTTGAAATTCATCTTTCTTAAATGGTTTTCTACTTTAGCAGTCAGGTCATCAACATTTTTGCTTAACTGCGGCAGCGGCGTTTCGTAGCGCTCGGCCAGTTCTTTGATGCGTTGAGTTAGGCGGTGGCTGATGTTGTCCATTTCGGTGCTGATACGTTTTTCCATTTCCGCCATCCATTTCTTTTCCACCACGATGGTTTTTATTTCGGTAATGGTCAGTTTCGGATACTGGGCAATCACTTTCTTTTCCAGTTCAATCAGAGCTGCTTTTATTTTTGCTTTTACCTCGGCCTCTTCTTCCATCAGCTTTTTATACTTGTGCAGCATATCGTATTCTTCGGCATTGTCAGCGGTTCGTCTGCCGATGTCCTTGATGGCTGTCTGCAAATTTTTCTTGCTGACCTTCTGCTTGTCGTCCATCGCTTCAACAAGCAGTCCGTCTTCGCCACCGTGTTCTTCACGCAGTTCATCCATCGTGGCATTGAGCGTTTCCGACTGCGCCTCCATGTCGTCAAGGGCTTTTCGGTCCTTGGCAAAGTATTCCTGAATGATTAAAGAAGGCGGTATCAGTGTGCCTTCCAGGCCTTCAATACCGGCCACCTCTTTGACCACTTCTTTCTCGCCTTTTTTTGTTTTCTTCTGGATGCGTTTTACTTCATTGCCCGCTTTCCAGCCATCGGCGGCCAGTTCGTAAAAATCGTCCTGCATCGTCTCAGCCCAGTAATCCATCAGGTGCTGATACATGGTGTATTTATCGGTGAGTTGCCTGTTGTCGTAATGCTTCAACAAGTTCTCCGAAATGGTGTGTATTTCCTTTTTGGGTTTTAAGCCTTTGTCCAATTCCTTGGTGTAGGCAATTGTTTCTGTTCTCCATTTATTAAACACGCCATCCATCTTTTTGCCGAACACGGTAAATTCCGGATGCTTAAAAATGGTGTTTTTAATTTCATCATGGGCAACGCATAAGGTGGAATAGTTGGCGCGTTTGCCCGGTTTGAATAAAGCGCTTCTCAGCGTCGGATACACTTTCCAGTAATTGTCCAAATCATCAATATCACGGTTGGGAATGTCACCCAGCAGATGGGCTTCAATATCCTGCAAGTCCTCTTCTTCCTGGCTGTCAATGTATCTGGGTATGTTCAGGTTGTAGTCATTCTTCGGGTCGGCAATTTCAGAAACGGGAATGATGCGCGAATACTTGGATATTTCGATGCGATTGTTGAAAGTATCCACTATTTTGTGGATGTCCTGCTCACGCAGGCGGTTTTTATTGCCGTCCTTGATGAATCCTTTGCTGGCATCAATCATAAAGATGCTGTCGCGCTTGTCGGCATCTTCCTTATCCAGCACAACCAGACAGGCGGCAATGCCCGTTCCGTAAAACAGGTTGGGCGGCAAACCGATGATGCCCTTGATGTAACCTTTCTGGATAATCTTTTTGCGGATGTCGGCTTCGGCATTGCCACGGAACAACACGCCCAAAGGCATAACAATGCAGCCTTTACCTTTTGATTTGAGTGATTTAATCAGGTGCAAAAGAAAAGCAAAGTCGCCGTTCTTTTTGGGCGGCACGGCATCATAACCGTCAAAACGCTTATAAACGTCATTGTTCGGGTCTAAACCGTTCATCCATGACTTGTAGCTGAATGGCGGATTGGAAACGCCATAATCGAACTGCTTGAGTTCGCCTGTGGTTTCATCTTTAAATTCCGGCGTGGCCAAGGTGTTGCCCTGTACGATGTCGGCATCGGGATTGCCATGCAGCCACATATTCATTACCGCCAGGGCGCGGGTGGCATTGTCGTTTTCCTGCCCGTAAATGGTAATGCCATGCGGCGCTTCATCTGCCGATTTCAAAAGCAGCGAACCGGACCCGGTCGTGGGGTCATAAAGCGATTCTGTCTGGCTTTTGGATTTACTGATGCCGATGACTTTGGCCATGATGCGGGAAACTTCGGAAGGCGTGTAAAATTGGCCCTTGCTCTTGCCGCTTTCCGTAGCGAAGTGGCGCATCAGGTATTCGTAAGCATCGCCCAGCAAATCATCATTCTCGGCGCGGTTGCTGCTGAAATCGAGTTCCGACTTTTCAAAGATGGAAATAAGATTGGTTAATTTATCAACCTTATCCTTTCCCTTACCCAGCTTTTCATCATCATTGAAGTCCGCAACGGTAATGACACCCGTCAGTCCGTTGGCCTGGGCAAATGCACCGATAATTTTGTTGATTTTGTCGCCGATGTCGGATTTGCCCTTGTGCTTCACCATGTCGTAGAAGCTGGCGTCCGCCGGTATGTCAATCATCGGGTCTTTCTTGTCGGATACGTATTTCATGAACAGCATAACCAATACATAGTCCTTGTATTGGCTGGCGTCCATGCTCCCGCGCAGCTCATCACAGCTCGCCCATAATGAACTGTATAATTCAGATTTTTTAATGGCCATGATTATTCTCTTTTAATTTTGATGGAATAGATGTCTTGCGGTGCGAAGTATAGAAAGAAACAGGCGAATATGTCAACCCTTATTAGCCGATCCCACTTCAGGGGGGTTGATTATTGTTTATAATTAGTTTATCGTAAACATATACTTTAGCTCAGCCACAAAAAAAGATTCATTTTAAAAAATTAACGCAACGAAATATGGGAGTAGAATCATATCATGAAAACTCTCGGTAAAATTGGTGCAGTGATTGGATTACTGATCATCATCGCCTTTGCCAGCGCTATTGGCAAGAATCTTGGTAAATCATCCGTAAAAAATTATGAGCAAGGGAAAATTGACAGAGCAATAGAACAAGCATTGCTAGAGGCCTCTCAACAAATCAATAAACAGTTGCCAATGATGGTTGATTCAGAAACTCGTTTGGATGTGACAATGTGTGCCGGCAAGCACGTGGCATATAAATACACAATGATCAACGTGTCGGAAAAAGAGATAGACAAAATAGACTTTGAAAATAAGATAAAAGCGCTACTGGTGAAAAATCAATGCAGCAATGAAAATACGATCAAAATGCTGAAGATGGATGTTCGATACAACTATACGTATCTGGACCGAAATGGAATTTTACTCGCCGCAATCAATATTAATAAAAGCCACTGTGGCTTTTGATTATTTGCATTACATAACAGGAGCAATTTGCACGATCAATAATAGTTCCAATCACAATATTTATTCATGCGAGGCAGGTTATGAAAAAATGTCCTTTTTGTCAGGAAGAGATTCAGGATTCTGCTGTAAAATGTCGATACTGTGGGGAATGGCTTAATAAACAAGAAGAGACATCTTCAAATACAGGCGTTAATAGCGACAAAATCACAACACCCACCATGCCGTTGCCAAAGCAAGATACAATAACTCCAGCTTATATTGGAAAGTCCCATAACAGTGAGAAAGAAATCCTTTCAGATAAAATTACCTTATGGAGTTGGAAATCATTTCTTCTCGCCGGTGTAATCACAGTTGTCCTTTATATGATTTTTTTAGCATTAGCCGAAGCAACTAATACCACCAAACCGTCAAAAAATTTTGGTTGGACTTTATTATGGATGTATTCAACAATTGAAGCGTGGAAATTCTGGAAGTGGAAGGCCTTATTACCTTATCTGATGTATATGACTGCGGCAACTATAGCTGGCTTGTTCATGGTAAGTGCAGGTGTTGATAATAAGTCATTGACACGTTTAATTGTATTGGGAACTCTCAACATCGGAGGACTTATTATATTCAATTGGCTTCTATATCGGCCAGTCGTAACTCCTCAACTAACCAGACAGAAAGAGCAAACAATGCAATATGCTGGATTCTGGAAAAGAGTCGCTGCGTTTGTCATAGATTTTGTAATTATAGCAATTTGCTCCATTCCAGTCACATTCATTTTCTACGCATATTTTTCAAATGATGAACCATCGGTCGCAGAGAGGAAGGTCCAAGGCATGGGATTAGCCTTTGCGTGGCTTTACTTTGCATTAATGGAAAGTTCTGTTTATCAAGGCACAATCGGGAAAATGTTTTTGGGTATAAAAGTCACTGATTTAAATGGAAATAGGATTGGTTTTGGTAGGGCGACTGGCCGTCATTTTGGCAGGTTACTTTCTGTGTTGTTAATTTTTATTGGATACATCATGGTTGCGTTCACGCAGAAAAAGCA
>Ga0116186_1003931_pt1 | contig 12341 bp, 14 predicted proteins | sample AD_JPNNA4_MetaG_FD_89806 | JGI IMG/M metagenome (GOLD analysis project Ga0116186, IMG submission 89806) | Active sludge microbial communities of municipal wastewater-treating anaerobic digesters from Japan - AD_JPNNA4_MetaG | ecosystem: Engineered > Bioreactor > Anaerobic > Digestate | place...
CGGGGAGTCGTTGCCGGATGACATCGAGCGCCCAGCGCGCGTCCTGGACTGGGCTCTGCTCGTCACCGTTCCAGCCGAAGTAGCGGTTGCGCAGGCGGACCACGGCGATCTGGTGGTGCCCTGCGTGGTCGATGGCGCGCGCGAAGGGGAGCATGCGCAGGACCGGAATGGCCCGCCAGTGCATCGGCACCTTGCCGCGCACTCCCCCGCCGTGAAGCACGAGCACGACGCCCCGGGCGTTGTCGGGCAGGGTGCCCCGCAACTCCGGTCTGGTCAGGGGCACGGGGGTGTGCCGGGTTCGGAAGCCAGTGGTGGGCCGAGGGTCTCGGCCAGCCACCCGGCATACGCGGGGGAAAGGCGAGTGATGGGCACGGCGATCACTTCCGGGACGTCATAGGGATGGAGCTCCGTGACGCGCGCGGCGAGGGTGTCGAAGAGGTCGTCGCGGGTCTTGAGGAGGAGAAGGGCTTCGGCGGCCGACTCGACGTCACCGTCCCAGACGTAGATCGAACGCAGGCCATGGAGGACCTGTGCGCAGGCTGCGAGTCGCTCGTTGACCAACGTGGTGGCGAGGCGGTCGGCGTCCTGGTCGGGGACGGTGACGTGGACCTCGAGGTAGCCCATGGGGTGGTTGGGGGTGCCTGGGGGCGCTCGCCGCCGGGTCAGATGTCGGTGCGGTGGAAGTTGGCGTGGCTGCGGGATGCCGTCGGGCCGCGCTGGCCCTGGTAGTGCGAGCCGTATTGCGCTGAGCCGTAGGGGTTTTCGGCCGGACTGGACAGGCGGATGAAGCAGAGCTGGCCGATCTTCATGCCCGGCCAGAGCATGATCGGGAGGGTCGCGACGTTGGAGAGTTCGAGGGTGACGTGGCCGCTGAAGCCGGGGTCGACGAAGCCGGCCGTCGCGTGGGTGAGCAGGCCGAGGCGGCCGAGCGATGACTTGCCCTCGACGCGGGCGGCGAGGTCGTCGGGCAGGGTGATCGTCTCGAGGGTGCTGCCGAGGACGAACTCGCCGGGGTGCAGGACGAAGCCGTCCTTGGGGTCGACGTCGACGAGGCGGGTCAACTCGGGCTGGTCCTGGGACGGGTCGATGACGGGGTACTTGTGGTTGTCGAAGAGCCGGAAGTAGCGGTCGAGGCGGACGTCGACACTGCTGGGCTGGACCATCGCGGGATCCCACGGGTCGAGGACCACCCGGTCAGCAGCGATTTCGGCACGGATGTCACGGTCGGAGAGCAGCACGTGGTCAGGCTAGTCGCTGGGTTGGCCGTGCTGGCTGCGGTGCGTGCCAAACGGGCAACGGGCTGCCCCTTCGGCACGCATCGACCTGGCTTCCAGGGCGGCAGTCGCGCTGGGTTAGACTTCCGTGGCTGCCTCGATGGAGCAGATCCACGGATCCGTTCAAGGGCGCGCGCCGGTGTAGCTCAATGGTAGAGCGCCAGCTTCCCAAGCTGGACACGCGGGTTCGATTCCCGTCACCGGCTCCACAACAAAACCGCAGGTCAGAGGCGGTTTCTCCCCGGCTGCGGGCGGCCGGATGTGCGAGCACGCGACGTTAACGTGACACATCGTGACAAATGCACGGGTCCAGATGACCTACGTGCAAAGGGATCCCACCCATGTCCAAGCCCCGCAAGCGCCCCTTCGGCAACATCACCAAGCTCAAGTCAGGCAACTTTCGCGCCCGATACCACGTCGACCGCGGCACCTACATCGGCAACGCAGTCTTCCCAACTCGACGTGAGGCGGAGGACTGGCTCGTGGGAGAGCACTGGAGGCTCATCTCCCAAGAGGGCATGCCCCAGTCGCCTACTCTCCGACGACCCTCGATGCCTCTCGGCGAGTACGTCCGCACCCACGTCAAGCACCACTTGGAAATGAAGGACTCGACGCGCTCCGCCAACTACGCCCTGATCGATCGATACCTCGACCCCCAAGACCGAACTCCTTCAGCCAACCACCCCTACCCCGACCTGGGTTCGGTCCTGCTGAAGGACCTCACCCCGGAACAGTTGCGGCTGTGGCTCAACTGGGTCGAGGAACGCGCCGCTGCAACGGCTGAGGGTCGTCGTCCCAAGCCGGGCACGCCCCGATGGACCCGCGCCTTGCGCATCCTTGCCCGCAAGCACGGAATTCGCGTGGGGGACACCGGGAAGTTGCCCGTGGCGGCCCACGAGCTCTGGGAAGAACTCGGGCGCCCCGAATTGTGTCCGCCCGCCGAAGGATCCCAGGCCGGGAGGGCGGTGCGGCGGCAGTGCTACTCCATGGTCTCGGCGGCCCTGAACAGTGCCGTTTGCGATGGTCTGCTCTCGGCCAACCCATGCAAACTCAAGGGGGCATCCACCATTCAGCGTTCGCATCGGCCGGTACTCGAGGGCCTGCCTGCCCTAAGGGCTCTGGCGCAGGACGTGCCCGACAGGTATCGGTTTGCCGTCTTGCTGGCAGGCGTGTGCACCCTGCGAGCTGGTGAGCAGTTCGCCTTGACGCGGCGGGACGTGGACCTTGAGTTGGGCCGGATCTACGTGCGCCGCACCCTGACTCGGAAGAAGCTGGGCAGCGCTTCCAACTTCGGTCCACCCAAGTCCGCTGCCGCCCGGCGTTGGGTACCCATTCCAGAGATCATCCGGCCCGATCTCCAACACCACCTCGAGCGCTTCACGGGCGCTGACCCGGATGATCTCGTCTTCTGTACCTCGAGCGGCAGGCCCGTTCCCAGTTCCCGCAGGACCTTCATGTTCAAGCGCGCAGCGGACAAGCATGGTCGGCCGGACCTTCGCTGGCACGACCTCCGTCACACGGCGGCAACCTGGGCCGCGCGATCAGGGGCGACGCTCGCCGAGCTGAAGTTCATGCTCGGCCACACCACCACCCGGGCATCCGAAATCTACCTGCATGCGTCAGAGCAGTCGGTCTCCCACGTGGGTCAGAGACTCAGCGACTTCCTCAAGTCCACCTAGAGGCTCCGAACGAGGACAAGACACTAACCAAACGCGCACTGCACCTTCCTCCTCGAGCGCAGCCACTCAGGCTGCGCCAGTCCCTCGAGGAGCCGTTATGGCGCGATCATCCAAGCACTCCAAGTCTGCCACCCCTACCCCCACACGGGATCAGGGATCCAACCCGGACCCGGTGCTCAAGGTCAAGCAGGCCGCGGAGTATCTGAACATCAGCGAGTCACACCTGCGCAGGATGGTTCACGCCGGCCAGTTGGAAAACGTCAAGTTTGAAACGCAACTTGGGGTCCGTCGCTCGGTCCTCGATCAGCTTCTCGGAGCAACCACCCCCCGCACCCCGGAACTCGCGGGGCCGGAACTGAACGCTGATCCTCTGCTGAACCGCACGCAGGCAGCTGCGTACTTGAACATCGGTCCAAGGACCTTGAGTCGGCTGATCTCCCATCGGCAAGTCTCCATCACCGACATCTGCGGCGCTGAACGCGTCCGGCGCTCCGAATGTGAACGCCTCATCCGCGAGTGCACGATCGTGGCCATCCGGCCCATCAGGAACGCGCGATACTGATGGATGGCTCAGGGGCCTCATGGAGCGTTCCGCCAACTAACAGTTCCCGCAGTGGTATAGATCTTGCGCGCCAGCCCCTGATCGACACCATTGCCGTGCGCGGCCCCATCCAGCGCATCCCTGACTTGAGCGTCCGCAGCGCCTGCTCCGAGCGCTCATTCGTCGAAGGGCGTCTCGTGTTCCCGATGGAGAGCGGCGTTCAGTTGCGGGTGGACTCGTGGCGCGGCAGACCCGAGGCTAGTTTTGAGATCTCCGCGCCGAAGTACCTTCATGGATCGAACGCATCGCCGGTCCCTCTGGAGGATGCGCTTTGTGCTGTCCGTGAGGTGGCTGAAGAGGCATCAGCCATAGTCGCCTGGATTGGGCCGGTCGATTCCCTCTCCGTGACCCGTTTGGATCTCGTCCGGGACTTCCTGTCGCCAGGCCAGGGGGACCGTCATCTGCTCGGCCTAAGCCACATTCCGGCAGTCCGGGCGCGAACGGAGACGCATCAGAGCGATGACTGCCTCGGTGCCACCACGGTCTATCGCAAGACCAAGCGATGGTGCGGTCGCCTCTATGTTCGTGGTGAACCCCATGCTGCGGATCGTGAGTCGGAGTGTGTTCGATTCGAGTTGCAACTGCGAGGGGATCGTCTGCGTCACCATCAGGTTCGCAGCGTTGGGGAACTCGCCGGTTCAGTCTGGCTTGGCGAGGAACTCCGTGCTCATTTTCGAAGGTCAAGGTTTGACGCTCCAGTCGGGCCATTCGGGGAGAAGTTGCAACTCGCTGCCGAGAGCATGGCCCAACGTCCGCTGGCCGACCTTCGGGGTTTGATTGGTCAGTTGCATCTTGACGCCCTCGGCGTCACTTCCCCGGAGGGCAATGTCACGGTCAAGAAGTACCGTCGGTGGGCGGCCGAGAGCGGCCTGACACCCGCCGATGTGGCTTTCCACTTGGCGCCCCCTGATGGCCCAGTCCGGTACTTGGATCTCGAGTTGGGCGCTCTCGTTGCGGCCTGAGCCGAGTTGGGCGTGAGATGTGGTTTCTGCTGGGGTCACCCGCGCCCGCGCCCGGGATGTGGGTGAAAGGTGCGACACGCCGGCCCGCGGCATGGTTCTTCGTCAGGCGCCAGACTTCAAGAATGACATCGAACCCGCGAGCTGCTGTGGCATTGGCCGTCGCCGGACGAGACGCTGCCGATTTCGCGAGAAACTTCACGAGGGATGTCCCAACGTCCCACCCGACTGGCGAACGAATCAGGAATGCCCGCCGACTGAGAATGCTGTCCTTGGTTGTGCTCGACCGTACTGTCCTTCTCGAGTTGCTTGAGGGTGCAGATTGGCAGGAACTGAGTGATGCACTCGGGATCCCTGCAGAAGAGGTGGAGCGTCGTTACCGCCACACCTGGGAGGTGTGGAAGTCAAATCTGGCCGCTGATGATCTGGACCCAAACCTCTTCGGCGACCACACCACCGGATTGCCGCATGACCCAGACCCCATGGGAACGGCTGAGACGATCGATGCGTGGCTGTTTCGGCACGCGGAGCCTTGGGAGGATCCGCAGCCAAATTTCCGTTCCCACTTCGACGCCTGACGAAGTGGCGAGCACCATCTTGAACGCTGCACGCTCAATGCTGGATCGGCCCGACCGATCCGCAGACTTGCGACGACTGACCATCGGTATCGCGTTGAGTCCGCACCCCGCACGTGAGCTGACAAATCCTCCGGTCATTTTACGAAAAGGGTTCCCTTTTCGTAACGCCTCGAGCACACTCAAGGCATGACGCGGCGACGGGACACCCGATCAGAACCTCTCGCCTTGGCATACGTGAGGGTGTCCACGGACGAACAGGCGACTGAGGGTGCGAGTCTCGACAGTCAGCGTGCTGCCCTCGTCGACGAGGCGGCAAGGCGTGGTTGGAACGTGGAGATCGTCGCCGACGAGGGATTCAGCGGAAAGGACCTGAGGCGCCCTGGACTGGCAGAGGCTTTGGCTCGCCTCGATCGAGGTGAAGCAGACGCACTTCTGGCTGTGCGATTGGATCGCATCTCCCGCTCGGTGGCCGACTTCGCTGGGCTCCTCGCTCGAGCCCGAAGCAAGAAGTGGCGCCTCGTCCTTCTGTCACCCAATCTCGACACGGAAGAAGCCGCAGGCAAGTTCACCGCTCACGTCCTCGCAGCTGCGGCGGAGTACGAGCGCGACCTGGTGAGCGCTAGGACCAAGGAAGGGATGGCGCAGCGCCGAGCCGAGGGAGTTCATGTCGGCCGACCACGGACTCTTTCCCTGGCGGTGGTCGAACGAATCGTCCGCCAACGCGCCGAAGGTGCGACTCTACGAGCCATTGCAGAGTCACTCACCGACGATGGGATCCCGACCGCCCGCGGCTCGAACCGATGGGCCACCTCGGCTGTGCAGGGTGTCCTTGCGTCACACTCAGGGCGGAGTCTCTGGCAGTCACCCGTTGAGGCGATGTACAAGAAGTAGCACCAGCCGCGGTCTGTCGAAGACGCCGCGAGTGTGCAAGGGGGTAGGAATAACCCAACGTTCCCTTGGGGGGATCTCGGTGGGGATCCGTCGACGCCGTTTCCCACCTTCGAGCAAGTCAAGGCTTCCGCCGAGAGGACCACCATGCGCACTCCGCTGATGTTCAACAAGTTTGCGATGGCAGGGCTTGGAGGGATTCTCCTGGCCGGCTGCGCCGCAGGACCATCCGGTGGTGCTGAACCAGTCCCCTCAGCCTCAAGCACGGCAACGGTGACAGTCACGGCCACGCCAGCAAGCAGGTCACAAGCCCCTGAGTCCCAAGGGACTGGACAGCCGACTGCGATTTCGCTTCCCAGCAAGGAGGGGCTTTGTCAGCTCGTTGCCACGGAGGAACAGACACGGTTGGGAATCACTCAGGTGGAGCCATATGGCACCTCAGCCGATGAGCAGACGTGCTACTTCCTAGTTGTGCCCGGCAGTAGCACCAAGAACGTCGGATACTCGGTCACCGCGTTCGACTCCGCGAAGGCACTCACCAACGCCGTCTCCGGTGGTGACATGCCGGAACGCGCCCAGCCCATTCGAATTGCCGGTCGTGCGGCAGCACTCGTGATGACCTACGGCAATCGATGGACAGCGAACGTGACCGTCGATGCTGGCGACGGCCGGTATCTCTACGTGTCCCGGTGGGTTCTCAAACACACCATGCCGGCTGAGCAGCTGACGGACGAGACCTTGGCCTTTGCTGAGGCCGTCGTTGCCACACTCAGCGCTTAGGAGCGCCCTTTCTGCACTCAGTCGGCGACCGGCGTTCTCCTTAGATCACAATTCGGTCTCGGTCGCCCGGGTTCGGCCCGAACGGTCTACGTAGGTAGAGGGACCAAAGCTGAGCCGGCGACGTACTTGAAAGTGTTTCCGCCACCCCCTGAACCAATTCCTGGTGCGGGGATTCACCCTCCCAGCGCGGGCTGCGCCGAACCTCGGGCGCACACCTGTTAGAGGGCAGGGAGTCTGGCCGGAGTGTTTCCGCCACCCCCCCTGTCCGGAACCTAATAGAGGACTGATCAGGAACGACCCACCTGCTCATTGAAAGCCAGCTCCTGCTCTAGTCGCCTCAACCCAGCAACAAACCAAGCCCCAGCCATCCGGCTGGGGCTTTCGCATTTCACCAAGGAGATCAAGTGAATACCACCTGTCCCCGCAGCGATCTCGCTGCAACCCAGTGCGCCCATTGCCGGGGTGATGTTCTGCCCGACGGCGTCATTCCCGACATTCTCACTCTCGACGGACCCGCCTACCAGCTGCGGCGAACCATCGCCTGGGACCGGTTCGCGACGTGCTACGACAACCGAAACGCCACATGTTCGGAGTGCGGTTGCCGCATCCCTCCCGGGCATCGGACTTGGATCGCCGGGGGAGTCGTCTGTGACGGGTGCTTTCGATGAGCCGCGGCCGCAAGTCCACCGTCCAGCCTGGCGCTCGATGGGTGACTGGCATCTGTTCCTCCGGCAAGCGGTCACATGCTGATAGGCACTCAGCCAAGGCCCATGCACGGTCCCTGCGAGGTCAGCACCTCCGCGAGTACTTTTGCGACGTTTGCGGGGGGTGGCACGTCGGCCACCTGCCGCGGGCGGTCCTGCAAGGCATGATGAGCGCCGCCGACTACTACGGCTGACACTCCATTCCCGCGGGAGGTGGACCGTCAGGCGGTCCCAGGTCGGATGATGTTCAGACGTACAACCGCAGTTGCCCGCATCTCACCTCACCAGTCACTCGCCCCAAGAATCTCTTCCTCGGATCCGAGGAAGAGCACCAACTCTTGTCCCGATCCGACGTACCGGCACGGGAAAGCGCCCCTCAGCACCATGAAGCCCTCTGTATGCGGTGGGTAGGGCTGCTCATCTTGCCGATCGGTTCCAACCTCACTCGTTGATGCCCGTCTCACTCCTGATCACCATGATTCCCAACCCGAAGGCTGAGCGCACGGGCCTGCGTGTTCAATGGGCCTATGTCGCCAACGGGGTTCGAGGACAAGGTCGCCTTCGTGTGGAAGGTCGCCGATAAGTTGCGCGGCACCTTCAAGCAGCACGAGTACGGCTCGGTCATGCTGCCCCTGCTCGTCCTGCGCCGCATGGATGCCGTCCTGGCCCCAACCAAGCAGGCCGTCCTCGACGCCGCCAAGACGATTACGGACATCAACGAGGGCACCGACGCGATCCTGAAGAAGACGGCCCAGCGCCGCTTCTACAACACCAGCCCGCTGACCTTCCAGACCCTCCTCAACGACGACAAGAACCTCGCCGACAACCTCGCGGCCTACATCCGCAAGCTCTCCCCCGACGCCTACCGCGTCATCGAGGCCTACGGCTTCGACGCCAAGATCGAGCGCCTCGACCGCGCCGGGATTCTGTATGCCGTGCTGGCCGATTTCGCTGACCTCGACCTGCGCCCGACCACCGTTTCCAACGAGGCGATGGGTTACATCTTCGAAGAGCTGCTCCGGAAGTTCTCCGAAATGAGCAACGAGACCGCCGGTGAGCACTACACACCGCGCGAGGTCATCCGTCTCATGGTCGACCTCCTCGTCTCCGGCGCCACCGCCAAGGAACTCACCGACAACCCAAAGCCGGTCCGCACCGTCTACGACCCGGCCGCCGGCACCGGCGGCATGCTCATGACAGCCATGACCCGCATCAAGGAACTCAACACCGAAGCAATCGTCAACGTCGCCGGTCAGGAACTCAACGACGAGACCTGGGCCATCGCCCAATCCGACCTGATGATGCAGGACATCGACCCCAAGCGGATGCGCAACGGCAACACCCTCACCGCCGACGCGTTCCCCACCGAGAAGTTCGACTTCATCCTCGCCAACCCGCCCTACGGCGTGGACTGGAAGGCCTACGCCGCCCCCATCAAGGACGAGCACGCCAAGCAGGGCATGAACGGCCGCTTCGGCGCCGGCCTCCCCCGCGTCTCCGACGGCTCCTTCCTCTTCCTCCAACACATGCTCTCCCACATGAAGCCCACCGGCTCCCGCGTCGCGATCGTGCTGTCCGGCTCGCCGCTGTTCTCCGGGCAGGCCGGGTCGGGCGAGTCCGAGATCCGCCGCTGGATCCTCGAGAACGACTGGCTCGAAGGCATCGTCGCCCTCCCCGACCAGATGTTTTACAACACCGGAATCTCCACCTACGTCTGGGTCCTCACCAACGACAAGGCCGCCGCCGACCGTGGCGTCGTCAAACTCATCGACGCCCGCGATCTCGGCTCCAAGATGCGGAAGTCGTTGGGAGACAAGCGCAAAGAACTCACCTCCACTGCGATCGACGACATCGTCCGGCTCTACGGCGGCGCCCACGACGAGTTCGCCGACGACGCCCGCGTCAAGGTCCTCACCAACGAGACCTTCGGCTTCCAACGCGTCACCGTCGAACGACCCCTCCGCCGTCGTTGGGAGGTCACCCCCGAGGCCGTCGCCGAAGAGCCATACAGCCGGTATGCCGGGTTGCTGGGTGAGCGTTTCGCCTCAGAGAAGGCGTTGCTCGCCGAAGTCGCAGACCTCACGACTGCTCAGAAGAAGGTGTTCGCCAAGGCCTGTGCCGTCGCTGACCCCGAGGCGCCGATCGTGACCGGGCGCGGTGGCAAGGTCGAGCCCGACGCGGACCTGCGCGACCAGGAGAACGTCCCCCTGCCCGCTGGCTGGCTCGCCCTCGATGAGGAGCCTCGCGAGAGAGCGCTGACCGCAGACGCAGAAGCCCACCTGGAGAACGAGATCCGGCCCTATGTCCCCGACGCCTGGATCGACCATTCGAAAACCAAGGTCGGCTTCGAGATCCCCTTCACCCGCCAGTTCTACGTCTACACCCCACCACGCCCCGTCGACGAAATCGCTGCTGAGATCAAAGTCCTCGAAACCCAGATCCAGTCCTGGATGATTGGAATCGGCTTGTGAGGCGCATCCGCCTTCAACACCTGGCTCAGGTGCCCATCCAAAACGGGCTCGGCCTTCCGGGAGAGCACGACAACCCCGATTGGCCCCGATACGTACGCACTACCGACATCGCTTCACCCACAACGCTACGAGGCGATGTCTTCGCATCTCAGCCTCCTGACGTAGCCAAGGGCGCCCCTTTGCTGCCCGGCGACATCGTTGCGACTGCCGCTGGCGCGACCATCGGAAAGAGCCTCCTCTATCGGGAGGCGACCGTCGCTTGCTATGCGGGATTCCTTGTTCGCATCCGACTAAAGGCCTCTACCGACGCAAGGTTTATCGCCTACTGGATGCAGTCAAAGGACTACTGGGCGCAGATCGACAAGGGAGCAGTCCGATCGACGATCGACAACTTCTCCGCCTCGAAGTACCGCGCGTTGCTGGTACCAGATTGGCCCAGGGACGAGCAGCGGCGGATCGCGGACTTCCTCGACGACCGCGTCGCCCGCATCGACCAGATCATCACCGCCCGCCGTGCCCAAGTAGAGGCGGTCGAAGGACGGTTCGTAGCCGATCGACGCTCAGCCGTTCTCGGCGCTGGCCAAACCACTCAGCCATCGCCGCTCCGCTGGGCTCGGAAGATCGGCTCCGAGTGGAGTGTGCGTCGGCTCAGCCAGCTTGCTCGCATGGGTACGGGACACACACCAAGCCGAAGTGAACCGGACTACTGGGTGAACTGCGACATCCCCTGGCTGACCACCTCGGATGTGCATCGCTTCCGCAGCGATCAGATCGACGAGATCAATGAGACGGAGATTGAGATCAGCGAACTGGGCCTGGCCAACAGCGCGGCTGTTCTCCACCCAGCCCGCACCGTCGCACTCAGTCGCACCGCGTCCGCCGGGTTCTCGATCATCATGGGGCGCGACATGGCCACGAGTCAGGACTTCGCGACGTGGACTTGCGGCGAGGACCTCCTTCCCGAGTTCCTCTTACAATCGCTTCGAGTGATGCGGCCATTCTTGCTGGGCTATCTCTCGATGGGATCCACTCACAAGACCATCTACTTCCCTGATCTGATGGATATACGAATCCCGGTACCGTCGTTGGGTCGCCAGGCGGACGCCGTCGCATCCGTGGCAGAAGCCGCCCGGGATCGTTCCCAGTGGTCGGAAGCGCTGAGCAACCAGATGAGCCTGCTCAGCGAGTACAAGCAGTCGTTGATCACTGCCGCGGTGACGGGCGAACTCGATGTGACGACTGCTGGCAATCGGATCCCGGGATGATGTGGGCATGAGCATCACGCAGGAGTCGGCGTTCGAGGGCAACATCGAGGCCCACCTGGTGGGTGACGGGTGGGACAAACTCAGCCCCGCGGCATACGACAAGTCGTTGGGGTTGTTCGGTTCTGAGGTGATCGCGTTCGTCCAGGCGTCGCAGCCGAAGGCGTGGGCGCAACTCGTGACCCGGCACGGTGGGGAGCAGACGGCGCGGGAGAAGTTCCTCAAGGTGGTCGCGGACGCGATCGATCACCGGGGCACGATCAGTGTGTTGCGGGAGCCGGTCAAGGACTCCGGTGTCGCTGTGCGGCTCTGCTATTTCAAGCCGGCGAGCGGCCTGAATGAGGAGCAGTCGCAGCGGTATGCCGCGAATCGGCTCGGGGTGGTGCGACAGTTGCATCATTCGGAGTCCAAGCCGATGGACTCACTGGACTTGGCGTTGGTGGTCAACGGGATGCCGGTGGCGGCGGCGGAGTTGAAGAATCCGTTGACGGGGCAGGGCATCGAGCAGGCGATGGCGCAGTACCGCTCGGACCGCAACCCGCACGACAAGATCTTTGCCAAGCGGATGCTGGTCCATTTCGCGGTCGATCCGCATCGGGTGTCGATGACCACCAAGCTGGCCGGTCAGGAGACCGTGTTCTTGCCGTTCGACCAGGGCAGTGCGGGTGCTGGTTTACCGGGGACGGCGGGGAACCCAGCGACCAAGAATGGGTACCAGACGGCATACCTGTGGGAGCAGGTCTGGCAGCGCGACGCGTGGTTGGACCTGCTCGGATCGTTCGTCCACGTTGGGGGCGGGCGGGTGTTGTTTCCGCGGTTCCATCAGTGGCATGCCGTCCGGTCGATCCTTGCGGCGACCGTCGCGGACGGGGCTGGCGTGGATCGGTTGATCCAGCACTCGGCAGGGTCGGGGAAGTCGAACACCATTGCGTGGAGCGCGCATTCGCTGTCGCGACTGCACGGGGCCGATGATCAGCCGATCTTCGACAAGGTCGTGGTCATCACCGACCGCAAGGTCCTGGACCGGCAGTTGCAGGAGACGGTCTCGGGGTTGGATCACACGCCGGGCACGATCGTGCGGATCGATGAGAACTCGGCGCAGTTGCGGGATGCGTTGATGGGCAACGCTGCTCGCGTCATCATCA
>Ga0116186_1003932_pt1 | contig 12341 bp, 8 predicted proteins | sample AD_JPNNA4_MetaG_FD_89806 | JGI IMG/M metagenome (GOLD analysis project Ga0116186, IMG submission 89806) | Active sludge microbial communities of municipal wastewater-treating anaerobic digesters from Japan - AD_JPNNA4_MetaG | ecosystem: Engineered > Bioreactor > Anaerobic > Digestate | place...
AAGGTTATCCGCGCCAACTACATCGGCGATATTGGACTTCACGTAATCAAGTGGATGTGCAATTACGAGATGTACCACTCTGGCGAGCAGCCTGGCGTTGATACGATGCGCTGGATGGCTGATTTATATGCTGAGGCAGACAGACGTTTTGTGAGTGAGCCCGAGTTTGAGGCTGCAGTCAGAGATTATTTCGGGCGCTGGGATGCCGGCGAACAGCACCTTAAGGATCTTTGGAAGCAGACCCGCGATTGGTCAATGGAAGGCTTCGAACAAGTTTACACATTATTAGGTGAGCATTTTGACCGGATTTACTTCGAAAGTGAAGTGGAAGAACCTGGTAAAGCTTTGGTCGACCAGTTGATTCAAAGTGGCTTGGCCGAAGACGGCCGCCCGGAGAACCCGGTCATCATTGACCTGGACAAAAAACTGGGCACCAAGGAAGAATACCGGGTGGTGGTCATTCTGCGCTCGGATGGCACCTCTTTGTACGCCACCAAGGAAATCCCCCTGGCAATCATGAAATTCACGGAATATGACCTCGACCAATCCATCTATGTGATTGATGTCCGTCAGTCACTGCACATGAAGCAAATAATCAAAGTGATGGAACTGATGGGTTACCCCTGGGCGGATCGCATGCGCCATCTCGCCTATGAGATCGTTAATTTGCCCGGGAACGTGACCATGTCCTCCCGGGATGGAACTGTGGTACTGCTGGATGACCTGATCCGGGAAGCTACGCAACGAGCTCTTGAGGTCGTCCGGGAGAAAAACCCAGCGTTGGATGCAGAAACGATGCAAGACGTGGCTGAAAAAGTTGCCTTGGGTGCCATCAAGTACCCAATGATCTCGCGGGAAAACACCAAGGTCGTGACCTTTGACTGGGACACTGCGCTCGATTTCAATGGACAATCCGCTCCGTACATCCAGTATGCCGTCGTGCGTGCCAACAGCATCCTGCGCCGTCTCAACGAGCCCGCGCCCAGCAAGGCAACCTTCAGCCACGAGCTAACCCCTGTAGAAGTCAATCTAATTGAGAAGATTTCGCAACTTCCAGAAGTGGTCCAAAAAGCTGCTGTTGAATTCAAACCCTTGCTGGTAGCAACGTACGCTTTTGAGCTTGCCCAGGCATTCAATGATTTTTATACCCAATGTCCGGTCTTGTCTGCTGAAGGCTCAATCCGCCTTTCGCGCCTGGTGCTTGTTCAGGCAGCCAAGATCGCGCTTGAAAATGGGTTATCGTTACTAGGAATTCAATCACCACAAGTGATGTGATGTAGAATAAGAACAATCAAAATCAAAAGGAGAAACATATGAGTCGAATTCGTACACTAATCATGGGAGCAGCAGGTCGGGATTTTCATAACTTCAATACTTTCTATCGTGACAACGAAAGGTATGAAGTGGTTGCATTCACCGCGACACAAATCCCAAATATTGACGGTAGAAAGTACCCTGCCGAGCTTGCTGGAAAACTGTATCCTGAAGGCATCAAAATCTATCCCGAGTCGGAATTGCCTGATCTGATCAAGCAGTTCGATGTTGATGAAGTCGTTTTCGCTTACAGTGATGTTCCTTACGATTATGTGATGCACAAATCTGCCCTGGTCAATTCACTGGGTGCTGATTTCCGTCTGATGGGTACCAAAGAAACCCAGGTCAAATCCACCAAACCCGTGGTCGCGATCTGCGCCGTTCGCACTGGCAGCGGCAAAAGCCAAACCACCCGCCGCGTTGCAGCAATCCTCCAGAAAATGGGCTTCAAAGTGGCAGCTATCCGCCACCCCATGCCTTATGGAGACCTGGTGAAGCAGCGTGTTCAGCGCTTTGCGACCTATGCCGACCTCGACAAGCATGAATGCACGATTGAGGAACGCGAGGAATACGAACCCCACATCGACAACGGTGTCATCGTCTATGCCGGTGTGGATTACGAAGCGATCCTGCGCGAAGCGGAAAAAGAAGTGGATGTGATCCTGTGGGACGGCGGAAACAATGACTTTTCGTTCTATAAACCCGACTTACAGATCACCGTGGCAGATCCTCTGCGCCCCGGGCATGAAAGTTCCTATTATCCCGGTGAGGTTAATGTGCGCTTAGCCGACGTGGTCGTCATTAATAAGGTCGACACCGCCAATCCGGAAGACGTCATCAAGGTGCGAGAGAACGTCCATAACATCAACCCCAACGCGATCATTATCGAAGGTGCTTCCCCGATCTATGTGGACGACCCCGAAGCCATCCGCGGCAAGCGGGTGCTGGTGGTGGAAGATGGCCCCACGCTGACCCACGGCGGCATGAAGATTGGTGCCGGTTGGGTGGCTGCCCGCCGCTTTGGCGCGGCAGAGATTGTGGACCCACGACCATTCGCTGTCGGCGAGATCCTTGCCACCTACAAAAAGTACCCCAACACAGGCACTATTCTGCCGGCAATGGGTTACGGCGAGCAGCAGATCCGCGACCTCGAGAAAACTATCGAAGCCGCAGATGTGGACCTGGTCATTATCGGTACACCTATCGATCTGACCCGTGTGATGAAGATCAACCGCCCAAGCCAGCGTGTGCGTTATGAGCTGGAGGAAATCGGCAAGCCTGACCTCGAGGATATCCTGAGGAAGAAGTTTGGCAAGTAGTTTCATGTTACACACACAATCGGTCAGGCAACTGACCGGTTGTTTTTTTGCGCCTTGAGGTAGTCGAACTCGTGAGACAAGAGAGACGACAAAGGGGCTGTCCCAAAAGTAAGGGACAGCCTCGTGATTATTGCTTGTGATTGACGCCCTTCGCCATCAAGAATCAGGGATTTTGCCAATATGTTGCCGGGAAAGCGTTCTCTCGAACAAATGTAGGAATCTGGGGCGGTTGTAACGTTGGGCGATGATGCATGGAAGGTTCGAGATCAGGGCGTAGATCAGCATTACCCAGGTGGAGGATGCAGGCAGGAATAGCCCAAAAACCCAAAATGACAGGATTGATAACCAATGTGTCAACTCACCGCGGCAAGCTTCAATCAAGAAACGTTCCAAATTTTCTCGTGAAAAGTCCTGGATGTGCCTTTTTTTGTAGCCTCGTTTTTTCCATAGCGCTCCGCCATCCGGCAGGAGCTTCTTCCAACTTTTGACTTTGAATACATCTTCGTAGATTTGGCCTTCCTTTTCAAAGGGGTGCGATCGAAAGAAAAAGGAGTGTGGATTGAAAACTTTGTCTGGCAGGTGGAGGCAAATAAAGGCTGCTGAGAGGTTAATGACCGTCCAGAGCACAAAGCACAGAACGATCGTCCACTCTGTAGAAAAGTAAAAGATCCTCACGTTTCATCCTCCTTGGTGATAATCCGCCCTTTCCATCTGACTGGCAAACTATAAACTTTGGTAATAAGCGAGATGGTAAAGATCAATAAGAAACCGATTACCAAGATTGGGAAGAAAACGATGGGAAGGATGTGGAATCGACCGATTTTTCTTGATAGAACACTAAGAACGATTACCCAAAGCAGGTAAAGCACTCCATAAGCAATGCTCATAGGCAGATTGTCAGTCGATAGTGCCTGTGCGAGATAGAAAGGCACATTTGCCATCGATCCGATCCAGAAGAAAATCATGAACAACACCGCGAAAGGGGTCTGGGCGGCACCCATAGCAAAATTCTTTACCCAGCCCTGCACCAGGCTGCGAATTCCTCCCGCGTACATTCTGTAAGCAACATCCTCATCCCCCATAAACAGCTGATAGGGCAAGAGATTTTCCTTCAATTTTTGTCCAAAAGCCAAATCTTCCACAACGAACTGGCGCACACTTTTATGCCCGTTGATTTTGTCGTAATCCGCTTTCTGGATGAGGAGAACAGGACCGTGTACTCCGATATTGGTCTTCCAGGGGAGGGTAGTGCCATTGGCGGCAATCTGAACCAGGTTGAAAACCAGCGAGAGCTGTTCATAGGGCACTTTGGTGAGATGAAATGGTTGGACTGAAATGGTGCAATTATTGTCTTGATAAGCCTGGAGGATACGTGCAAGCCCATCTTTTCCAAGCCTGACGTCTGCGTCAAGAAAGAGCAAAAGGGATCCGGTAGCCATATCAGCCCCGTTCTGACAAGCCCATGTCTTTCCGGTCCAACCTTTGGGCTTATCAGGCAAATTGATCAGGGTTACTCCAAAGGATTGTGCGACTTGAGCTGTGGAATCAGACGAGTCGTCGTTCACACAGATTATTTCATGGGGTTTTAGTGATTGGGCTTGCAAGTCATCCAGCAGGAGTTGAAGGTTCTTTTCTTCATTCCGGGCAGGAATGATGATTGAAACAGTCGAAAAATCGCTGTCATTTCTGGCTGGTGTCAACTTCGGGAATCGGTAAAACAGGATTAGGGAGAAGGCGAACCCCATGCAAATGATGATGAGATTGACCATTTCAAACGTCACAACAATCCACGTTTCAGGGCTTTACTCACCGCGTCAGCGGCCAGTTTACCTGTAAGCACAGAGATCGGGACTCCAGATGGGCTGAAGGTCCACTGGCCGCATTGAGCCAAGTCCTTGATCGGAGTTTTGATAGATTGGGTGACCTTTGAAAATTGGTTCACTGAGGGCATTTTTGGGTTGGTAAAAGCCCAGCCTGTGATGGCTCCCTGTTTGCTACCAGTTCGGCGTTCGATGGTCAAAGGCGACGCGGAGAAGCTGAAAAGGGTCTTTTTGTTCAGATCAGGCAAGAGATGTCTTTCTAAAACTTCTATGATCTTTTGATTGCAGAATTGTTGAAATTCATCATACTGACCAGCATCTGAGAAGCGGCGCACCAGACTGTAATCCATCAGCGAGCTGACAATCATTCCAGTGTTTCCTTCCGGGGCGAGAGAGGCATCGCGCAGCGATGGGCAGGAAATCTCATACGTGGTCTTCTCAAGGTAAGACCCTACCCATTCGAGCAGGTGGTCATTTCCCTGCTTGGCTGCAGTTTCCCATCTGCCAAGCTTGCTCAGCCCCTGGGTGTTCGGCGTGTAAAACGCGTGTGGGCTGATGCGTTCGTTGATATAGTCTTTTTCCAAGTCGACACCCAAAAACAGGGTGTAAATGGAATCCGAGCCTGTGCTGGCTTCAGTGAGCGCGCGTTGTTGCCTGACCTTAGAATCATTGAGCCCGGAAACGATCTTATAGAGCGAACTCTGATCAGCTGCCCAAACCAGCTTTTTGTAGCGTACCTTTTGACCATTGGAAAGCACAATTTCGTGCCCTTGCGGATCGATCCGGGTGACGGAGGTGTTGGTCAATATTTCTCCATCGGCCTCAACAACTTTTTTGGTTATTGCTTCAACAAGTGCGCCAGTTCCGCCCAAGGGATAGAAGTAATCCAGGTAAAGCCCAAAGTAACTCAGCGCAAAGAAAGTTGGGGTACCCTCGAAGAAATGCTGCGAGATCATGTCGATTAGCGCGGTATTATCGGTTAACTTCCTCAAATATGTGTAAACTGGCTCATTCAATTGCGCTACTTTGCGAATGTTCTTCTGATACTTTATGAACCAGGGTAGAAGGGTTTTTGTAAGGTACTCCTTGTCGCGCATGTCCTCGAGGAAAAGGGGGTTGTCGATCCCGTAAAGAAAATCCAGGTAGCCCATGATCTTCTTGATCTCATTAATAATGCGATCAACATCCACGACATATTCAGGGAAAATATCTTTGAGCATGTTCGCATAATCCTGCAGGCTTTCCCTAGAATGCAGCCTGACCCAATGATCCCCAATTCCAATGGAAACAGGATTATTGGTGTATTCCATGTCAATTCCAAGGCTTTTCATCATCGGATGAAGAATCCCAGAATTCACGAAAGCGCGTGCGCCTGCGTCAAAGGCAAACCCCTCATGCCAGAAAGTGCTCACCAAGCCACCTGGTTTTTCTTGTTTTTCCACCAGCAGGGTACTGATCTCGTTGCGGCACAAATAGGCTGCGCATGTCAGACCGGCAATTCCGCCACCAACCACAATCGCGTCGTATGTATCTTTCATACAAAATCCTCAACCAGGTAGGAGATAACCTCTTGGATGGCAACTGTCTCCTCGCCTTCCATGGCCCAGATGCAATTGCTTTCGTACTGTGCAAGTTTTTCTGGGGACGCTGGGGCTTTCAACCAACATTTTTTGGCACCAACAAAATTCCCAACTGCCACCCGCCGCATGATGCCCCGCACGTCGGTCGATCGATCCTTGACGCAGGTTGGCTGCTCACACAGGCGGCAGCGCATGGCCTTGAGCATCACCTGACGCTCGCTCTCAGCATAATCCGCGTACAACCGGTCTCTTGTGAACGGTTTGGGGATGATTCGGACGTAATTTTGCATGCCTTCCCGAAAAACAAAAGGCTCTTTGCCAACTTTTTTCAACAAAGCGTTCGCCGCGGATAATCCTTCTGTGGTTACGGTTGGCGTCCCCGTGCCCATAACAGTTGATTCACCGCAACAAAACAGATTGTCCCACTGGCTGCGGGTGTGTAATCTTTTGAACATATGCTGACCCAGCATCTGTTTTGGTCCAGCCACCGCCCCACCATTTTTCAGGGTGTATCGCTCTATCGTCCTGGGTGTGGCAACTTCTGCATACCGAAGAGCGTTCTTGAAGCCCGGAAATCTCTTTTCCATGACAGAAATAAGCCGTTCCTGTTCTTTCTTCTTTTTAGCTTGGTAGGCAGCATTATCCAGGTCGTCCCAATGCTCAAAGGTTGGACCAATAGCGACGATCGTATGCTCATCATCACCGCAGAGAGTTCTATCGTCGATGCTCAGGATATATGCGGTGACTTCACTTTCATCCAGCTGGTTTGGGTTGCCTACCAGCATCTCAATCGGGTGGGTATCCGCTGGAATGACTTCGCGGTCAACCACAGAGTAGAGTACCACGCTCGGATAGGTTGGCACCATGCTTTTTGCCCAGTCGCGCTGCTTTTGCGTGGTGTGGCTGGGGTCGATGAGTTTGCCGAACAGATTCCAGACAGTGCCCGAGTAGATTAGGTTTGGCGCTTTTAGCTTTGTTCCATCGTCCAGAAGCACACCCGCAGGCTTTCCGCCTTCAAAAAGGATACTCACGACTTCCCGTTCCAAAAGCATGTCGCCGCCATTTTCCTCAATGACTTTCTCAAGCTTTCCCGGGAGGAAGAGGGTGGAGCCGGCAGGATAGTAGCTGCCGCCAATGTGGTTATCCACGAACATGACGGCTGCCAGCACCGCCGGGGCTTCTTCGACGGTGGCATAGCAATATGTGGAAGTTAATTTATCAAAAAAGTTAAATATCTCTGGATCTGTAAAGTATTGCTGTAGCAAACTCCTGGCACTTTTGTTCATATACCCCAGAAACTTGGCATAGGAAATTGGGTGTTTCAGGAAGCTCTTGAGACCCTGGCGCGGATCGGTTTCATCCGGGGTGGTATAGGTTGGCGTATCCACCATGACATGCTGGTACATTTTGGACATGTCTCGATAGAAACGATGAATGTTGTCCTTCTCTGATGGGAATACTTTTGCCAGTTCATCTGCAAATTTGTCCACATCCGCCCAGAAAGAAATCCTTTTGTCTAAAAAGTTGACGCAGTACAACAAATCGTGTTGGATAATATCAATCGGTTCTTTGAGGCAGTTGAACACAAACCTGTGGGCGTTGAAGCCGCTCTCACCGAAGCCGTAAAGCATGGCAGAGCCTTGGTCGAAGGTCACAGCACCCCGCTTGAAAATGCCGCAAGAGCCGCCTGGGTTGTAGTTTTTATCGATGACAGTAACTTTCAACTGCCGTTTCGCCAGCAGGCTTGCTGCCGTCAGACCGGAGAGCCCTCCACCAATGACAATGACATCATATGACACTCAAATACCTCCAAAAAAGTTGTTGCTAAACGATCTATCCAATAATCTCCCGTAAGCAAAAAATCTTACGTCGCCTTAGATGTGAGATCAAGCCCGCTATTATCGTTTTGTTATTCGCATTATTTTACTATTAATATTTAGGGATTCGGGAAATCTGCGGCTGTGGTGGGCGCCTTTGGCTTGCGGCTTGTTTTCAGAAAGAATTCCTCCATACCCTTGACAGTCTCTTGCGTTAGAACCCCAAAATGATAAACTGTAAGAGGTTAATTCATCAACCTAATTTAAAAAACGAGGTTCATATGGAAAAAAAATATCAAGGCTTACGCCGCTTCAATCTGTTCATGGGGTTCCTGCATCTTATTCAGGGCATCCTCATGATCGTGCTCAGCAATGACACAACTTATCCGATTTTTACGAATTTTCTAACCTTCAATCTTGAAACCCGAAAGCTGATTCCTGATCCCAAGCTTTTCTGGGAAGTTCCTTTCGGAATCGCTGTGGCGATCTTCCTGCTCATCTCCGCTGTAGCGCATTTCTACATCGCCACCATCGGTTACAAGCGCTACACTGGGTATCTTGATCGCAAGATGAACCCAATTCGTTTCTATGAGTATGCCCTAAGTTCATCGCTGATGATCGTCCTTATCGGACAACTGGTTGGCATCTGGGATCTGGGAAGCATCATCCTGATGTTCTTCCTGAACGCTACCATGAACCTGTTTGGCATCATGATGGAGTACCACAACCAGTACACCGAAAAAACCAACTGGCTTTCCTTTGTTTTCGGCAGCGTGGCAGGGATCGTGCCCTGGGTTGTCATCATGATCTACTTTATCAGCGCTATCAATTCGTCGGGCGCTAAACCGCCGGCGTTTGTTTACGCGATCATTCCGACCATTTTTGTGTTCTTCAATTCTTTCGCGATCAACATGATCTTGCAGTATAAAAAAGTCGGTGCCTGGAAGGATTATCTTGTAGGCGAAAGAGCCTACATCATTCTCAGCCTGGCTGCTAAAACGGCACTCGCCTGGATGATATTCGCAGGCACGCTTGCACCTGTTTAGACCTCGATGACTTTGTTATGCCAGGCTCAACCCGAGCCTGGCTTTTTGTTAATCGCAGGTGTAACACAGCAGTCTACTCTCTGCAAAGCAAATTAGGATTGTGATAAACTCACCCTAACCAAAAACGAAAGAGCAACTATGTTTATCGATTCTGTGCAGATTAAGGTCGCATCCGGAAAAGGCGGCGATGGAATGGTGCATATGCACCGTGAAAAATACCGACCGCGTGGTGGTCCTGATGGTGGAGATGGGGGCAGAGGTGGGGATGTGATCTTTGAGGTGGTTCCAACCCTGAATACCCTGAGCCATTTTCATCAGAACGAACATTTCTTTGCCGATGCAGGTAAAAACGGCGGACCTACCAACCGCAGCGGTCGCTCGGCTGAGGACCTGATCATCCCGGTTCCGCCGGGTACTGCGATCTATGATGACGACAAGGCTGAATTGATCGCGGACCTCGTCTTGCCGGGGCAGCGGTTGGTTGTTGCCAAAGGGGGGCGAGGCGGCAGGGGCAACCAACACTTTGCAACCAGCCGTAATCAAATGCCCCTCACGGCAGAAAAGGGCGAACCGGGCGAAGAATTCAACCTAAGGCTTGAATTGAAATTGATTGCGGATGTCGGGCTTGTTGGGCTGCCAAATGCGGGAAAATCGTCAATTTTAGCCGCAACAACGAACTCCAGACCCAAGGTGGCTGATTACCCCTTTACGACGCTCGAGCCAAACCTGGGCGTGGTGAAGCTTGACCTGGACAGCAGTTTTGTGATGGCAGACATTCCTGGTCTGATCGAGGGGGCTTCCATGGGAATCGGCCTGGGTTTTGATTTCCTGCGGCACATTCAGCGCACCCGTCTCCTCATCCATGTGTTGGATGGTCTTTCGGAGGATCCTCTGGAAGATTATCACACCATCAATGCTGAGCTCGAACTGTTCGATGATCTGCTTGGAAAACGCCCGCAAATCGTCGTTTTGAACAAGATGGATCTACCGGATGTAGCAGAGAAGTATGAAGCGCTACGCCTTGAATTTAAGAACCTGGGGGTGGAGTTGATGCCGGTTTCAGCCGTCAGCCAGTACAACTTAAAAGAGCTGATGTGGAAGGTTTTTAACACGCTAAGGGAGCTGCCTGAAGAGCAAAAAGAAATTGAGATGCCAGTCTACCGGGCGGAGGTCGACCCGAATGCCTTCCAAATTGAGAAGACCGAGGATGGTTACGTTTTGTCGGGAGCTCGCATCGAAAAAGCGGCTGCGATGACCTATTTTGACCAACCCGGCTCAGTTCGACGCTTCCAAAAGTTGATGGCGGGGCTCGGGGTTGAAAAGGCTCTGCGCGATTTGGGCATTCAGGAAGGTGACAGCGTCATCATCGGTGAGTGGGAATTGGAATGGCAGGACTAATCTGAAATTAAATGCGCACGGCTTGGGTGAGGGGGGCACCCAAGCCGTGCGCAACTATATTATTCCACTATTTTCTTGTATTGTCAAATGTATTCCGATACAAACTTCTGGCAAACAAGTGCTAAAAATTTGTTTTCATCAAATGTTATTAACATTCACTATGCCCGCAGGTATAGCACTTGCGGCAACCTTCCTCATTGATCATGGTAGCCTGACCGCATTCCGGACAAAGCTCACCGATCTTGTGGATAGGGGAGTCAATGCCGGGCATGGGAATCTGTTCGATCGGTCTCTCAACCACGGATTCTTCTTTTTCCCAGTGTTGTTGGAAGAGGTACTCATCCAACGCTTTGGCAATCCCATCCGGAAGCGAGCGCACGCGGTTAGGACCAAAACCAAGCGATCTGCCGCCGCCAATGCCCGCGAGTTGTTCCATGACCACTTTGAGACGTTCACGCGGCTCAACGGGTGAAGCCAGGCGGAGAATGTACGAGATCAGCCGACCCATGGCTTCTGAATGTGCTGCAGTCTCAGAACCTGCTTTGGCAGTGTTGATGAAGACCTCAAAGGGTTGCGATCCGCCATTTTCATTAATAGTTACAAACGCTTTACCCAAAGGAGTCTCAATGGAGTAAGTATAGCCATGCAATGTGCGAGGGCGTGGTTTTTTGCTGTCCTTCCAGAAGGTAAGTTGGGTCTCCTGCCCGGCCTCGAAAAGCATCAGACTTGGTGAAGCACTCAACTCTTTCTTCTCCATGGTCGCCTTGGTTTCGAGCACAACCTTGTCACGGGAACCTGTGATATAGACTGTGATGCCCTTGCAGCCTAGTTTCCAGGCACTGATGAAAGCTTTACTGACGTCTTCTTCAGTTGTGCCCTCTGGGAAGTTAATGGTCTTGCTGAGGCTGTTATCCACGAAACGCTGCAGGGCAGCTTGTATGTGGATATGTTCGTCAGCGGTGATATCGGAAGAAACCACAAACACGTTACGAATGTGCTGTGGAAGTTGCTCGATGTGCTGGCAGGTGCCTTGTTCTATTACCTTCTTGATGATCTGATCTTTAGTTTCTTCGGGTAAATTGGCAGCGTTCAAGGCCTTCTGGAAGAAGGGGCTGAAATAGTTGAGCAGCAAATCGGTACCATTGTCATTGACGTGGCGCACGTAAGCAAGCGCAAAAACAGGTTCACAGCCATACCCTTCGCAACCAGCTACCGTGCCAATAGTTCCGGTGGGGGCGATGGTGGTCTGGGCAGCATTGCGGATGCCGTGGGCTTTAATGCCATCAATGATCCGCTGCCAATCCAATTCCGGTCGCAGCCAGTCGCGTTTGTAGGGCGCAAGCGGGGTAGGAGCTTCCCATGTGAGGTTTTCGGGATCATAGATGCTTCCTTTGATGGCAGGGAAAGCACCAAGCTCCTGTGCCATCTCGATGCTGGTCTCCATTGAAAAGTAACGGATAAATTCCATCACCTGTCCACAAAACTCGAGGGACTCCTCCGAGCCATAGCGCACGCCGCAGTGGTACATCAGGTCTGCCAGGCCCATAATTCCCAGACCGATGCGGCGGGCTTTGAGCGCAGCTTGTTTCAGTTCGGGTACGGCGGGAACATAAGCGTTCTTGTCCACGACATAATCGAGGAATCGTGTAGCAGTCTTGGTAGTCTGGCGGAGTTTTTCCCAGTCCACAGTGCCATTTTCACCGAGCATCTGCGCCAGGTTGATCGAACCAAGGCAGCAGTTTTCATAGGGACCAAGCCACTGTTCTCCGCAGGGGTTCGTGGCTTCAAGCTCATAAAGATGCGGGACGGGGTTATAGCGATTAGCGGTATCCAGGAAAAGCGCTCCCGGTTCGCCATTGTGATGCGCCTGGCGGACAAAGAGGTTAAAAAGCTTACGCGCCTTGATGGTTTTATGAACTTTGATGGGAATGCCAGCACGCTCGGCAGCGTCGATCGTGCCGCGGAACGTTTTGTAAGATGGGTGATGCACGTCCGGAAAACGCAGTTCCCATTCAGCATCATCCTCAACCGCCTGCATGAATTTGTC